>ENA-UOWO01002387-UOWO01002387.1-activated-sludge-metagenome-genome-assembly--contig:-NODE-2387-length-23248-cov-5.341784_pt1 | contig 23248 bp, 17 predicted proteins | sample MGYA00238148_ERZ761564 | MGnify/ENA primary metagenome ERZ761564 (study PRJEB28885, sample SAMN05720194) | activated sludge metagenome | isolation source: Anaerobic digester | place: USA... | reverse complement strand
CCAAAAGTATCAAACCCTGCAAAATTAAATACTGGGCTTTCAACCGTTCCTGAAACTTCCTGATCGTTCAAATATATTATTGATTGAACGGTGTCTGAACTAACATAAGCTTTGTATTGAAGCGAAACATATCCATCCTGATTTTCAATCAGCAGTCCTGTTGAATCGTATAATTCTATCACATCCGAAAAAGCAATATCTCCCCAAACTGCAGGCAGTGCAAAACTTGCATCATACTGAACCTCCTTGTCCCATTTATTAAGATCGAAATTATCCTTTATGCAGGAATTCATAAATATCATAAACAGTATTATGACAGCTGATAAGAATACTTTTAATTTCATAGTTTTAATTTTCATTTACTTCGTAATTATACAACAAATTTTCGGGACCACCAACCAACAAATTAAATTTATTAGCAGAATTATTCAAATATCCTATGCTGAAAAGGGTAAGTCCATGAAGTGGAAAACCACTGTAAAGACTTCCGTCTTCATTCAATAAAAATATTTTTCTATCAGCTTTAGAGACGATTCCAATTTTAGTTTGGTTGCGTGGAAATGAATAAAATGTCGGTTCACAAGTTATGTCGCTTTCAAAGTCGAATGAAAAAACCGACTTTTTATTTTTGCGAAAAACCTCCAGTCGTTTTCCGTCAATAAATATATACTCAGAAACACCATCCGAATCAATATCTTTCAGAGCAAAAAAGTGATTTTCGGAAAAGTCTTTAATCTTAATGGAATCCTGTGAGCCATCAGTAAAAAACATCCTGATAACACCTTTTGAATCGGTTGTAACAAATCTTGCCTTATCATTAAAATTATCCATCCAAATTTTATTGTTTTTAGAAAACTCGAATTTTGTAAGGAACTCAATTTTTGTATTCCCTGCACGACTTATAAAATATGATCTGTATTTATCATTAAAAACTATATAATCTTCAGATCCAATAACATAATGATTTGGTTCGCATTTTACAAGATGTTCTGTTTCTTCAAATTCCCAACCTTTAACAAGATTGCCTTCAGCGTCATACAGGTATACTTGTTTATCTGAACAAGGTACTAATATTCTGTAGGTCTTATTATTGTCATAATCGAAAACTGCAATTGGCGCAGTAGATTCCGCTCTGAAAGAAACGGGGAATTTTTCGATATAATTCCCCAGACGATCAATCAGATGCAGTTTTGATTTTGTTGAGAACAAATATTGTAATTTATCATTTTTAAAAGCGTCTATCTGAACTATTTTGCTCGTGATTTGCTCATCAAGTTGAATACGCCAAATCTCAAGTCCACTATCAGTTAATAAATATAAAATATTTTTTTCATCCTGAACAAGAATTTCCTTTGAGTTATCATTATGATTTATGACCAGTGCAGGTTTACAACTTACTGTATTATCTAACCGACTTTCCCAAATGGTTACAGGCTTATCCTCTAGTTCTTTCGAGTGGCTAAAGACGATATTATTATACAGACTCCCATTTGCAGCAGTAATTTGATAACCTAATATACCTATCTTCCGGACCGATGTACTTTTAGCTTTCAATAAACTTGACAAGGTATCAGAAATATACTGGTATATTAAACTTTGTCCCTCCGTGAAAGAGTAATATGTAAACATAAGAGATTTGTCGGAGAAATTATCCAAAAACAAACTATGTTCAATGTTTGTTTCAAGTGTTTTATTTAAAACTGCATCATAGGCAAATTTGTGCAGGGATTCTTTAGAGTCAGACAAAACCATAAAATTTTTGACAAAACAGATATATTGACCTGAGCAATTTTTGAACATTTCTCCAAACAAAAGTGATGGTAAGTTTTTAAATGGCAAAACATAACAAGGAATAGTGGTTTTTGCGTCAATGACAATCTCAGTTTTAAATTCATTTATTGATTTTCCTGTTTTAACTGATATTGAACGTAAAATATTTTCAAGTTCCAAAATTCCTCCCGATTGAGATTTAAGTCCTATAACAGTATAATATGACGGTTCTTCAATAGCTGAAACTGAATTTATTACAGAAAAACAAATTTCATTTTCGACCAAAGGATAAAAACTACTCTTAATATCAATGCCGTATTTGTTTTTGATATCGCTTATCGCTTGTTCCCTTTCCACATCGCTTTTAATAAGTTTGAGATATGAATTTAAGCGTTTATCAAATTCAGAATAATCATTAAAAGCTAAAACTGTGTAAAATGCAGTATTATCTGTCAATATCTGCCGAGTTAAAATCTCAACAGGCTTTTGCGATTTCAAGATGTTTGTGTAATACCCAATACTGTCATTACTATAGATAAAACCGTTTAGGTTTATTTTATCAGCAAAAATATTCATATCCAATCCTGTCCAACCCGAATAAGCATTTAAAAATCCGGACTTTTGTAAGTATGAATTGCTTAAATATTTTGACAAGACCTCAGGCAATATTTTCATATTAACAAAAACATTTGCCTGTTCCTTTTTGCCTGCAGATTCGTAAATATTGTAAAATTCTTGATCTTTTTTACAAATACTTTCAGCATTTATAAGATTATCTATTGATTTTTCGATACAAACTGCTGAATAAGAGATAATCAATAAATGATTTTTCACAGCAAAAAAGACTTTCGGATAATTTTTAGAGGAAAATTCGAAGATGTCAGACTTTTTATAATCTCTGGATTTAATTTCTCCGGACTTTTTAAGTTCATCTTCTATTTGCTTAATAAATTTTCCATCTTTAGTTTCTTCAGGTAATTCGGCAATTGCAGTCTGCAGGATCTTTTCTCCTGACTTCTCAAAGCTGAATAATACTTTCCCTTGTGAAGTAACTGATTTTACTGATTTGTAATAACAAAGGCTGTCGAGATAATCAATAAGTGAATTCTGCATAGTGATATTGAACACATCATCAATTTCCTGATATACTAGACTTTGCTTATTGAGTTTTTCAACAAATACCGGAAAATTTGAAGTTTCCAGTATGATAAATGGAGTTCCTGAAACGGCATCAATTGCTTTGGATCTTTGAGAAGCGGGTTTAAATAAATAAAGGATTAGCAACATTATGACCACTACCGCCAAAGAGATTCCGATTAAAATCCATATCTTTTTCTTCATTTAATTAATATATTTTATTGTAAAAATAATATTCGTTATGGTTGAATATCAGATAATTAAAAAAACAAATTAACATAACTAAGTTAAAAAATATCAATTCATACAATAAAGACGAATGAGTAATAAGAATATCTTAGCGGTGTTAAATTGTTAAACATGAAATTTCTTATTCTTACTACAATAATTAGCTGGGTATTAAACTTTAGCATTACCGACTATCCTGACGGAGATAAAAAAAACGGACAGGACACTGATAAAAAGAAAGAACAAAGTTCGGGCTACTTATACGAAAAGATAGATGCTGCCATGTTTTGTTTGTATGATTCGTCAAATATCTGGTGGCTTTCACCTGATCAAATATCTGACAGTCTTCGTAACGTAAGAGTTCCCCAATACCCTGAATACGTTTACAATCAACGAATAGCTGACCTTGACGAAACAACACCTATGGATCTTGATTACAATGAATATGTTTTACGATACATAGATGCTTACGGAGTAAGGAATAGAGATAAAATGCAGATAGTAATGACAAGGTCGGCATATTATTTCCCAATCTTTGAAGAATATCTGGATAGGTATAACTTACCTCTTGAGCTCAAATACCTTGCTGCTGTTGAATCAGCTTTAGATCCTACAGCTTTATCCCCTTCGGGAGCAGTAGGATTGTGGCAATTTATGAAGCCCACGGCAGACCTTTTCAATCTTACTGTGTCATCCTATGTAGATGAGAGACGCGATGTTTACAAATCTACTGACGCAGCATGTCGTTATCTTAAATGCCTATATGAAATGTTCGAAGACTGGCAACTTGCTCTTGTAGCGTATAACGGAGGCCCAGGCACAGTAAAAAAAGCAATTGCCAGAAGTGGCGGAAAAACTGATTACTGGGATTTGAGACCATATTTCACACCTCAGATGCAGAATTATGTTCCCGCATTTATCGCAATGTACTATCTTATGGAATACCATGCAGAACATAACATTTTCCCGGTGCAGACATTTATAGAAGCTAATAAAACTGACACCTTACTTGTTCAAGGATATTTGCATTTGAGCAATATTGCAGAAATTACCGGTACTGATGTAAATTTGTTGAAGAAACTAAATCCTGTCTATTCTTATGGTTATATCCCAATGGATGGAGATGATCATGTATTAGTTTTGCCTTCAGAAGTAACTCATTTATTCTTAAATAAAAGTGAGGATATTGAAGCTTTAAGAGATACTGTTACTGACACATTGGCAATTCCTCCATTTATGGTCAAACCTATTCGTCCTAACATTGTGTATCATCAGGTTGTAAGCGGAGATAACTTTTTCAGACTTGCCGCAAAATATAACTGTTCAATCCCTGAAATATTTAAATGGAACGGACTTGCTGAAGGATATGTTTTGAAAATTGGAGATAGTCTGAAAATATTTGTGGAGTAATCGAACGGACGAACAGACGAATCCCGTTAAATCAGAAATTGCAATTATTGATGAGATAATTTCAATTTCTTAAATAGCAGACTCGTTAAAAAAGAATGCTTTGCAATTTCTTGTTTTAACGAGGATCCACGAGCCTATGGCTCGGGACAAACGAAGTAAGAACAGAAGAACAAACGAAGTACGAACAGCATGATAATGCAAGAACCAGCAGTAAAAATACCTTAGCCTTAGCCTTCTCCTCAGCCTTTAATTTTAAAGTACGAACAAACGAACGGACGAACGGACGAACAAACGAACAGAGGAACAGAGGAACAAACGAACAGACGAACAATCGAACAGGGGAACAAACGAACAGAGGAACAATCGAACAGAAGAACAAACGAACGTACGAACGGACGAACAGACGAACATTTGAACAATCGAAGGACGAATACCATGATAATGCCAGAACCAGCAGTAATAAACCTCAGCCTTAGCCTTAGCCTCAGCGGTGTATTTTTAAGTACGAACAATCGAACTGACGAACAGATGAACAAAGGAATTACAAACAGACGAGTCAAACAGTTGGTACAATTCAATCCATCCTATTCATCATAATTCTCTTCCTCATAATAATCTTCCTCGTTGTTTTGGATTGTGAAGCCCCATTTTGATGCAAAATCGGATTGAAATTTATTAAACCTGTCAAAGGCTGAATCATATTTATTAAGAGCACTTTCAAAATATGAATCATAAGTATCCCAATCTGTTTCCGAAAAATCTTCCCCTTTCTTAATTATTAAGTTCATTATCTCAGACAGATCTTTACTTGTGATTTCCTTATACATTTTCATGAAGATTTTCATTTCTTTGATATAGTCATCTTTCCCGTCGAATTTCCCCATTGCAGCTATGTCTTTATTTGCTTTCTTGATAGTTTGCAAAGCATTTTTCTTTTCTTTTGCTATCAAATCGGGATCGAAAGCATCAAGTGCATCCACAAATTTTGCCAATGCATCATCAACAGATGTTTGTATTGCAATCATCTTATCATTGTATTCTAAAGCGGAATTTTTATCTTGTGCTGAAAGCTTAATTGTCGTCAGCAGAGTTATTGATAACAATAAAATCAATATTGATAATCTATTTTTCATGGTTACATTTTTTAAATTATTAATAATCGCTAATAAAAGAATTTAAATTTATTAAATATAAAGCCCTGAAAAATCAAGGCTTTATATTTTCAAATTTAATTGTCTTTGTTGATTTTAAAATCCCATTTGTCAGCAAACTTTTCCTGATAACTATCAAATTCAGCAAAAGCTGCATCATATTTTTCTAATGCTTTGTCATACAAACCACTGTATGTTTCCCAGTCCTCATCTGTCATTTCTTCTGAATAGCCAACCAAATCAATTATATCAGTAAGTTCATTTGTAACAATGTCTTTGTACATTTTCAGCAAATCCATCATTGCATTTTTAAAATCATCGTTACCATCGAAATCACGCATATCCTTAACTTCTTCGATCGCTTTATCAATTTTTTCTAATGTTTCAAGTCTTGAATCTTCCATTGCTTGTGGATCATAAGTATCAATAACATCTAACAGTTCAACAATAGAGTTATCAACTTCAGTCTGAATTGCGATAAGATCATCATTATATTTTAATGCTGTTTCAGAAGTTTCAGCATTTAATATTTTGTCCAATTTGTCTTTTGCTCCTGAACCACAAGAAACGAGAAACAAACTCACAATAACAGTTGTAATAAATAAATTTTTCATAGTTATAATTATTAAGTTATTAAATAGTAAAACTATACAAAATTAACAAACTAATTTAAAAAACACTATTTTTGCAAAAAAAATAATATGGCAAACAGAAGAAATTTAAAAAAGGACATTAATTGGCTGACCGATGAAGTAATAACAGACTGCCTGTTGTATATGGAATTCAATCCGGATAAAAACAATGAAAAATTGGTCGAAATAGTAAATGAAATAATTACTAAAAGAGACGAATTGATAAGTAAGATCAATAAACCGACATCAAAGCTTGATCCTAAAGAAGTTAAAAAGCAATATGTTGAAGTTGTCAAAACTCTTTTTAAAACAGCAGATAATTGTTTCGAAAGTCTGAGTAAGCTTTCTAAAAAATAATGCAGAAGATCATTATTGTACCGGACATCGGTAAGGTGATAATCACAAAAAAAACAAACGCATCCAGAGTAAAATTAAGAGTTCATCCTGAAAAGGGAGTACTTATAACCATCCCTTATTATGCAAAATTTAAAGAAGGGGAAGATTTTTTATATAAAAACCTCAAATGGTTACATGAAATGCTAAACAAGCTGTCTGAGAAAAAAAATGACTCTTTGTTTAAACCGGGGACAGTATTTGTTACGAATAATCTCAAATTACAATTCATTACGCATAATAAATCAGCTATTGCAGCAAAACTGGAGTTCGGGTTTATTAATATATATTACAATCCTGAGTATTCAAATTTTGAGGATGAAAGAGTTCAAAAATTCATAAAACGATTCATCTTATTATGTTTAAAGAATGAAGGACAAAAATACCTACCGAATCGTCTGGATGCCCTTTCAAAAAAATCCGGATTAAAATACAGAAGTGTAAAAATTGGAACTGCCGGTACACGTCTTGGTTCGTGTAACTCCAGAAATGATATTATGTTATCTGCAAGATTAATGCTTTTACCAGAAAATCTAATTGATTATATAATTTTACACGAACTGTGTCATATTGTTCATAAAAATCACGGAGATAAATTTCACTCTCTTTTAAACCAATTAACAGATGGGCATAGTGATGAATTGAACAAAAGACTTAAGAAAAGCAGGATTGAAATAACACCTGGAGTGTATTGTTAAGGCTTATTTTGCTCTTTCAACGTATTCTTTAGTACGAGTATCCACCTTTATTTTTTCTCCGATTTCGATAAACAAAGGAACCATAACACTTGTACCTGTTTCGATAGTGGCCGGTTTTAAAGCATTAGTTGAGGTATCGCCTTTAAGGCCTGGCTCTGTATAAGTTATTTCTGCTACAATAAAAGGTGGTAATTCACATGTCATTGGAGTTTCTGTTTCGGCATGGAAAACAATTTCGACTTCCTGACCTTCTTTTAGAAATTCGACTCCTTCAATAAGGGCTTCAGCTAAAGAAACCTGCTCATAGGTTTCCAGGTGCATAAAATTATATCCCATATCATCTTTGTACAAATACTGATATGGACGGCGTTCTATTCTGATAATATCAATTTTTGCTCCCGAAGTGAAAGTGTTTTCAATTACTCTACCATTTTCGAGACTTTTCATTTTTGTTCTTACAAAGGCTCCGCCTTTTCCTGGTTTTACATGCTGGAAATAAACAATCTGGTAGGGTTTGCCATTAAATTCTATTGTAAGCCCATTTCTAATATCTGCTGTTGATGCCATAATTTCAAAATTTGTCGCAAAAATAATAATATGATATCGTTTTCAAAATTTTATGAGTAAAAATATTTTTTAGGAAATGCATTATACAAATTATATTCAAAAAAATTCTCGTTTACAGACGATATTGATGTCTAAGCATTATACCGCAAAACAAGTAAGGTAATATCGTCAGATTGTTCAAATCCGTCAACAAATATAGCTACTTCATCGAGAGTCTTAATAACTATTTCTTTTATGTTTTCCGAGCCAATCTCCCCTACTGCTTTCAACAGTCTTTCTTCGCCGTACAGTTTTTGTTCCCAATTCATTGCCTCGGTAACACCGTCAGTGTACATAAAAATCGTATCTCCTTTTCCTAAAGTGATGGTCTCATTTACAAATTTATACTCTTCAAATGCAGCTAACACAATTCCTGTTTCCATCTTATGATATTTTGTCCCATTACTATTATCAATATGAATAAAAGGATTATGTCCGGCATTAGCATATTGGAGCTCTCCTGTCCTGATATTAAGCTTACCTAAAAATAATGTAACAAACATACACTGGATATTGTCATGACAAAGAGCATTATTTACTTTGAACAAAACTTCGGCAGGACTAACCCCACTCATTGCAATAGACTTAATCAGAATGTTTGTCATAGACATAAACAAAGCTGCAGGAACCCCTTTCCCAGAGACATCACCAATTGTAAATCCTAAATGCTCCTGATCAATCATAAAGAAATTATATAAGTCTCCACCAACTTCTTTGGCAGGACGCATAAAGCCTGCAATTTCAAATAAATTATTTTCAGCCCTTACAGAATCATCCTTAGGGATCATACTCATTTGAATTTCACTGGCAATTCTAAGCTGACTTTCTATACTCTCTTTAGCTGCAGTTGTTTTTATCAGATTTTCCACATATTCATGCAATTTTTTCTGCATATACGAAAAAGCATTATGTAACTCCATCATTTCGTCTTCAGTCTTTATCTCAGGAAGTTTTACATTAAAATTACCACCTGCGATATCCTTTGATGCTTGAGCAAATAATACTAATGGGGAGGCTATTTTATTCACAATTTTTATTGTAAGGAAAACCAATAATATTATCCCTACTAATATTTGTAATACCATTATTACAGTCATACGATTTAACGAAGCATAAATCTCTTCATCGGGATAAACAACTGCAATTGAGTACTGTCCTGATTCAAGAGGGGTATAGTAAATCCATCTTTTATTTTTATTTCTCAGGTTATAATCACGGAATCTACTATTACCTTTTTGCAAATCTCGGCCTATCTCTCTAAGTAAAGGATCGCCCCAAGCCTCAGAAGTAGAAAAAATACTTTCATTCATAATTTGAGTACTATCAGGGTGAGCTAATACCCATCCATTTCGCGATAACATAAAAGCGTATCCTGTTTCAAACACCTTGATATTTGACACCATATCTGTATGATGATAAAGAGCTATATCAATTGTTGCCACCCCTGCGAAAATTCTACCATCTTCGGTATTTTTATAAAACGGAACAGAATAAGTAGCCATTAAGAACCCACCACCACCTTCGTCAAAGTATGGTTCTGACCAATATGGTTCTTGCAACATTTTAGGAATTTGATACCAATCCATATAGAAGTATTCGTAATCTTTACCTCCTAACAACATTGAATGTATTCCTTCAGTATTTCTATATGCATAAGGCGAATAGTATAATCCTTTTTCAGGGTAAAAATTTGGCTCAAAAGCAATAGCCGATCCACAAACCTCGTCATTTTCTTGTAAAACAGTGAGCAAAAAATTTGATAAGGAGTCTTTATCCAGTACATCCTTCTCCATCATCAAACTTATCATTTCCGGAATTTGCTCCAAGGACTGTAATTTATTTTCAATTTTCCCTTCGATATTTTCTGCCAATTGAATTGCGTAATCACGAGCAGAGTTTCTTATTACATCTCTAGAATAATAATAATAAAATGTTAAGATAAACAAAAATAGAGTTAGGGTAACTAATAATACTCTTGAGTTGATACGAAAGGATATAGTATTTTTCTGTATTCTCATTCTTATTTATTATTAGGAATTGGTACAACTGGTTTAAAAAAATCTTTATATGTAAAAGAAAACTCACAATTATTCATGTTTTTCAAGATATCCATTACTTGTTTAAAGTCATTCGGGTCTAATTCCCCAGAACTTACAGCTTTCCCTTCAATTGATTGAAATTCAAGAACTTTATCAAGCATCCATTTTTGATGAGTTATACTAGATGGGATATTTTCTTTTCGCATTAAATCCACTATTAATTTAACAGTATATTCACGATTCTTTGCTGCATATTCCCAACCTTTAAGACTTGCTTCTACAAATGCTTTGAGTTCATTCTTTTTTGCATCATAAGTATTTTTTAAAGCATAAAGTCCATCTTCAGGAATATCATAACCATAATCGGAAATAAAAAATGTATTCAATTCATTATGATCAATGCCACTAAGATAAATTACATTATATTCATTATAATACATTACAGTCATAATATCGACGCCACCAACTAAAAACAGATTTACAGAAGAAAGAATAGGAACCCATTCTACATCAAGATTATATTCTTTTATTAAAGATTTTGGCATATCTGAAAAGTCTTTATTCCAAATACTGATTTTCTTGCCATTAAAATCTTCAAGACTTTTAATATTACTCGATTTTTTACTTACAAATAAAATTGCAGAATGCTGTGATAGTTGGGCAATGTTTACAAGTTCGAGACCATCGCAACGAGAGTGCATTGCAGAAATCAAAAATGATGAGACCACATCTGCTTTTCCGCTTTCCAGTAATTCGAGTGAATTTGTCGTCGTTGTTGCATGAATAATTTCGACATCTATTCCTGCATCCTCATAGAATCCCTGATCTTGAGCTACATAATAACCTGCAAATTGAGCCTGAGGCATCCAATGAGTTGCAAAAACCACTTTAGGCTTTTGGGCATAAACGCTTAAGCCAGAAAACAGCATTAAAGCTAATACAAATAATTTAGCCTTCAGAAAATTTCTTTCTATAAATATAATACACATAAGATGTTAAGATTAATTATCGAGGGCTTTTACTGAAAATATATTCAAATTTTTACCATCTTTAAATTCATACCTAAATTCATCAACACTTTCTTTTGCCATCATAATTCCTAATCCTCCAATTTTACGTTCTTCGAGAGGTAATCCTAATTCATTTTCGTCAGGAGTTCTTGCTTCAAGTGGATTAAATGGGGTTGCTTTATCCTCAAGGATAACAACAAAAATATCATTCTCGAAATTTATTTTGATACTTATTACACCATCTGTAATTCCTGAACTTTGGTAACCATAAAGGATAATATTAGTTGAAATCTCGTCAACAGCAAGACATAAACCATAAATTTGTTTTTTGTTTAATCCTGCCTCACTTCCTTTTTGTGACACAAAATCTCTCATTGGTTCTAATGAGTCCAGAGAAGCAATAAAATTCCTCGATTCTGTTGCTTTTTTCATACTATTCCGGATATTTGTCAACAATAACCACACTAAAAATCAATCCTGTCATTTTCAAGGTTTCTATTAATTGATCTTGTGGTTTTACTAAAACTAATTTTGCCTGAGTTCCTAATTTCTGTTTTGCGAAAATAATAATTCTTAAGCCGGCAGAAGCCATAAAATCGAGATGCTCAACATCCATTACTAACTCTCTAGGGTTTTGTGGAATTATTTTCATTACTTCTTCCTGAAGCATTATTGCTGTTGAGGAGTCCAATGCTCCTGTCAATGTTAATCTTGCAACATTGTCAATCATTTTAGAATCAACTGTAAAACTCATATTTATTCCTCCTGTTAAATTATTTATAATTATTTTTCTATTAAAATTACTACCGAACGTGGTCCAAGAATAATACTATTTTGGTTTTCCAGTTTTTGCTCATAAGAGACCCCATAAAAATCAAATGGAGGCTGCATATCTGTATTAACAGACAAAAACCAGTTTTTACCATTTGGTAATTTTGGTAACTCTACTGAAACCGCTTCCCAAAACATATTCATAGCAACAAAGATAGTATTATCCTTATAATTTCCATTTTTTGCATGTCCACCATCAAGCATAAATGCCAAAAGATGGCTTGATTCAGACCAATCAGCTAGCCATGCTTGTTTACCGTGAAATGAAATATCCGAATAACCAGTATTCATATAATCACAATTTCGAAAATGTTGACTATTTCGCAAGACAGGATGTGTGCGTCTAAAGCTTATTATGTGCTTTGCAAAATTATATAAGTCTTCATTTTTTTTAATCAAATCCCAATTGAGCCAATTTAATTCGTTATCATGGCAATATGTATTATTATTTCCATACTGAGTCCTGCCCATTTCGTCACCCATCAGTAACATTGGTACGCCCTGACTGACAAATAATATTGACAATGCGTTTTTTATCTGTTTATGGCGAAGTTTGATAATATCCTGATTATCAGTCTCTCCTTCCCAACCACAATTCCAACTGTCATTATCGTTATTCCCATCCTGATTGTTTTCACCGTTAGCTTCGTTATGCTTTTCATTATAAGAAACCAAGTCGTACAAAGTAAATCCGTCGTGACAAGTTACAAAATTTATTCCGGCAGTAGCACCACGTGCAGAATACATATCAGGAGAACCCTGCATTCGCTGAGACATTTCCCCAACCATATTTTCATCACCTTTCAAAAACTTACGAACAGTATCGCGATATTTTCCATTCCATTCAGCCCATCTGCCGTAGCAGGGAAATGTTCCAACCTGATATAAGCCTCCGGCATCCCAAGCTTCGGCAATTAGTTTACACTTTGCCAGAATCGGGTCATAAGCCAAAGATTCAAGCAAAGGAGGATTGTTTAATGGGCTACCATCCTGTGCTCTACCTAGAATTGAAGCCAAATCGAATCTAAATCCGTCAATATGATATTCGGAGGCCCAGTATCTTAGGCAATCGAGAACCATATTGCGTACAATTGGATGATTACAATTCAGTGTATTTCCAGTACCTGAAAAATTAAAATAATAACCTTCCGGCGTAAGCATATAGTATGTTCTATTGTCAATTCCTTTAAAGGAAATTACCGGTCCACGATGGTCACCTTCGGCAGTATGATTAAAAACAACATCAAGAATTACTTCGATGTTGTTATTATGCAATTCCTTTATAAGATTTTTTAATTCATCTACCTGCATTCCATATTTTCCGGTAGCAGCATAGCCTGATTTAGGAGCAAAAAAATTAAGAGTACTGTAACCCCAATAGTTTACAAGCAATTCACCAGTATTAGGATCAAGTTTTGAATGTTCGTATTCATCAAACTCATAAATAGGCATTAATTCAATACAATTAACACCCAAATCCAATAAATATGGTATTTTCTCTCTTATCCCAGCAAAAGTCCCTTTAAATTTAATACCTGATGATGGATGAGTTGTAAAGCTGCGAACATGCATTTCATAGATTATAAGATCCTCTATATGGGTTTCTAAAGGTTTATCATTTTCCCAGTCAAAATCTTCAAAAACCAATCTTGAGCGAAAAGGATATAACTTATCCCAATTGGGGGATTTTAGCCAAGTATCTCTACCTCCAATTGCTTTGGCATAAGGGTCGGAAAGAATTTTATTTGAATCAAAAATATGTCCTTCCACAGGATTATAAGGACCACTCATTTTATATCCATACTCGAGGTTTTCATAATCAAGATCAAATACAATCATAGAATAAACATTTCCAATCATAAACTCCTTTGGAAAAGGTATTTCAGCGAAAGGCTGATCAGCATTTTTTTTGAATAAAACCAAAGTGCAGCTAGATGCAGAACTTGAGTAAATAGAAAAATTTATTCCATTCGGAACCATAGTTGCTCCAAACGGCAAAACCCTGCCACAACGATATTTTATACCGTCAAGTTCATGAGTCGGATAATAGTCAATTCTTACATCTGATTCATTCATAATTAAAACAGTTTGTTCGCTTCTTCAATAGTTTCTGTCATTTCAAAATAATTAATAAACCCTGTCATCGTCATTACATCCTTTATTTCTTCTGAAATACCAACTAGTACAACCTTTCCATTTTTCACTTTTATCTGACGATAAACCATCAACAGAACTCTTAAGCCTGCACTGGAGATGAAATCTACCTTCGAAAGATCCAAAATAACATTGTTGCTCTCAGAAATCTTTCCCATAATCTTTGTCTGAAGCTCACCTGAAGTATTACTGTCAATACTACCCTCAACAATAACAACAATCAAGCTTTCTTCCATTTTAATTCTAACATCCATTTTATTTTATTTTTTTAATTATTTTCTAGGTGATATCTTTACCTTCACTCTGATTTGCTTATCTGTTTCCGGTAAATTAACCGTCAATTTATCTGCATCAAAATCATAATATAATTGATCATTTATATAACATTCTTCGATAAAGACACTGTTTTCGGGCAAGATATCCGGTGAAACTCTCAAAATATTGTTTTTGAATGCTTTTGGCAAAGGTTTGAAATATAAGAACAGAGGTTGTTTTGTTATCAAAAGGTTAATATACGTTGCTGACAAAAAGCAAAGCTCCATACTGTGGTAACCGCTCATTGAGTGACTTCCCTTAAATCTTTCATTGCCGAGTAAATATGGAAGTCCGCTAGCTAAAGTATTAAAATAAACTCCTCCGTCATCGTTATCAAGGAAGAATGCATTATAAAATGCTGCACATTCTGAGGCATATTTATGATAATCATCATCCTTCAAAATTCCATGAAGAATTAAATACGCCAAAATTGCTTGTTCTTGTTGCCACCATGCTTTACGATCGTGCCAAACAAATTCATGATTTTTCCCATTTGGCTTTGTTTCGCGTTCAAGTACGTCATACCAGCCACCTCTTTGTCTGTCACAGCCAAACTTGGGCATTAATTCGGCAATTTTCTTTGCAAAATCAATATATTCGGGTTTTGATTTTAAGGAATTCATACGCATAAGATTCCATGCAATTTTAAGATTATGACCGACAACTGCTCTATTTTGCTGCCAACCCCATGACTGATCTTTGCTCCAGTCTTCGAAGAATTTTTCCTGCACAAACGGACTATTTTCATAATCAGGGAAATATTTAGTAATTGTATCAAAAGTATATTCAAGGAATTTTGCATGTTCAGGATCTCCAGTAGCGAGAAAAAGATTTATTAAATATGCCGGTGCGTGATCTCCTACCGAATTCCAGTTTTTACGTGCACGGTTATGTGCCAGTGATTCTGTTCTTGCATCAAGCATAATCGGATCAATATGAGAAAAATATCCTTCACCTTTTTCATCTTTAAAGAATCTCTCGAATAAGGATAGAGTTTTTTCAATGTCGTACATTATTTTAGGATCACCGGTTATACGCATTGTTTGTGTTGGTCCTGCCAAAGCGTATATCTGTTCATACATTGGGATTGAATCATAATCATCGCCAAATTCGGATGTCAGTAATTTGGTTTCTTTCTCGCCTTCTACCTTTAACCCATGATACCAATAAACAATATCCTCATCCATGTCGTAAAAACGCATGTGATCGCGGAGGTATTGAGTGCCTTTTTCGGCTCCTTCAAGAAATTCGTCTTTACCTGTTAACATATAAGCAGAAGCAAAACCAAAAATTAATCTCGAAATAGTATCAGTTTCCTGCAAATAATCGCCCTTCTTAGCTCCCCCAAGATGAAGCATTGTGCGGTATATTTTATAATCAATAGGTTTTTCGGGAAATTCAAATTGCCATTTAAGATAACTTTGTGCAATAGAATCAATTTGATTTACCCACCAATCCGGCTCCTCGTGTCTGTACGAATTTGGGTTTTTACCTGGAAATACTATCCACTGAACCTGAAATATTCCCTGAGATTTGCCCTCAACGGGATAAAAACTACCATAAGCAAAAATCATTTGATTCTGCATAGATAATAGCTTGAACATATCTCCGGATGCATCCTGATATCCCTCATTAAGATTACGTACATATCTGGCAAAGCAATTGTCTGAAACATAAGCTGTAAACTCTCTGTTGTCAGAAGTTGTCAACTTAAAAGTCCTGTCATTTTTATTATAATTGCTTACATAACCTGCAATAGTGTCCGAAAAGGTGAAATTAATTTCCATACGTATGTTTATTTAAATTTATATAATTACTTCATTCTTTATATCCTTCTGTTAGTTCAATGATATTTCCCTCAGGGTCTTTAATCCAGACTGCCCGCCATCCATGTTCATTCAATGTTTTCGGACCGAGAGAAATCACAGTATCTGCACCCATTTCCTTCAGTTTGTCATCAATACTTTCAACTAAAAAAGCAATGTGTTTCCAAGCTGAATAATGTGGACCATCCAATGACGGTTTTTCAACCGGAGAATTTTCATCAGCCTGAAAAATTTCGATACAGGTATTATTATCATTTTTGATAAAAACTATTTCTTGTCCATTTGATGACATTATCGTTTTTACTCTTTTAAATCCAAAATACTTGGAGTAAAACTCCTCAAATCTTGAAGGATTTTCGCATGTAACGCCAATATGAAGAAAACTTGTTTTTATCATACTATCTTATCTTTATCAAAGACCAACTATAGCCACATATCTTAACTTCGTTTGCATTCAAAGATATGTAAAATAAATCGAATTGACTCAAATTGGTCATCAGTTTTTTAGGCATTTTCTTTTTTTAGTTTTTTATTTGAAAATATCATTATAATTAAAGCAATTATTGCGCAACTAAAAACAAAGTAAGCAAGAAATTGAAATTTAAAATTATATGAATCATTCCCAAAAATAGTAGTAGCCATTTTCATAAAAAACGGCGAGACAAATTGGCCGAATAGGATTGAGCTGCTGACTATAGCGATACCTAAGGTTCTAGCATTTGGTGATAATACTTTAGGAACCATCAACAATAATGGGGGAGATAATAAGCCTCCGCTAAATCCAATTAGCCCAACTGCAACAAAAACTATCCATGATGTATCTGCTAAACTTAAGATAAAATAACCTCCAGCCATTATCATTGCTGAAAAAGGCATAATAAAGCCTTTCAGTTTTTTCATCAACAGCGAAAGAATAAAACCGGCAATAATTGCTGGTACAGTCATAAAAGAAAGGGCATAACCTGCCATTCTCGATGTACCAATGCCTGAATAAACAATTAACTGGTCTCCTTGTTTTTTAACTGTATATTCTTTATTAATATCTATGAATTTCCACTCTTTTCCTTTCTCAATTTCTTTAAACTGCACATCTTTTGACAATTCAATTCCTTCATTTTTAAAACTGTTTATAGTATAATCAGTAATTTCCCCTTTTTCCAAAGCTTTTTGAAGTTCTTCCTGAGAGCTGAACATTTTTTCTGAACTGCTGAATACCGGTCTTTCACTCTCAATATATAAAGCAAGATCTGTAGAAACTACGAAAAACACAACCATCATCATCATTGCAATAAAAGCGATACCGAATATTTTAAAGTTAAGCTTTACTTTTTCTTTAGGTTTTGTACCTGTTTCTTCGTTTTTATTGCCTGCCGGTAACCAAAGAAGCACGAATAACATGCTAACTAATGAAAGCGAATATACTCCAAAAGAGTATTTCCAGCTGTATGATGCCAAAAGACCTGCAATAATCAAAAAGAACATACCGCCAAGCTGATTTACTGACCCTGAAAGTCCCATCATTTTATTTCGCAGATTGCCTTCGAAATAATCAAATATTAGCGAGGAAGATATTGGCATTAATAAACCAATTGCTACACCGAGACAAGCTCTAATCACTAACAATTGATTAAATGACTGAGCAAGGCCTCCCCCAATGCCAAATATAAAATATATTATCAATCCTACCAGCACAATACGTTTTTTACTGAATCGCGAAGACAACCAACCGGATAGCAAACTGAAAGGGATCATAATTAATGAAGGAAGTGTGAGAACAAGTTTTACATCAGTATTAGAAATCCCGGGGAACGCATTCTTTATTTCATTTAATGCCGGTGAAATTGCTGCTGAAGCCATTACTGTTAAAAGTGATATTGAAAGTATAGCGGGTTTGAGCATTTTTTTGTCCATAGTTCTTTGTTTTAATACTAATTCATTTTGCATAATTTAATAGTCTGTGTCTTAGATTCTGTTTTTAACACACAGAAATAAATACCAGCTTGAATCTTGTCAGAATTCCATTCAAAAATATAATCACCACGATGTAATTTATCACTTACCAATTCGTCCAGTTTCCTTCCCGATCTATCATAAATAGTAATCGAGACTTCTGAATCTTCCAATAGTGAAAATGAAATATTTGTATTATTATAAAATGGATTTGGAAAATTTTGAAATAATCCATTTTTATCTTTTTTATTATACTCCGGTATTCCAATAAATGGTGAACCAAATTCATAAGCTCCAATATCTATCCTTGATATTCCATTATTATTACCATCAAATATTCTATCGCATCCAATAACATCAGTAGGTGGCAAATTCATAAAAGTAGTATCCGGACAACCCATATCTATACATTGAGAAGAATTTTGTAATGAATAATATTCAGACCCCTCTTTCAAAAAGATTGGGTCCTCATTTAAATTATTTTCATAAATTCCCTCAAATTCGTATCCTTCTTCCTGTTTTATTGAATAAAATCCACCATCAACCAGACAATATCTAAGTGTGGGATATGAAAATCCTTTTAAGTACATAGTATTTCCGCTATCAATGTCGTATGCATAATTATCAGAAATAATTGTATTAATAAAAACAGGAGTAGATTTTACGAGAATATATAGACCATTGTATTCTATAGTATCGCTACTATTCGTTTCGCAATAAAACCCGCCACCAACAGAAGCGGAGTTGTCTGCAATAGTAGTGTTAAAAAACTTTGGACTTGAAGAGAAAGCTGAATAGATTCCTCCGCCATTTCCATTTGTTGAATTATCACATAATACAGTATTGTGTATAAAAGGATTAGAGAATTGTCGCAAATAAATTCCACCTCCCATCGTATCGGCATGATTACTTAATATTTTGTTATTATAAATAAATGGGCACGAAAAGAATTTTGCGCCGATGCCACCACCAGCTTCCACTGCAGTATTCCCCGAAATAAGATTATTTTTTATTACGGGATTTGACATCTGAAAAAGCAGAATTCCACCTCCTGCTTTACCTGCACTATTATTTATGATAACATTGTTCGAAATTATTGCATTCGACTGATTTGAACATATTATTGCCCCCCCATCACCATCAGATGAATTGTCCTCAAAAACATTATTAGTAATTACCGGATTGCAAAAATCTACACAATAGATAGCCCCTGCCTGACTATTTGAATGATTATTTCTAAAAACATTTCCACTTATCAATGGACTGGATTCCTGACATCGTATTGCTCCGGCATCATCCAAAGCAATTCCATCAATGAATTGATTATCAACTATTACAGGACATAAAGAATCGCTGACATAATCTACTATTATCCCAGGAGCATCGTGCAAAGTGAAATTATTTCTGAAAATATTATTTTTAATAACCACTTTTGGAAAATAGTTTATAAAGATGGCTCCCCCCTGTTCTACTTTGGCTCCATGAGTTCCATTATTATTAACAGTACTGTCTTCCCTATCTTTCACAGCTTTACCATATTCAAGAATACAGTAAATAATTTTGGATGTGTCGTTAGCCAAATATGTTGAATCAAATCTTATTCCATGCCATCCTCCAAAACTTGCACCTAGTACATTTGCATTCGTTGTATCTGTAAACCCTGTTGTATCTTTTACAGTAAATGTTATTGGATGCAATTCATTACCAATCGCCAATATTCTTCCTTGTACATTAATTTTGTAATGTCCCCAGAACTGCACGTAGGTCCCCGGATCTATTAATAATGTTTTCTCGTTTTCTATCTGAACTTTATCCAGCACGCAAATCGTATCCGTTGCCCAATGCCTATCCTTAAATATTGGACCATTTACAAAAGTAACTGATGGGTTATCTTGAAATTCTATTGCTCCCATATCCACAATATCAAAATCTCCTTCAAATATTCTTAGATTTTTATTAAAATCTTGCGATTCACCTATACTATCAACAGTATAATATGGATTACCGGTATTAATACAGGGAGAATTCTCTTTCAGTGACCAGTCTGCACTTAGGGCAGAGATACCTGAGCCTACATCAGTTGTGGGATTAACAAATTTGGGTCTATAATTTTGATTATTTGTAAAATGAATGCGATTAAATAAACTACCTGAACCAGGACCTCCAATCCCGGCTTTGTCGCCTTTTACAATTCCATAAAAAACATCAGGAACGGCATTATTATCAGCAAGATAGATTTCATTTCCGTTTGTTGCAGAATCTGCCCACATAATATTATTTACCAATAATGGTTTCGAAGCATTGCAATACAAGGCTCCTCCATTGTGAGGAGTATAATTGTTGCTGATTGTATTATTAAACAATCGAGCACTACTATATTTAGTTAGATAAATCCCTCCACCTAAAGAATCGCCGGTATTATTAACAATAATATTATTAATCATTATTGCATTCGATGTATCCTGACAATAAAGTCCGCCCCCAAACAATGCTGAATTATTACAAATTAAATTCGAAATAATTCTTGGTTTGGCATTACTAAGATATATTGCTCCTCCTCTTTGATTAGCGGTATTATTATAGAATTTACTATTTCTTATCTCTACATTATCGTAATTTTTAATAAAAATCGATCCTCCATGATCATCACTATTTATAATTGTATCTGTTATGTCCGAAAATGCCTTTCCATTAGTAAAGACACAATAATAAAATCTTGATGTATCACTCAGGTTCGATGTATTGTCAAACTTGACTCCTTTCCAACCTGTTTCTGTATTTGTAGAAGTAAATTCTATAATATTATTTTCGGTTCCCATTGCATGAATTATTCCATCAACAATAACTTTATAAGGACCTAAGAAATTTAAATAAGCATTTTGCTGAACTGTTAATAGAACTGCACTGTCAACTCTTATGTCAGAAATAACATATAATGAATCAGACCAAACAGTGTCAATATATATATCTTTAAAAATATATTCATACAAGCAATCTCCCTGAAATTCGGATGCACCAATATCAATAATTGTATTGAAAAATCGTGGCTGACCATATACATCTATTGAAGACAAGACACTGTCAACAGTAAAATTTTCATAACCATTATCAATGGCTGGAGATTCAGCAGTTATAGTCCAATCAGCATTTAAACCATCGTATCCTGTACCTGAAGACTCGGAGGGATTAATAAAAAATGGGTTGAAATCTATATTTTCAATATAAGGCCCTTCATAACTCATTCCAGAACCAGAGCCACCAAAATCGCCTTTCCCTCCCTGAACAAAACATCTTTTAATAACAGGATCAGAAGCATCGTCTGCAAGGTAAATTTGATTTCCACGCGTTGCTGTGTTGCCCCAAATAATGTTATTAACTAACTCAGGGTTGGATGCACTAATTCTCAAAGCACCACCATTAGCAGCACAATGATTATTTGCAATAGTATTGTTATAAATCTGAGCATTTGAATTATTAGAAATAAAAAAGCCGGCCCCCAGCGAATCGCTTTGGTTATTACAAATTAAATTATTTGAAACAAATGCCACAGCCGTGTCCTTCAAAAAAATGCCACCACCAGCATAAGAAGTATAGTTATTACAAATGGTATTGCTTACAATTTTAGGAGCAGCATCTTCCTTAACAAGAATTCCAGCCCCTAAACAGAGTTCAGTTTCAGAAACACATTCATTATATACAATAGTGTTGTTAATTATATTAGGATCAGACCCTGTAACCCAAATTCCACCTCCATAATCAGCATAATTATGATGAATATTGTTTCTAAAAATATATGCGTTTGAATTATCTCTGCAAAATATCCCACCACCTTCAGCCGGATGAGTAGTCGTATCAATTGATGTATTAAATGCAATTTCGTTGTATGTTATTTTGGGACTACAATTTAAAAAACATGCTATTCCTGCAGCATCTGCATAAGATTCATTATAAACAATTGTATTATTTCTAATGATTGGGTTAGCCCCATCATATAAAAACATTGCACCACCTTTATCATCTGCCTTATTATTTATAATAAGACAATTACTAATACGAATTTTTGAAAAACCATCAATATAAAAAGCCCCTCCTCTATCATCATTAGTGGGATTGTCAGGCATTTGACCGGAAGAAGCATAACCATATTGAATACGGCAGAAAGAAATAATAGAAGAATCAGCTGCCGGGTTTGTGTTAATAAATCTGATTCCATGCCATCCCGGGATTTCGTTTATTGCCGTAAAAACAATCGAATCTGCAATAGTACCTTGAGCAATAAGTGTTCCCCTTACTATAAATTTATACTTGCCTTGAAAACTTACAACAGTCCCTGGATCAATTGTAAGAATAGAGTTTTCATCAATTGTAAGCGAATTCATAACCCTGATAGTATCATCGCTCCATGTAGTACTTCCGGTAGGAATAGAGCTAACGTCAGTAACAGCAATGACATTAAATGCAAAGCCTACAATAACAATTGCTATACTAAATACCGTTCTTATATAAACCCTTATATCCACCATTCTAATTTTAATCTGCATTTCTCACAATTCTAAACCCTGTTGAATAATCCGCATATTGATATGAGTGCATTGCCCTTCCAATCAAAACTTGCTTTAGACTAAAAAATCTGAAAGTTGTACGACAATAAATAGGATAATTAGCCCAAGAACCACCTCTCATTACATGAGCCCATTCTGCATTTAACATTCCGGGTTCTCTTGGACCTGAAGGATCAATGCACTCGATCGGGTCATTTTTACAATAACTATAATAATCAGGCGACCACCAATCCCAACACCATTCCCATACATTCCCTGACATATCGTATAAACCAAGATTATTTGGTATTTTTTTCTTAATCAAATGAGATTGGCCGTTATCATTATAAACAGAATCCAATTCCGAAGTTTTCCATCCTGAAGTCAGATTAAACCAAGCAAATTCTTTTAACGAAGAATATAGGCCTGCACTTTCATCAATATTTTGATAATGGTCTGTCATGAACCCTTGTTCGCTGTACAAAATAGCTGGGTACATTGGGTAATTATCCAATTCTTCAGGTAAAATAGTGTCTTCTGCCGGAATATCATCACAT
>ENA-UOWO01002377-UOWO01002377.1-activated-sludge-metagenome-genome-assembly--contig:-NODE-2377-length-23329-cov-7.582753_pt1 | contig 23329 bp, 18 predicted proteins | sample MGYA00238148_ERZ761564 | MGnify/ENA primary metagenome ERZ761564 (study PRJEB28885, sample SAMN05720194) | activated sludge metagenome | isolation source: Anaerobic digester | place: USA... | reverse complement strand
CAGAAGGTGCTCAAGGACATCATCACCGAGCACGGCGCCGTGGTGTTCAACGGTGACGGCTACGCCGACGCCTGGCAGGTGGAGGCGGCCGAGCGCGGCCTGCCCAACCTCAAGACCACGGTCGATGCGCTGCCCCAGTTCGATCGGGCCGACGTCAAGGACCTGTTCGAGAAGTACGCGGTGCTGTCCAACCGGGAGCTGGCCAGCCGGCTCGAGGTCTACCTGGAGCAGTACGCGCTCTCGGTGATGCTCGAGGCGTCCGAGACGCTGGAGATCGCCAAGACCAAGATCCTGCCGGCGGCCATCCGCTACCAGGGTGAGCTGGCCGGCGCGGCGATGAACCTCAAGGCCATCGGCATGTCCTTCGACTCGCCGACCCTGGACGCCATCACCGCCTCCGTCGGGGCGCTGACCAGCGGCATCACCGGGCTGGAGACCGCCCTGGGCATCCACGCCGGCGAATCCTCGATGGAGGAGGCGGTCTACGCGATGGAAAAGCTCATCCCGGCCATGGCCGCCGTCCGCGCCGCCGCCGACGAGCTCGAGGGCCTGGTGGCCGACGACACCTGGCCGCTGCCGACCTACCAGGAGATGCTGCACATCCTGTAGCGCTCGCACCATTACCCGTTGATCATGGCGATCTCTGCTCGACTCGCCGGCGACACGCCGCACGAGCGACAGAGATCGCCATGATCAACTTCAGGCGGGGCAGCCTCAGGCGGCGGGTTCGCGGAGCCGGGCCAGCACCGACGGCAGCTCGCCGGTGTGCACCACGGTGAGCCGCTGGGTGGTCCGGGTCAGGGCCACGTACAGATCCGACAGGCCCCGCCCGGACTCGGCGATGATGCCGGCTGGGTCGGCCACGATCACGCTATCGAACTCCAGGCCCTTGGCCTGCATGACGGTCAGCACGACGACGTGCCGGCGCAGGTCCGGGGCCGGGTCGATGGTCTCGAACAGCGATGGCTGCGCATTGGCCGAGGCGGTGCCCGGGGCGCCGTTGCGGGCCTGCTCGACCGCCTCGGCGACCGCGGCGTACCGGGCCCGGGGCACCAGCACCGCGATCGTGCCCGGCTCGTCATCTTCCTCGCGGACCAGGTCGACCACCTGGGCGGCCAGATCGTCCGAGGCCACCCGGCGATGCGTCGGGCGGATGCCCGCCTCCCGCACCGACCGCGGCGCCGTCAGGTTCGCGTCGATCGCCGTCAGCACCGGCTCGGCCACGGTCATGATCTCGGCCGGGGTGCGGTAGTTCACCGTCAGCTCCTCGACCTGGAAACGCCCCCGCACGTACGGGCGCAGCATCCGCGACCAGGACAGCGCGCCGGCCGGATCGCTGGTCTGGGCCAGGTCGCCGACCAGGGTCATCGAGCGCATCGGACAGCGCCGCATCACCATCCGCCAGGCCATCGCCGAGAGCTCCTGCGCCTCGTCCACGATGACGTGCCCGAACGTCCACTCCCGGTCGGCGGCGGCCCGTTCCGCGGTGGAGGTCCAGTCGGCCACCTCCTCATGCAGCCGGGACAGCGTTTGCGCGTTGACCATGCCGACCATGCTGTGCAACCCGACGTCCTCGGGATCCAGATCGTCGTTGGCACCGAGCAGGTCGAGCACCTCGGCCGCGTACCGGTCGTCCGCGTCGGCCGCGGTGGTCGAGGCCGGCAGGGTGCCCAATAGCTCGGCCGCCTCGTCCAGCAGCGGCACGTCGGCGGCGGTCCAGGCGGCCGGATCGTCCGCGCGCAGCAGCAGCGCCCGGTCGCGCGGGGACAGGCTCTCGGCGGCGAACTCGAGCCGGGACGCCGAACCGAGCAGGTCGGCGAGCAGCCGGGGCGCGGTCAGTGCCGGCCACAGGTCGCGCAGGGCCACCCGCAGCCCGTCGTGTTCCATCAGGTCCTGCCGGATCGCGTCCAGATCGTCCGGGGTGGCCAGGCTCTGGCCGTCGGGCCCGGTGCCCAGCCGGGCCGCGACCTGCCGGACCAGGCCGTCGATCACCCGGCGCAGGAACACCGGGCGGGCCTGGTTGTGCGGTCGGCGGGAGGCCCAGGCCCGGTCCCGGGCGGGCGTCAGGATGGCGCCGTCGAGCACCAGCCGACTCTGTGGGGCCCCGTCGAACGGCACGGCGATCGGCGTCCGGGGCAGTGCCTGGCGGTGCAGGACCGCGTTGGCGATGACCGTGGTCATCGCCGTGCGCCCCTTGACCCGGGAGGTGTCCGGGTCCTCGATCGCCTGGGCGGACACCCCGGGGAACAGGTCGCCGATGGTGGACAGCACGACCGCGTTCTCACCCAGGGCCGGCAGCACCTGACCGATGTAGGTCAGGAAGGTGCGGTTCGGCCCGATGATCAGCACGCCGCGCTGCTGCAGCTGCTCGCGGTGGTTGTAGAGCAGGTACGCGGCCCGGTGCAGCGCGACCGCGGTCTTGCCGGTGCCCGGCCCCCCCTGCACCACCAGGATCCCGGCCAGCTCGGTCCGGATGATCCGGTCCTGCTCGGCCTGGATGGTGGCCACGATGTCCGACATCCGGCCGGTGCGGGGCGCACGCAGGGCGGCCAGCAGCTCGGCTTCCCCGGCCGGCCCGGAACCGGAGGCGCGGGCCGCGGCCAGCGCCTGCGGATCGGTCAGGTCCAGGTACTCGTCATTGGCCGATTCGACCCGCCGGCGCCGGGTGGTGATGTAGCGGCGCCGGCGCAGCCCCAGCGGGTTGGCCGCGGTGGCCACGTAGAACGGCCGCGCCGACGGCGCCCGCCAGTCCATCAGCAGCTGCCGGTGATCGCCCTCGTCGTCGAAGATGCCCATCCGGCCGATGTGCATCGACTCGCCGTCGGTCCGGTCGATCCGGCCGAAACACAGCCGGTCCTCGGCCGCGTTCAGCGCGACCACGGCGGCCGCGTGGTTGGCGTAGGCCAGGTCGCGTTCGACCCGCCCACCGGGGGTGTTGTCGCTGCGGCTGATGTAGCGATCGCGCAGCTCGACCCGTTCGGCGCGCAGGTCGTCCAGCCGCCGGTACAGGACGTCGATGACCGCCTGCTCCTGCGCCACCGGATCGGCGGCGGGTTCGACCTCGATGGTGTCCGCCGGGGAGCGACCGGCCGGGGGGCCGTCCGGGGACGGGTTGTCGGAGTCTGACACGCGGGACCTTCCGTTTCACCGGTGCTTGCGCTCGCGCAAGCCGGACAGAACAGGCTACTCCCGGACCTCACTCCGCGTGGGTGCGCCGCTGGTCACACCAGCAGCAGCAGCCGGCCGTCCACCGGCCCGGACTCCATCCGCGCGTGCGCCTGCGCGGCCTGGGCCAACGGCAGCCGGTCGGTGATCCGGGTCGTCAACTCGCCGGCCGCCAGCATCGCGTTGATCAGCTCGGCGGCCTGGGCGAACTCGGCGGCCGAGGCCCGGCTGATCACGAACCCGTCGATGGTGACGTCGTGGGTGTACAGGGGAGCCAGGTTCACCGTGACCGGGGAGCGGGCAGCGGTGACCAGCATCCGGCCGCCGGGTCGCAGCACGTCGGCGGCGACCGCGGTGTCGTTGGTCCCGGAGGTGTCCCAGTAGACGTCGACGCCGTTCGGGGCGGCCGACCGGATGCGCTCGGCCAGGTCGGCGGCGCGATAGTCGACGACCGCCTGGGCCCCGGCCGCCCGGCAGCGGTCGGCATGGTCGTCGCGGGCCGAGGCGATCACCCGGACCCCGGCCCGCGTGGCCATCTCGATGGCGGCGATGCCGACATTGCCGGCCCCGCCGCCGACGAAGACCGTCCAGCCCGGCCGGATCCTGGCCCGCAGGAACCAGCCCAGGTAGGCGGTGACGGCGGGGTGGGCGACGGCGACGGCCAGCTCGGGGTCGACCCCGGCCGGCAGCCGGTACAGCCGATCGCGGGCGACCACGGCCAGCTCGGTCGCCGCGCCCTGCCGCCCGGCGTGCCCCAGACTGTTCGCCCAGACCGGGTCGCCCACAGCCAGATCCCTGACCGCTGAACCGATCTCGGCGACGGTGCCGACCAGATCACGGCCCACGATGAACGGCAGCGGGATGGGCGTGTCGTACCGGCCGCTGCGCACGTAGGTGTCGACCGGGTTCACCGAGACGGCGGTGACTGCGACCAGCACGTCGTCCGGGCCGAGCTCGGGCACGGGCAGGCGGCCCAGCCGGATCGAGTCGGCCGGACCGCGCTGATCGACATAGGCGGCGAGACGAGTCGCGGGCATGGGCAGATCCTCACATCTTCCGGTGGCGGGTGCTCAGTGCACCGCCGGGCCCGGCCCACCAGGCCCGGCCGCGGGGGCGAAATCGCTTGAACACCAGTTATTGTCCGCCACTCCGGGGTCCGGCACCGTCGTCCGGGTGGTCGATGCCACGGGCGATCCGGCGCTCCATCGATCGGTGGAGCCCCCTGTCGTCCGGCCCGCTCGTCCGGTCCGGGGATCCCCGAGGTGGCGGCGTCATCGCCCCGGCGATGGTCGGGACGCCGCCCCGATCACGTGTAGCGTCGGTCGGGTAGCCCATGCGGATCTCTCGTCCGGCCTGCGCGTTCCGCCGCCCGGCCAGGTGCTCATCTCACCTTCTCTAGCCGCCGACGGGGCACGTCGTCGCAACACCGCCGGACCGATACCCCTAGCACAACGGGGGGCCCGTGCAGAGTCGGAGCCGGGCGACATCCCCCATCGCAGGCTCCGGGAAGACGTGTGCGGCGGTCGATCCGCCCCTCCACGACGAGGACGTCATCCGGTCGGCGTCGACCGACCAGCATCCCTACGGCTCGCGGCCTCGCCGCGCGCCATCAACGAACTCGAAGGAACAGACATGACCATCACCGGAATCATCAGTGCCATCGTCATCGGCGCGATCATCGGCGCCCTCGCGCGCCTGATCCTGCCGGGCAAGCAGGACATCCCGATCTGGCTGACCATCGTGGTCGGCGTGGTGGCCGCCTTCGTCGGCACCTTCCTGGCCCGGGCCCTGGGCGTGCCCACCCAGACCGACGGCATCGACTGGCTCGAGCTGCTCGTCCAGCTCGTGGTCGCCGTCATCGCGGTCGCGGCGGTCGTGGCCTTCGGTCGTCGCCGCTCCGGCCTGCGCAGCGGCACGCGCAGCTGATCCGAACGGGAAGGCCGGGACTGACCGGCCTTCCCGTGCCGGCCCGGACGCTCGGGCCCGACGTCGGAACCGCCCCTAGACTCACGCGGACACCGCAGAAAAGGGGCAGGCATGCGCTTCGGACTCGTCGGCACCGGGCCCTGGGCCGGGATCGCCCACGGACCAGGACTTCTCGCCTGCCCGGAGGTCGAGCTGGTCGGCATCTGGGGTCGGGACCCGGCCAAGGCGGCGGCCCTGGCCGATGAGTTGGGTCTGGCGCTCGGGGCCGCCTATCCGGATGTCGATGCGCTGCTGGCCGACGTCGATGCGGTGGCCTTCGCGGTCCCGCCGTCGATCCAGGCGGAACTGGCCCTGCGGGCGGCGCGGGCCGGCAAGCATCTGTTGCTGGACAAGCCGATCGCCCTGGACGTGGCCGCGGCCGATGCGCTTGAGGCGGCCGTCGCGGCCAGCGGGGTGGCGTCGCTGGTGTTCTTCACCGATCGTTTCGTCGACACCTCCCGGGACTGGTTCACCCACGTCCGCGCCACCGGCGGCTGGCGAGGCGCCTGGTTCCGCTGGCTGAGCACCCTGCAGGCCCCGGGCAATCCGTTCGGCGGCTCGGCCTGGCGGCGGGAGCAGGGGGCGTTGTGGGACACCGGTCCGCATGCCCTGTCCACCCTGACCGGCGCCCTCGGACCGGTCGCGCGGATCACCGCCGTGGCCGGCGACGGGGACCTGGTCACGCTGATCGTCGGGCACGAGTCGGGCGCCACGAGCACCGTCGTGCTCAGCCAGTTCGCGCCCCCGGCGGCCGCCTCCTTCGACTGCACGCTCTGGGGCGAGGCCGGGCTGGTGCCCATGCCGCCGCGCCCGGACGGCCGGATCGTGGAGATCTACGCGACCGCGGCCGGCGAGCTGGTGCGCAGCGCGACCGGTGGTCGCCCGACCGACGCCGACGTCCGGCTGGGGGCCACCATCACCCGGCTGTTGGCCGACGCGCAGGCACAGCTCAACCGCCCGTCGTCGACCTGACGCGGTGTCGGGGGTCGCGGCTACCGTGGCGCCATGACCTCCCCCGAGCCCGCGCGCAAGGCGGCCGACCTGGCCGGTGAGTCCGACGTCTACGACGTGGTGGTGATCGGCGGTGGTCCGCCCGGGGAGATCGTCGCCCAGTACGCGATCGCCGACAGCACCCGCACCGCGGTGATCGTCGAGCACGAACTGCTCGGCGGCGAGTGCTCCTATTGGGCCTGCATGCCCAGCAAGGCGCTGCTGCGCCCGGTCGAGCTGCTGGACGCGGCCCGGCACATGCCCGGTGTCGCCTCCCTGGTCGCCGGCCGCACCATTGACGTGCCGGCCGTGCTGGAGCGCCGTGACGGGTTCACCAGCCACCACGACGACAAGTACCAGGTGCAGTGGGCCAACGACACCGGGATCGGGGTCGTCCGCGGGCACGGCCGGCTGGCCGGCCCGAAGCAGGTCGAGGTGACCGGCGCCGACGGCGCCACCCGGATCATCACCGCGCGGCACGCGGTGGTGCTGGCCACCGGGACGACCGCCAGCGTGCCGGACCTGCCGGGGCTGCGGGCCGCGCTGCCCTGGACCTCGCGTGACGTCACCAACCTGCACGAGGTGCCCCGGCGGGTGGCCGTGGTCGGCGGCGGGGTCGTGGCCTGCGAATCGGCCTGCTGGCTGCGGGGCCTGGGCGTGCAGGAGTTGACCATGCTGGTCCGCGGTGGGGGGCTGCTCGACCGCAACGAGCCGTTCGCCGGCGAACTGGTGGCCCAGGCCTTCCGGGACGCCGGGGTCAAGGTCCTGCTGCACACCGGTCTGGATGAGGTCCGGCGCGCCGACCCGGCGGCCACCGGTGAGGGTCGCATCCACGGCGGTGAGGTGACCCTGCGGTTCAGCGACCAGACCCTGGTGGTGGACGAGCTGGTGGTCGCGGCCGGGCGCACCCCGGCCAGCGCCGACCTCGGACTGGACGCGGTGGGCGTGGACGTCGGCGCCAGCCACGGGTTCGTCACCACCGACGACCAGCTGGCCGTGCGGGGCGTCGACGGGCAGTGGCTGTACGCGGTCGGCGACCTGACCGGCCGGGCGCTGCTGACCCACATGGGCAAGTACCAGGGCCGCATCTGCGGGGCGGTCATCGCCGCCCGGGCCGAAGGTCGCCCGACCGACGGGTCTCGGTTCACCGACTTGGCCGACGACGGCCGGGTGCCTCAGGTGACCTTCACCGATCCGCAGGTCGCCTCCGTCGGCCGGTCCGAGCGGCAGGCTCGGGACGCCGGCCTGGATGTCGAGGCCGTGGAGTACGACATGGCCGGCTTCGCCGGGTCCTCACTGCTGCGGGACGGGTACGTCGGTCGGGCCAAGCTGGTGATCGACCGAACCACCGACACGCTGATCGGCGCCACCTTCGTCGGGGCCGAGGTGGCCGAGCTGGTGCACGCCGCCACGGTCGCCGTGGTCGGTGGGGTGACGCTGGAGCAGCTGTGGCACGTCGTCCCGTCGTACCCGACCATGAGCGAGATCTGGCTCAAACTGCTCGAGGCCCGCAGCGCCGGAAAAGCCCATTGACCAGCGCCGACCGGCCGGCGCTCGAGTGGGATAGTAGAGGCGACCGACCAGGCCGATCCGAGCGGAGCGGGGCATGACCGGATTCCTCGGCAAGTGGCTCAAGATGCCGACGCTGGGCGAGCGGCTGCGCGCTCAGGGGGTGCGCGACGACCTGGTGCGGGCGGCCGAGCGCACCGCATTCGGGCGGCAGACCGACCGGGAGCTGCCCCGGCTGGCCGAGCTGCTCACCGACCAGGAGGTGGTCATCCAGCTGGTCGAGGGTCGCTGGAACAAGAAGATGGGCCTGTTCGCCCTGACCTCCCGGCGGGTGCTGTTCGTGCCCGGCGGCGACGCGCCGTACGGGGCCGAGGTGCCGCTGACCGAGGTGGTGTCGGTGGAGTCGGGCAAGGCCAAGGGCATGGGCACTGTCGAGGTCCGGACCGAGTCGTCCCGACTGCAGGTCGATCAGATCCTGGGCACCCAGGCGGACACGTTCGCGGCCAACACCCGGGCGGCGATGACGCCGGCCGGCGACGGGCCGGCGGTCTACCGGGACCCGTTGCAGGAACTGGCTGAACTGCGCGCCCTGCACGCCGCCGGTGCCGTCAGCGATGAGGAGTTCGCCCAGCGCAAGATCCGGCTGATGGACGAGATCTGACCGGGCCCAACCGGACTCGGCCAGATCCCCGGTCGGTGGGTCAGCTGGCCAGGGCGTAACCCGCCTCGTCGATGGCGTCGCGTACGGCCCCCGCCAGCAGCGGTGCGTCGCTGACGATGGTGACCACGGAGATGTCGCCCGGTCGCAGTTCGATGTCCACCGACCGCACGCCCTCGAGCCGGCGCACCTCTTCGGTCACGGCGACCACGCACTGGTCGCAGGTCATCCCGGTCACCCGATATCTGGCCGTGTTCTCGCTCATGGGATTCCTCCTCGTCCTGCTGTGCCCCCGCTCTTGGGGCCAACCACGGCCACCGCCGCGGCATTCCGGCCGCCGCGTAGCGTGAATCGCGGTAACGAGGCCGAACACGCTTGAGGAGTTCACCGATGACCGCATCCCCCGCGGCCGATGTCATCGTCCCGCGACCGCAGGACGACCTGTTCCGGCACGTCAACGGGCCCTGGTTGGCGACCGCCGAGATCCCGGCCGACCGGTCCGCCGACGGCGCCTTCTACCAGCTGCGCGACGAGGCCGAAAAGGACAGTCGGGCGATCATCGAGGACGCCGCCGCCGCGGCCGACGGCGCCGAGCCGGGCAGCCCGGTGCAGCTGATCGGCGACCTGTACCGCAGCTTCATGGACGTCGAGGCGGTGGAGCGGCAGGGCCTGGCGCCGATCGCCGCGCGGCTGACCGAGGTCGAGGGTGTGGACAGTCCGGCCGCGCTGATGCGGACCCTGGGCCGGCTGCGCCGGTCCGGCGTCGGCGGCGCGTTCGCCATCGACGTGGACACCGACCCGGGCGACCCCGACCGGTACGTGCTCAACCTCTACCAGGGCGGCATCGGCCTGCCGGACGAGTCCTACTACTCCGACGCGGCGCACGCCGACGTGCTGAGCGCCTACGCCACGTTCCTGCCGAGCATCCTGGACCTGGCTGGGATCCCGGAGAGCGCCGGCGCCGGTGCCGCGGTGGTCGAGCTGGAGACCGCGCTGGCCGCCGGGCACTGGGACCGGGTCCGCTCGCGCGACAGCTCGCAGACCTACAACCCCAAGGATCGGGCCGGCCTCGACGCGCTGCTGCCCGGCCCCCTCTGGGACGCCTGGTTGGACGGGCTGGGCGCCGACCCGTCGGTGCTCGATCAGGTCGTCGTCCGCCAGCCCGACTACTTCACCGCGCTGGCCGCGCTGCTCACCCCGGACCACCTGCCGGCCTGGCGGGCCTGGTTGAGCTGGCAGATCGTGCGGTCCCTGGCCCCGCTCGGGCCGGCCGAGCTGGTGGAGAAGAACTTCGACTTCTACGGCCGCACCCTCTCGGGCACCCCCGAGCTGCGCGAGCGGTGGAAGCGCGGCGTCGGCTTCGTCGAGATGGCGGCCAACGAGGCGGTCGGCCGGCTGTACGTCGAGCGGCACTTCCCGCCGGAGTCCAAGCGACGGATGGACGAGCTGGTGGCCAACCTGCTGGCCGCCTACCGCACGGAGATCGGCAAGCTGCCTTGGATGGGGGAGCAGACCCGGGCCCGGGCGCTGGAGAAGCTGGACGCCTTCACTCCCAAGATCGGCTATCCGGCCCGCTGGCGGGACTACACCGCGCTGACCGTGGCCGCGGATGACCTGATCGGCAACGCGGCTCGGGCGGCCGCGTTCGAGCTCGACCGTGAGCTGGGCAAGCTGGGCGGCCCGGTGGACCGCGACGAGTGGTTCATGTCGCCGCAGACCGTCAACGCCTACTACAACCCGGGCATGAACGAGATCGTCTTCCCGGCCGCGATCCTGCAGCCGCCGTTCTTCGACCCCGAGGCCGACGACGCGGTGAACTACGGCGGCATCGGCGCGGTGATCGGTCACGAGATCGGGCACGGCTTCGACGACCAGGGCTCCAAGTACGACGGGCGGGGCGCCCTGCAGGACTGGTGGACTCCGGCCGACCGGGCCGCCTTCGAGCAGCTCACCGGCCGGCTGATCGACCAGTACTCGGCGCTGGAGCCGAAGAACACGCCCGGTCATCACGTCAACGGGGCGCTGACCATCGGCGAGAACATCGGCGACGTGGGCGGGCTGGGCATCGCCTACCAGGCGTGGCGGATCTCGCTGGGTGACCAGTCGGCGCCGGTGATCGACGGGCTGACCGGGGCCCAGCGGTTCTTCCGCTCGTGGGCGACCGTGTGGCGGCTCAAGATGCGCGAGGCCGAGCAGGTCCGGATGCTCTCGATCGACCCGCACTCACCGGCGGAATTCCGGTGCAACCAGGTGGTCCGCAACATCGCCGAGTTCCACGAGGCCTTCGACACCCGGCCCACCGACGGGCTGTGGCTCGACGAGCAGGACCGGGTGCGGATCTGGTAGCCGGTCCCCGCCAGGACGCCGGTCGGCCGGCGACCGTCAGCCCCACCGGCGCTGGCGTTCGCCGTCCTCCGAGTACTGCGCGCGGTGGGCCGACCGGTTCAGCTTGGCGTCCCAGGTCGTGCGCACCCCGCTGTCGATGTCGGCGGCCGGGGCGGCGATCCGGACGGTGTTGCGACCCTCCAGCTTGGCCCGGTAGAGCGCCTGGTCCGCGCGGGCCAGCACGACGGCCAGCTCCATCGGGGTATTGCCCGCCTCGACCACGGCCACGCCGATGCTGACGGTGACCGGTTCGGGCAGGCTCGCCGATGCCGCGCTCACCGAGGTGAGCAGCCGTTGGGCCACCAGCTCGGCCTCGGCGGCCACCGTGTCCGGCAGCAGGATGCAGAACTCCTCGCCGCCGAACCGGGCGGTCAGGTCCTTGGGTCGCACGTTCGAGGTGATGATCTGGGCGACGTGCTCGAGGGCGTGATCGCCGCCCAGGTGACCGTGCCGCTGGTTGTAGAACCGGAAGTTGTCGATGTCGGCGAAGATCACCGCCCAGGAGCGGCGGGCGGCGCTCATCCGCCGGATCTCCTCGACGGCCAGCCGCTGCCAGGCGTTGAACACCAGCAGGCCGGTCTTGGGATCACGGGTGGCCCGCTCCTGCAGCGGGCGGTGCAGCACGGACTGCTGCAGGAAGCCGTAGACCGGGATCAGCAGCAGCACGAACCACGGGGCGTTGGCGCCGAGCAGCCCGGTGAGCGCACCGATGGTCAGCACCCCGGCCTCGGTCAGGTAGAAGGCCGGATCGGCCAGGGTGCGCCGGAGCCAGACCTCGTCCTGCGCCGTGTTCAGCCAGCCGGACATGCCCAGCATGGCCGATTCAACGGCGAGGAAGGTCAGGATCGCGGCGACCATGATCAGCACCCCGGGCAACCCCGAGGTCAGGGTCGGCGGGGTGCCGTCCCCGCCGGGGGGCGTCACGATGATGGTGGCGATGGCGCCCGCGCACACCAGGAAGCACGCCGATGCGCACCACTTCCACAACGTGACCCGCATACCGCGCCAGCGGGCATGCGCGTAGATCAACGCCACCACCGGCAGCAGGTAGAAGGTCGGGAGCAGCACCGTGGCGGCCATCGGCCAGGCGGACAGCGCCTTGTGCGGCCGCTGCTGGGCGACCCGGCCACCCTCGAACAGCCGGCCCAGTTCGACGTTGATCACGCTGCCGATGACCAGGGCCAGCGCGGTCACGATGTCGGTGAGCTGCCAGACCGGGTCCGGCCAGATGGACAGGGCAAGGGCCAGCCCGACGGCCAGTACGGCGGAGAGCAGAACCCAGACCCGGGCACGCCACGGAGCCGCAGCAAACTCCTGCAGAGCCGTCACGCCATCATCCGCCTCACCCCGCGTACACGATGGGACCCGGAAAGCTGCGGGTCACCACCCCATTGTCCCACCCGCGGTAACCGTATCCGCACGGCCAGTCATATGAGCCACCCCGGTACGGACGGTCACCGGGGTGGACCGGACGGCCGCAGCCTGCTCATTCGACCGGGACGTCCCACCATCCGTCCGTGGTCGTGATGTCGTTCGGTACGACTCGTTCACCCGGCCGTGGCGCGGCGATGCGGATGTCGGTGCCGGCCGCCCGCAGCCGATGCATCGGCTCGGCCCACGAGTGCAGCGCGAGGTCGAAGGTCGCCCAATGGATGGGGATCATCAGCGCGCCGCCCAGGTCCCGGTGGGCGGTGGCCGCCTCCTCCGGGTTGAGGTGGATGTCCGGCCACTGATCGCCGTAGGCGCCGATCGGCAGGATGGTCACGTCGAACGGACCCCACTGCCGGGCGATGTCGGCGAACGCGGTGGTGTACCCGGTGTCGCCTCCGAAGTAGACCCGGTGCTGCGGGCCGAGCAGGGCCCAGGAGCTCCACAGGGTGGTGTTGCGCCGCAGCCCGCGACCGGAGAAGTGCCGGCCCGGAGTACAGACGATCTCCAGGTCGCCCACGGTCGTGCTCCGGGTCCAGTCGAGCTCGACGATCCGGTCCTCGGGCACGCCCCAACCCCGCAGGTGGGCACCGACCCCGAGAGGCACCACGAACGGCGCGGTCTGGGTGCTGACCAGCGTGCGAATGGTGGGCAGATCGAGGTGGTCGTAGTGGTCGTGCGAGATGACCACCGCCGACAGGGCGGGCAGCTGAGCCAGCGCGATCGGCATCGGATGCAGGCGGGCGGGGCCGATCGTCGCCGACGGCGACACCCGCTGCGACCACACCGGGTCGGTCAGCACGAAATGCCCGTCGAGCTCGACCAGCGTGGTCGCGTGGCCCAGCCAGGTCACCGCGAGCTCGCCCGCCTGGCTCGCCGGGGGGGCGGTGACCAGCGGGATCGTCATCGGGGGGTGGCCGTTGCGGTGCCGGAGCAGCTCCGGCAGCAGCCGCAGCCCCTGTCGCAGGCCGAACACGTGGGCCGGTTCGACGTTGCTGAACGACGTCCCGTCGAACCGGGACGAGCCCTCGGCCACCGGCCGGATCTCGTCCGGGCCGGCCCCGATGGCGGTGGGCAGCCCGCGGGCCGCGCGGCCCAGGGTTCGGGTCAACGCGGTCATGGAGATCGCGGCGATGGCCAGGACCGGCCAGGTCAGCCGGCGCGCGGTTGGTCGGCGAGCGGCGGGAGGTTGATGCGTCACCCGTCCAGTGTGCGGCCGGATGCTGTGGGGCCGCTGGGAGGGCCGGTCGCAACGGGCCGGCTGATGCCGGCCGGCTACTTGAACGCGTTCACCGGGCCGGCATCCATCTTCACGATCAGCTCGCCATCGACGACGGGCCGGTTCTCGCTGCCCTGGGCCGAGTAGAGCTCGAGGAACTGGATCCGCACCCCGTCCGGGTCGTTGATGATGATCCCGGGGACGCAGGTGAACACGGCGTCGTCGGCCGAGGCGTTGCTGGCGTCGATGGTGACGGTGTCCCCGCCGCCGTTGTCGATCGACATCGCCACCTGGTAGCGGCGGAACGAGCCGGAGCCGTTGGACTGCGCCGAGTAGACCACCGGCACCACCGCCGCGATCTGCGGGTTCAGGGTGATCTCGATGGTCTCCTGGCCGACGGCCGGCTCGTCCGCCTTCTTCCGGCGCCAGCCCTTGCTGGCCGTCTGGGTCCGCCCGATGTCTCCGCTGTGCCGGACCGCGCCGTCCCCGGTGGCCAGCCGGAAGTCGTTCTTGTCGACCTGGGTGCCGAAGGTGGAGACCGTCTCGGTGCGGCCGTCCCGGTACCGGACCAGCGCGAAGATGTCGTAGTCGGTGGCTCGCGGCCAGGTGCAGGTGGCCACGATCCGGGGCGTCTTGGTGATGGTGACCTGCTCGCCCTTGCGCAGGTTGATCGCGCCGGTGCGCTTGCCCAGATCGATCGCCTCGATGCCCGGCTTGCGCAGATTGATGGCCGGTGCCGGTGCCGGCACCGGGGGCTGGGCTTGGGGTGGCGGAGCCGGGGCGGGCGGCGCGGCGGCCGGGCCGGCCATGTGCTCGCTTGCGCCGCTGCCCTCGTCATCGACCTCCTCATCGACTTGGACGCCGTGCGCCCGGACCAGGGCGGCGAAGCCCTCGGTCCAGCCGGCGGAGACGTTGCGCAGCTTCCACTGCCCGGCCCGGCGGTACAGCTCGACCAGGACGACCGCCCGTTCGGAGGTCAGCCCGGTCACCAGCGCCTGCGTCCCTGGTCGGGCGCCCGGTTCGGCGCCTGGCTGGATGCTCACGCCCAGCGGACGGGCCGACAACGGGGCCGGATCGGCGTCGTCGGCGACGGCGGCCACGACCACCTTGGCCACGTCGGACGGGACGGCCACCAAGTCGACCTCGACCCGGTGGCCGCCGATCGCCACCCCGGGCACCGTCGGGTTGTTGAAGAAGACGAAGTCGTGATCGCCGCGGACCCGGCCGTCCTCGGTGACGAGGAAGGCCAGCACGCTGGCCTCGGTGGACAGGCCCTGCACAGCCACTACGGCGCGGTCGTGGGTCCAGGGGGTGTTGGCGCCCCTGGTGAGGCTGTCGGTCATGCGGCACTCCTCCGGTTCGGGTCCGGCAACCATCGTGCCAGCCGGCCACGACCGGCCGGCGACGGTCAGTAACAGTCAGTGACGGTCAGCGCCGGCGAACCGTGCGGATCACGACCGGGACCGATCCGGGATTGACCAGCCGGCGCACGGGCAGGCCGGCCAACCACAGGATGTCGCCGGTTCGGCAGGTGTGCCGGGCGCCGCTGTCCAGCTCCAGCAGCACCTCGCCGGACTCGACCACGACCAGGCAGTCGTGCCAGTCCGCTGGCCGGTAGGGGCGGGCCTCACCCGGTGCGATGCGCACGGTCCGTCGCCGGAACGGCCGCCCTCCCGCGGGTGGAGGGACGGCCGGCTCGTCGGCGATCGGCATCCGCATTGGTATCGGTACCGCCCCGTCCGTCGTCGGTGCGCCCGCCCCGGGCCCGCTCGCTGCAAAGACCGGGTCCGGACCGCGGATTCATCGCTGGGCTGGGCCGAATGCGCGGTGCGCTTGCCAGGGGGCCCGGCCCGGCGCACAGTTAGCGCACCCGACCACTCCTGGTTCTTGGTCTGTCACTGATTGTGAGGCTTTCGATGGCCGGCTCTCCCGAATTGCACAAAGGACTGAACCAGCGGCACCTGACCATGATCGCCATGGGCGGCGTCATCGGGGCCGGCCTGTTCGTCGGGTCCGGTGCGGTCATCAACGACGCCGGCCCGGGCGCGTTCCTGAGCTACGCGTTGTGTGGCGTGCTGATCGTCATGGTGATGCGGATGCTCGGCGAGATGGCCGTGGCCAACCCGTCGACCGGTTCGTTCGCCGACTACGCCCGGCGCGCCTTGGGCGGCTGGGCGGGCTTCTCGGTCGGCTGGCTGTACTGGTACTTCTGGGTCATCGTCGTCGGGTTCGAGGCGGTGGCCGGCGCCAAGATCCTGCAGTACTGGATCGACGTCCCGCTCTGGCTGCTCTCGTTGCTGCTGATGATCCTGATGACGGCGACCAACCTGTTCTCGGTCCGCTCGTTCGGAGAATTCGAGTTCTGGTTCGCCGGAATCAAGGTCGCCGCGATCGTCGTGTTCATCGTGCTCGGCGGGTTGTACGTGCTGGGCATCTGGCCCAACAAGAGCATGGACTTTTCCAATCTGTGGGCGCACGGCGGGTTCTTCCCCAATGGCCTGGGCGCGGTGTTCTCCGGCATCGTCGTGGTCATCTTCTCGATGGTCGGGGCGGAGATCGCAACCATCGCGGCCGCCGAATCCAAGGATCCGGCCCGCTCCATCGCCAAGGCGACCAACTCGGTCATCGTCCGGATCGCCATCTTCTTCGTCGGCTCGGTGTTCCTGCTGGCGGTGATCCTGCCGTGGAACTCCAACGAGCTGGGCCAGTCGCCGTACGTGAGCGCATTCAAGGTGATGGGCCTGCCCTACGTCGACCACCTGATGAACGCCGTAGTGCTGACCGCGGTGCTGTCCTGCCTGAACTCCGGGCTGTACACCGCATCCCGGATGCTGTTCGTGCTGGCCGCCCGGCGCGAGGCACCGGTCGCGCTGATCACCGTGAACGGCCGCGGGGTGCCGATGTGGGCCATCCTGACCTCGACGGTGGTCGGCTTCCTGTGCGTGATCGCCGCGGCGATCTCCCCGGACACCGTCTTCCTGTTCCTGCTGAATTCCTCCGGCGCCATCATCCTTTTCGTCTACCTGCTGATCGCGATCTCCCAGCTGATCCTGCGTCGACGGACGTCGGAGGACAAGCTGCAGGTCAAGATGTGGCTCTACCCGGCGCTGACCATCCTGACCATCGCCGCCATGCTCGCCGTGCTGGTGCTGATGTACCTGGAGGAATCCACCCGGCCGCAACTGCTGCTCAGCGTGTTGGCCTGGGCCGTGGTGCTGGTGCTGTACGCGGTGACCAAGTGGCGGGGCGGATCGGTGGGCCGGGACTTCGACGCGGCCCCGGCTGACGGGGGCACCCGGGTGCTGGTGCTGGCCAACGAGACGGTGGGGGCCGGCGAGCTGATCGACGAGCTGCGCACGATCGACCAGCAGGGCCAGGCGCAGTACTTCGTCTGCGTGCCGGCCAATCCGGTCGACACCGGTCAGGCCGAACACACCGGGGCCGTCTGGGTCTGGCAGGAGACGGTCAAGGCCGCGCAGGGCCGGCTGGACAGCACCCTGGAGACGCTGCGCGGACACGGCCTGTCGGCCGACGGTGAGCTCGGCGACCACCGGCCGATGGTCGCGTTGGGCGCGGCCGTCACCGAGTTCAAGCCCGACCGGATCGTCATCGCCACCCATCCCGACGTGCACTCGGCCTGGTTGCGGCAGGACGTCGTCGACCGGGCCCGCAAGGCCTACCCGAGCATCCCGGTCCGGCACATCGTCGCGCACGTCACCGAGCACCCCGGCGTCTGAGGCGTGACCCGACGCGGCGCTCGCCTACCGTGGAGGGATGAACGCAGGGCGGGCAGCATGCTGAAGTTCGACGGTGCGATCGCCGGGATGGGCACCGCGTCCGGCACCCGGATCGTGGTGGGCATGTGGCCGCTCTCGCCGTTCGGGCCGGTGACCGACGTGATGCTGGAACGCCCGGACGGGCGCCGGGTGCTGCTCGCGCCGACCGACGAGTTCGCCGACTTCCTGCGGGCCGAGTACCGGTTCGACGAAGTGCGGGTCTCCCCGGTGCTGCGGATGCGCGACGGCCGCAAGTGGATGATTGCCTCCGACGACCTGGCGTTGACCTTCGAGGTCGGCGGCCGGTCGGCGTTGGGCCTGCTGCTGTTGGCCGTCCCGCGCACGCTGGCCCGGTCGCGCTGGTGGGCGGGCACGGTGAACCCGATCGCGCGGGCGGCCAAGGGCGTGCGCACGCGCGGCCGCACCCTGGCCGGTCGCCGGGAGTGGTACTGCGCGCAGGACATGCGGCACATCACCTCGGTCGATGCCCGGTTCGACGGGGTCGACCTGGGCGAGCTGCAGCCGGTGGACCCGGCCGTCGGGTTCGGCTTTTCCTCGGTGCCGGCCTCGCCCAGCCTGGTCCGGGTGCTCTCGCAGATCGCCGACTGACGCGCCCGCCGCGCGAGTGTTGCGCGGGTGACACACGCCGGTCACAGGCTCGGTGAACCATCGTCCGCATGGTGACACTCGCCGATCTGCAGGTGCGACAGCTGGGTGAATGCCGCCATGAGTCGCCGCTGGCCAAGTACATCGCGGCCCGCCGGACCAACGATCACTACGTCGACGAGAGCGACCGGGTGCTCTTCGACGACACCGTGCACCTGGTCCAGGATCACGGCGTCCCGCTGACCGAGCTGCCCACGCTCGAGCCCGGTGGGCCCCGCCGCCGAGTGTTCTTCGCGCCCGGCAGCACCAAGGTCGGCATCGTGACCTGCGGTGGCCTGTGTCCCGGGCTCAACGACGTGATCCGCGGGCTGGTCATGGAGCTCAACACGCACTACGGGGTCACCGACGTCGTCGGCTTCCGCAACGGCTACGCCGGGCTGGTGCCGGCCCGCGGGTACGAACCGATCGCCCTGACCACCGAACGGGTCGCCTCGATCAACATGCAGGGCGGCACCATCCTGGGCACCTCCCGCGGCGCCCAGGACAGCGAGGTGATGGTCGACCGGCTGGTCGAGCTGGGCATCGACATCCTGTTCGTGATCGGCGGCGACGGGTCGATCCGCGGCGCCAGCAAGATCGCCGCGGTCGCCCGGGGACGCGGCCTGGACCTCTCGGTGATCGGCATCCCCAAGACCATCGACAACGACATCCCCTTCATCGGGCAGAGTTTCGGATTTCAGACGGCGTTCACGGTGGCCGCCCAGTCGATCGCCGCGGCGCAGGTGGAGGCCCAGTCGGCGGTCAACGGGGTCGGCCTGGTCCAGCTGATGGGCCGGCACGCCGGATTCATCGCCTGCTATGCCGCGCTGGCCAACCACCACGCCGACTTCGTGCTGATCCCCGAGGTGCCGTTCGCGCTGGACGGGGAGTCGGGCTTCCTGGCCGCGTTGCAACGGCGGGTGGCCGAGCGGGGCAGCGCCGTGGTCGTGGTGGCCGAGGGCGCCGGTCAGGACCTGATGGCCGACCGGGCCGGCACGGACGCCTCGGGCAACCGCAAGCTGGGGGACATCGGGCGGTACCTCGAGGCGGCCATCGTCGGTCACTACCGCGCCCTGGGCCGCGAGCTGACCCTCAAGTACCTCAAGCCGAGCTATTCGATCCGTTCGGTGCCGGCCAAGGCCTTCGATTCGGTCTACTGCGTCCGGCTGGCCCAGGCCGCCGCGCACGCCGGGATGGCCGGCCGCACCGACATGGTCGTCGGCCGGCGGCACAACCGGTTCGTGCACGTGCCGATCGACATCGTCGTCTCGCACCGCAACGAGGTCGCCCCGGACGGCGACCTGTGGCTCTCGGTGCTGGAGTCGACCGCGCAGCCGCCGGAGATGCGCTGACCGGTCGCTACCGGGCCCCGTCCCGCTCGATCGTCCAGTCGGCGGTGCGCATCTCGTCGACCGGCGGGGTCGGCGGCGCGGTACCGTCCCCGAACGGCCGGCCGCCCAAAGCTTCTCGGCCGTGCGGGGTGAACCAGTTGGCCAGGTCGGGGCCGTCGGGCACGATCCCGGTCGGGTTGATGCCGGTGTGTACCTGGTAGTAGTGCCGCTTGATCTGCACGAAGTCGATGGTGTCGCCGAAGCCCGGGGTCTGGAAGAGATCCCGGGCATAGGCCCAGAGCACCGGCATCTCGGCCAGCTTGCGCAGGTTGCACTTGAAATGCCCGTGGTAGACCGGGTCGAAGCGGGCCAGCGTGGTGAACAGCCGCACGTCCGCCTCGGTGATGGTGTCGCCGACCAGGAATCGGCGTTCCCGCAGCCGGTCCTCCAGCCAGTCCAGGGCGTCGAACAGCCGGGTGAACGCCTTGTCGTAAGCGTCCTGGTCGCCGGCGAAACCGCACCGGTAGACGCCGTTGTTCACCTCCGTGTAGACCCGGCGGTTGACCTCGTCGATCTCGGCCCGCAGCGGCTCGGGGTAGAGCACGGGCGCGCCCGGCCGGTGGAACTCGGTCCACTGGGTGGACAGATCCAGGGTGAGCTGCGGGAAGTCGTTGGTGACCACGGCCCCGGTCCGCTCGTCCACGATGGCCGGCACGGTGATCCCGCGCGGGTAGTCCGGGTCGCGGGCGAAATAGGCCTGCTGGAGCCGTTTGATGCCCAGCACCGGATCCACGCCGCCCGGGTCGAGGTCGAAGGTCCAGCTCCGCTCGTCGTGAGTGGGCCCGCAGACCCCCAGGGACAGCACGCTTTCCAGGCCGAGCAGACGTCGGACGATGGTGGCGCGATTGGCCCACGGGCAGGCCCGGGAGACCACCAGCCGGTACCGTCCGGGCTCGACCGGATATCCATCCTGCCCGTCTCGGGTGATTCGGGTGGTGATGTACCGACTGTCGCGTTCGAAGGCTCCCTGGCCGACGCCGGTGCTGTCCACCACGATGGCGACCACCCTTTCTTCAGGCTTTTCAGGACGGCGGATGGGTCGCCGTCCATTGTGCTGTACCCGAAGTCACGTCTTGTATCCGAAACTCTCCGGCAATCAAGCGCGCGCCCGGTGGGGGAGACTGGTCCGGTGGCGCGGACCGTCGGGGTGGAAGAAGAACTGATGCTGGTCGACCCGGTGTCGGGGACCCCGGCGTCGGCCGGGGACGTCGTGCACGAGGCCGCGGTGGAGGCGCTCGGCGCCGCGGCCGACCACCTGGTGGAACGCGAGTTCAAGATGGAGCAGACCGAGATCGGGTCGACGCCGACCATCGACGTCGCCGCGCTGGGCACCGAGCTGCTCGCGGTCCGGCGGACGGTGGCCGCCGCGGCCGGCAGCACCGGGGTGCACGTGGTCGCCGTCGCCACCAACCCGTTCACGGTCAACCCCACCCTGACCAAGAACGAGCGGTACGCCCGGATGGCCGAGATGTTCGGCATCATCGCCGCCCAGCAGCTCACCTGCGGCCAGCACATCCACGTGGCCATCGAGTCCCCCGAGGAGGGGGTCGCCGTGCTGGACCGGATCCGCGGCTGGCTGCCGCTGCTGGTGGCGATGTCGGCGAACTCGCCGTACTGGCAGGGCCAGGACACCGGCTACGCCAGCTACCGCTCGATCGCCTGGGGCCAATGGCCGACCGCGGGCCCGACCGAGACCTTCGGCACCGTCCAGGGTTACCACCGGGCCATCGCCGACCTGCTGGCCACCGGCGCCGCGATGGACGACGGGATGATCTATTTCGACGCCCGGCTCTCGGCGTCCTACCCCACGCTGGAGATCCGGGTCCCCGACGTCTGCATGGACGTACGCGACTCCACCCTGATCGCCGCGTTGGCCCGCGCGCTGGTGGACACCGCCGCGACGCAATGGCGGCACGGCCATCCGGTGGACCCGATCCGGATCGAGGTGCTGCGCGGAGCCGCCTGGCGGGCGGCCCGGTTCGGGCTGCAGGGTGACCTGCTCGATCACCGCACCCGCGAGCTGGTGCCGGCCTGGGCGATGATCGACGCCCTGGTGCAGCACGTCCTGCACGCCCTGCGCGCCAACGGCGACCTGGATTTCGTCCTGGCCGGGATCGAGGACCTGCGCCGCCGGGGCACCGGAGCGCAGGTGCAGCGGACCGAGTTCGCCCGCCGCGGGCTGCTGATGGATGTGGTGCAGCTCGCCGCTCAGCGCACCCTCGAGTAGTCCGCGCGGACCTATGGGCTCAGCCGGTCTTGCGGGCCGGTGAGCGGCGGCGGGTGGGCGGCTTGGCCTCGTCCTTGTCCTGGTCGCCGGTCTCGTCGGTGGCCTTGGTCCTGGTCTTCGCCGAGCTCGTGCGCGGGCTCTTTTTTGGGCTGTCGTCCGCGCCGTCGCCGCTGTCGTCGCCGGTGCTCGCGCCGGCCTTCTTGTGCCGCTCGACGCTGCGCTGCAGCGCAGCGAGCAGGTCGACCACCTCGGCATCCTCGCCTTCGTCCGGCTTCTCGGGCGTTTCGAAGGCCTCGCCGCCCTCGAGTTTGGCCTCGATGAGCTGCTGCAGCTCCTCGCGGTACTCGTCGGTGTAGTCCTCCGGGTGGAAATCGTCCGCGAAGCTGTCCACCAGCATCGAGGCCATCTTCAGCTCGGCCGGTTTGATGCTGACGGACTCCTCCAGCGACGCGAACTCGGCGGCCCGGACCTCGTCCGGCCACAGCAGCGTCTGGATCACCAGCACGTCGTCCCGAACCCGGAGGGCGGCCAACCGGGTCTTCTGCCGGAGGGCGAAGTTGACGATGGCGATCCGGTCGGTCTGTTCCAGGGTCTGCCGCAGCAGCACGTAGGCCTTGGTCGAGGTGGAGGCGGGTTCCAGGTAGTACGTCTTGTCGTAGAGCACCGGATCGACCTGGTCCGAGGGCACGAAGCTGACGACGTCGATCTCCCGGCTGGAACTGGCCGGCAGCTGGGCGAAGTCCTCGTCGGTGAGCATGATGGTGCGGCCGTCGTCGCTCTCGTAGGCCTTGGCGATGTCCGCGTACGGGACCTCCTCGCCGTCCAGATCACACACCCGCTTGTACTTGATCCGGCCACCGTCCTGGGCGTGGACCTGGTGGAACCGGATGTCCTTCTCCTCGGTGGCGGAGTAGAGCTTGACCGGCACGTTCACCAGTCCGAACGCCACGGAACCTTTCCAGATCGATCGCATGTGCCCATGATGAACCCTTCGGCACCGGGCAGCCAGGCCCGGGGGGAGGTGATCACGATGGCCGCAGACAGCGCGACGGTCGAGGTGGACGGTCACCGGATCGCGTTGACCCATCTGCGCAAGGTGCTCTATCCGGCCAGCGGCACCACCAAATCGGAGGTGATTGCCTACTTCGCCGAGGTCGCGCACGCGATGATCCCGCACCTGGCCGACCGTCCGGTGACCCGCAAACGGTGGCCCGACGGGGTCACCACCGCGCCGTTCTTCCACAAGGACCTGCCCAAGGGCACGCCGAGCTGGGTGCCGCGGCGGACCATCCGGCATTCCGACGGGCCCAAGGACTACCCGCTGGTCGACTCACCGGCCACGCTGGCCTGGTTGGGACAGATCGCCGCCCTGGAACTGCATGTGCCGCAATGGACCTTTGGGTCCGCGGCGGCGTCGGTGGCCGGGGGTGATGGTGAGATCACCGAGGCCGTCTTCGATGTCGTGCATCCGAACCGGTTGGTGTTCGACCTCGATCCGGGACCGGGGGTCGAGCTGGTCGACTGCGCGCACGTCGCCCGGGCCGTCCGCGAGCGGATGGGCGGCGCGGCGCTGGTCCCGGTCACCAGTGGTTCCAAGGGGATCCATCTGTACGCCTGGCTGGACGGGTCCCTGACCTCGGACGACGCTTCGGCCTACGCGCGGGAGATCGCCGAGGCGATCGAGCAGGACATGCCGGATCTGGTGGTCTCCCGGATGGCCAAGTCGCTGCGCCGCGGGAAGGTGTTCATCGACTGGTCGCAGAACAACGGCTCCAAGACCACCATCGCGCCCTACTCGTTGCGCGGGCGGGAGCACCCCACCGTGGCGGCCCCACGGACCTGGGAGGAGCTGGCCGACCCCGAACTGCGGCACCTGGAGTACACCGAGGTGCTCGAACTGCTGGCCGCCGCGCCGGATCCCATGCAGGGCCTGGAGGACGGCGACAACGACGGCGCCGAGACTCGCGGCGG
>ENA-UOWO01002375-UOWO01002375.1-activated-sludge-metagenome-genome-assembly--contig:-NODE-2375-length-23333-cov-10.728757_pt1 | contig 23333 bp, 17 predicted proteins | sample MGYA00238148_ERZ761564 | MGnify/ENA primary metagenome ERZ761564 (study PRJEB28885, sample SAMN05720194) | activated sludge metagenome | isolation source: Anaerobic digester | place: USA... | reverse complement strand
GCAGCACTCCCGCGGCCGGTCGGATGAGCGCCAGCTCACCGATATCAACGCCCTGCTCGCCGAGGACATCAATCTGGCCTATCATGGCATGCGCGCCCAGGATTCCGGTTTTAATGTCACCATCGAGACCGATCTCGATCCAGCAGTCGGCAAACTCAACGTCGTTCCCCAGGACGTCAGCCGTGTCTTTCTAAATATCATCACCAACGGCTTTTATGAGGTGCATCGGAAGCGACTGGAGCAGAACGGGGAGTTCAAACCCACCCTCTCCGTGAAAACCCGCAGCCTCGGCGACCAGATCGAGGTCCGCATCCGCGACAATGGCAATGGCATACCCTCGGCGATCAAGGAAAAGCTCTTCACCCCCTTTTTTACCACCAAACCCCCCGGCAAGGGCACCGGCCTCGGGCTCTCCATCAGTTATGATCTGATCGTGCAGCAGCACGGCGGACAGCTGCTCTTCGAAAGCGAGGAGGGCCGGTTTGCGGAGTTTATTATCCGCCTGCCCGGATAACACCCACACTCAGGTGTGGGAGGGCTGCAGCCGTCCTGGCTGCACAGGACGAACCGGCCCGCAACCTGTTCATCCCTCAGCACCTGGTCCGATCTATTGCCAATCCTGTGTACTATACTTTCACAGGAGACCACCCCGATGAAGAATTTTCTACGCTCTTCGCTCTTCTTGTTGGGCTGCACCCGTGTCGTCCTCCGCGAGCAGATCCTTGCCTTCACCCTCCGCCCGGCGGCACCAGCGCCTGCTGCAAAATATGTAATCAGGCCGTCCATGTCAAGGGAATCTCTCCGGCTTTTGCGTTTTTATCGCCGCAGCCGGAGGATTCCGCGTTTTACCCCGCACGGGATCGTCGCCGTAAGGCCGTTCACCAGGGGACTGCAAGGGCTGCATCGGCTTGATTGAACCGCCAGTCGCCTGAATTCAATCCACTTGCATCTGAAGCGCTGATTTCCTAGATTTAGCCGATAACCAGCAGGCCGCCTGCAATGCCGGCCCGCACGAACAGCCGCGCTGCGCAAACCACGCAAAAATCCGGCAAAGCCGCCTTCAAGCCCAAGGATACCGCCCATGGCCAAACGCTTCTCCGCCCTCTTGCTGTTGACGCTCCTCTCCGCTGCGGCGGTGCTCTCCCAACCCCTGCTCTATTCGGTCGAATACGGCGACAGACCCGCAAATCCGCCCAGTCTTGCGCCGAGGTTTTATTCCAGCTATGGCGGTTTTACCGATGTCCTGGTGGTGCGGGACAACTGGTATTACGCTTCGCGCGAAAGGGCCGATTCTGTGCGGGCGGACGCATTTATCATCCCCGGCGGCAATACCTCCGATGTGCCTTTTTACGACGGCAGCCTCGATGCCTATGTGCGGCTGCTGCAGAATCCGGGCCGGCCGGCGATGGGCTACTGCGCCGGCCTCCAGTTTCTGCTCATGGCGCGCGGCGGCATCTGCGCGCATCGCAGCGGCGAGAGTGGCAATCACAGCGCGACCATCCACACCTGGGACGAGATCTTTGCCGGCGCGCCCAATCCCTACACCGACCGCGCCGCCCACTCGTACAGCATCACCGACCTGCCCGACTGTTATCTCAATCTCGCCTCCACCCGCACCTGCTATATCTCCTTCGTCCGCCACATCTCGATGCCGCTCTACGGCAGCCAGCTCCACATCGAAAGCATGAACAACCCCAACAGCGCCGGGCCGGCCATCCTGGCCAATTTCAGAAACATCATCATGCAGCGCAAATTTCACGGCGTGGCGGAGTGCACCGGTTTTCCCGGGGAACCGGGCCGTGTGCGGGTGAGCTGGTGGCGGGCCAAAACCGATGCGCCCGTCGTTTATCAGCTCTTTTACGCGGATGATCCGGCCCGGATCGACTACAGCGCACCCCGGCTCGAGACCGCCGATCTCCAGGCGGGTCTCTCCGGCCTTGATCCGCACACCACTTTCTACTTCGCCGTGCGCGCCCGTTGCACCGCCTTTGCCGATTCGAACCTCGCCCTCTTTCCACTCAAACCGGATGGCCACCGCGAGATCATCTTCCAGAACGGCTTGGCCATCGCGGGTGCGATCTATGACGGCTGCGAGGCGACGGTCATCAACCAGGCCTATCCCAACAGCAACTATGGCCAGCAGGGCACCCCAGGAAAAGGCACCCTCTACTGGTATAATTCGGGCCTGGTGCAGTTCAGGGAACTGGAAAAGCACCTCGCCGGCAAGACCATCATCGGCGGCAAGGTGACCTTCATTTTCGCCGGCGGGGTCACCAGCCAAACCGGCCCCGGCCATGTGGCGGATATTGCCGTCTATCCCGTATTGAAACCCTGGAATGAGGGCGCCGGTTATAACCACAGTCCTGCCCGCAGCGGCGAGGTGACCTGGCATGCCGCCCGGCATGGAGAACTCGACTGGGAGGTGGCCGGCTGCAGAGGGGGCAGCGACCGCGCGCCGCAGCCTGTCGGCGCCTGGACAATCAGGGGGGATGGATCGGAGATCGCCTTCGACGGCACTGTGCCGCTTCCCGCCACGCTGATACAAAGATGGGTCAATCACCCCGACAGCAATAACGGATTACTCTATGAAAAAAACGACACCTATCCCGATAACCAGCACTTTTCTTTCGAGGACAATGATGATCCCTGGTTCATGAACCATCCGCGCCTGGTCGTTTACTATCTCGATGAGAGCGCGGCCCCGGTGGCGGAGGCCGGCCGGCCGTCTGCGCCCGCCGGCTTTACGCTGGAGCAGAATTATCCCAACCCCTTCAACGGCGGAACCCTGATACCCTTTGCGCTCGAGAGCTCCACACATGCCCGGGTAGTGATCCATGATCTCATGGGCCGCCTGGTCATCGAGCTGTTCGAAGGAGAACTTGCAGCGGGCCGTCACCAGCTGCGCTGGGATGCGTGCAACGCGGCGGGTCGCCGGGTGCCCGGCGGGATCTATTTCTACACCCTGACGGCGGGGGCGCACCGTACCATGGGGAGGATGCTGGTGCTGCGGTGATTTGGCCGAAAAGTTGTGGGGCATTGATACTGATTTTAGCGCGGTGATTTTTGGGCAGGCACGTCCGCCTGGTAAATCAATGGCGCAGGCTGATCTCTGCAATGGCCTCAGGAGCTCTCCTGGGCCCCCGATGCGGTTTTGCAGGCCGTTTCAGCCCCCTGACTGCCGAGGTGGAAAAAAATAACCAAAAAGTGATTGGAATGCCTCGAATTCTTCTCTTCGCTTTTTTCACCCTGCTCGTCCTCTCCGCATCGGCCTCCGCGACGGGATACCTCTGCGCCGTCGGCGGCGGTTCGGAGAACTATAACGCCTGGTCGGACGGGCCTTACCGCTGGATGGTCGAAAAATCGGGATACGGCCCCGCCCTGGTGCTGCACTACAGCGAGGGCTCGGTCTGGCTCGAGAATTATTTCACCTCGTTTGGAGCGAGTTCGGCTCGAAGTCTGGTGGTGGGAAGCGCCGCCGCCGCGAATGATTCCGCCGCCTACAAGACGATCCGCGCCAGCCGGCTGATTTTTCTGCGCGGGGGCGACCAGTCGCGCTACTATGCTCTGTGGAAAGGGAGTCTGGTCGAGAAGGCGATCCGGGAGGTGTGGGAGGGAGGCGGGGTGATCGGGGGCACCAGCGCGGGGCTGGCGGTGTTGGGGGAGGTGGATTACACCGCCGAGACCCCGGCGTCGGCCACTTCCGACGATGCGCTCGCGAATCCCTTTCACCGCGATATCACCCTGCGGGATGACTTTTTGTCCCTCGCCGCCGGGGTGATCTTCGACAGCCATTTCACGGCGCGGGTGAGGCTGGGCCGGCTGGCCGCTTTCGTGGCCCGCTGGCGGCAGAGCCAAGGCGGGGATCTGCTCGGGGTGGGGGTGGATGAAAATACCGCGGTCTGTTTATCGTCGGACCACAGCTTTGAGGTGATGGGGGCGGGCAGCGTGACCCTGCTGGAGATCCCGCCGCAGTCGGAGTTCCTCTGCAGCAGCGGCCGGCCCCTCTCCTTCACCGGCTGGAAGATGCACCTGCTGACTCCCGGCTTCGGCTACGATCTCCGGAGCCGTACGGTCGTGCGGGTCCCGCCCGAGGCGGTCGACAAGAGTCCGCAGTGGCAGGCGCCGCCGCAGCCACATGCGCGCATGCTGCTGGCGGGGGGGAGCGAGCCCGTGCAGATGCAGGGGGCCTTGAAAGAGCTGGTCAGCCGCGCCGGCGGCGATTCGCTGCTGTTGCTGGGGGGCGGGGGAGCCGGACTCTTCGCACCCTGGCTGAAAAGCTATTTCGCTTTCGACCGCCTCCGGCTTGTCACCCTCGATGCGGCCGCGATGCAGTCGGATGCACTCGCCGCCGCCCTGGGGCGCGCACGGGCGGTGCTGGTGGCCGGCCTCTCCGCTGCGGAGGTGGCTGATTGTTTCAATGAACCATCGCCGGTGAGCGCGGCCCTGCAGGGGGCAGTGGCCCGGCCGGAGTGCACCCTCATGCTGGCCGGCGCGGCCCTGCCCCTCTGCGGCGACCTGCGCGTGGCCGATCCGGAATATCGCAGCACCGACCTCGTCTACGGCCGCCTGGCTGTGGCGCCGGGCCTCTCCCTGCTCCCCTCCTCGGCCTGGAGCTTCAACAGCTTTTATTCCGACGATTTCAGAGAGAACCGCCTTGGTGGTCTCTACTGGCTGCTGCATCGGGATCCGGGGCTGCTCGGCCTCGCCCTCGACCGCACCAGCATCGTCGCCTGCGCAGATGGCGAGCTCGTTCCCCAAAGCACCCAGCCGGTGCTGGTCCTCGACCTGCAGCACGCCGTCCATTTCGATTCAAGCGACTATCGTCACCGCGCCAGCTACCCGCCCCGTCAGAGCGTAGGCTTTTGCAACGCCCTGCTTCACTGCCGCTCTCTTCAGGACAGCAGTGCCTTCGACCTGGCCAAGCGCACCTGGCGCCGGCTGACGCCGGCCGGGATCGGCAGGGGGGAGGCTCCGGCCGCCCCCTCCGGTTATGCCCTGAACGTCCAGCCCAATCCCGGTTACGGGACTGTTGCCTTTAATATCCATCCGCAGCCGGCGGCCGGTCCGGTCACCCTCACCATCTACAACCTCCGCGGCCAGGCCGTGCGCCGGCTGCACTCAACCGCGCCGGCAAAGCGGCTGCTCTGGGACGGTCTGGATTCCATCGGGCTGCGGCCGTCAAGCGGCACCTACCTGGCGGTGATGGCCTGGCGCGGCCATCGCGCACGGAGCGCTTTCACCCTGCTGCACTGAAAACTTTTTACCAGGACGGGCGGAGAGTCATGGCCCTGCAATCGATCAACCCGGCGGACGGCCGGCTGATGAGCGGTTACGGCCGCGAGCTCTCCCATTACGGCATCAAGGAGTTCGTCAATATCAAGACGGTTTATATCAGCTGATATTGCATAAACGCCCGGGGAATCCCTTCCCCGGGCGTTATCATTATGCCGCCATTAAATTGCAGCGCTGTACCTCTTCGCAGCGGAGCCTCCTCAGCGCAGCAGCAGTACCTTCCTTGAATCTGTAAAGCCCGGGGCCGTCAGCCTGATCACATAGATCCCTGTAGGCGCCTGTCCTCCTGCCGCATCATTCCCCGTCCAGATCAGCTTGTGTTTTCCCGCCTGGAGAAGACCGCGATGCAGCGCAGCGACTGGCTCACCCAGCAGGTTGTAGATCATGACCTCGGCTTGCTCCGGCCTGGCCGCCGTCACCTCCACGCAGGTCTGCGCGTTGAAGGGATTGGGATAATTCTGCAGCAGGGCGAATGTGCGCACAGGTTCACCCGCAGGGGTGTGCTGCTCCACGCCCACAGTCTTGGGAGACCAGGCCAGTCCCTGTACACTGGCCACGCCGGTGGGGCCGACAGTCGTTCCCTTGCCGGTCGCCAGATCGATAGTGATGATAGTGATGGTCGCTGTGCCCTTGAAACCGTAGAGGACTCCAGTGGGAGAAAAGGCCAGGGCGGGGGTAAGGGTGTTGTCGCCGGTGGCACCCACCAGGGTGGTGTCGCCGTCGGCGGGATTGATTTTGACGATCAGGTCCTTGGTGACCCCGGAGGCCGATGCATAAAGCTCACCTGTGGAGGGGTGGACTGCCAGGCCGTAGTACTTGATTCCCGGGGCCTTGCTGGCGAGGATCGCCTCCCCTGTAGCCAGGTTGATGCGGTAGAAATCCCCGGACAAAGAGGCGCCAAACAGGGTATCAGCCCTGAAGGCCAGGGCGCGCATTGAGCCGATGGGTATGGATCGCAGCAGAACTGTCTGACCATTGGTGACGCTGATCGCGTGGATTTCGGTGCCGGTGGTGGTAGTGCTTATCCCTAGCAGTTCGCCGCTGGCCGGATTTAGGGTCAGGCTGTTAGCCCTGTTCAGGGTCATGTCGGCGATCTTGGTTCCAACTCCGCTGGCCGGATCGAGGGTGTAAAGACTCCTTGCAGTCACCGCATAGAGTCGGTCGGACTCGGCCTTGTCGATCACAATGCCCTCCCCAGTCAGCTGAACCGCATGCCGGGGAGCCAGGGGTGCATTGTTGACGAATACGACAGAATCGTGCATCACCTCGCCTGCGGCAGGCATGAAGGTGATCTTGATGCGGGCAGTTTCCAGGGATTGGAGGGTCCTGGGCAGGGGGAAAATATCATGCAGCTTGAAAGCTGTACCGGGCGGAATGATCTCCGAAATGACCAGCGGATCCTGGCCGTAGTTGGTGATTGAAAGGCTCCTGGCAGCGCTCTCCAGACCGGTATGGAGCCTGCCAAAATCCATCCCTGTCAGCGGATAGCAGCCGATGGCCGGGGATGGGCCAATCTGCCATTTGCGTATGCCCGGATTTCCCTGAACTCCCGACCAACCTGTGGTCCGGGAGGTGAAAAAGGGCATATAATTCATCGCATCGTCAATTTGTGTCCAGGTCGCACCGCCATCGAGAGTGAAGGCAGAGCCCTCTCCCGCCAGCATATACCCCGCTTCTGTGCCGGGAATATAGACATTGCTGACAAACTGCAATTCAGGCATGACAGCCGGCAGCCAGGTTGCTCCGCCATCATGGGTAACGCCAATGCCTTTCGGGCCCGAGCCGGTGAAACCGACCACCAGGCCAGTCATGGAATCCTTGAATGAGGGGCTGACAACAGTATATTCAGATGCTGTGAAAGGGGTCTGGAGCACACTCCAGCTCTTTCCCCTGTCAGTGGTCCGGAATATTCTTCCGGTTGAAGCACCCAAGCTACCCCAGAAAAAAGATTCCCCGGCGACGCAGTAATTGCCGATTAATCCGAATTCATTCGGAAGCATGGGAACATTATCGGCATCGGCTACGCGCGTCCAGCTGGCACCCCCGTCACGGCTATAGAAAATCGGGCTGTAGCCGCTTGAATCCTGGTCGAATACTGCCAGGCCATCATTGGCGTCAAAAAAATAAACAAAGTCCAGGAAGGTCTTTACTTCTGGCAATCCGTTGCTCTGCCGGGTCCAGGTTTGTCCGCCGTCACTGGTTTTATATATATCGTTAGTTTCTGAGGTCGCGCTTGTAGTCACACCGATCCAAGCAACATCTGCACTTACCGCCGTGATGTTGCAGATGCCGGTACCAACAGGGATGGGGGCAACAGCCGCACTCCATATATTGCCACTGTCCAGGGTTCGGCAAAAGCTGCCGTGTTCAGTCGCAGCATTCGAGTAAGCGAGTCCTGAAGCCCACACGACCTCCTCGCTCACCGGAGCAAGGGTGAAAACACACATTCCGTCCTGTAAATTGCTCTGCTGGTCGATCCACTGTCCGAATGCGGCCGGGCTGCAAATGAGGATCACCATCCACAACAGCGCAGCTCTTTTCATAACTCCTCCCCCAGATTGAAATAGAAAAAGCACCTGGCCTTGCCTGGATGAACCATGGACAAGGCATGGAACCGCATAAAAAAGAGTGTAGATCCTGTCCGGTCCAAAGTGCGGTCAGCAGCGTGCGCCGTTGAGGTCAGTGAGAAATATGGCTTCAGAAACAATACAGATAGGGTGCCCCGGGAAACAGCTATCGTAATATAGTGTATGCTGCTGTTCGTGTCAAGCGGAAATGGAACTTTAAAGGGGGATTTTCACTCTGGCTGGAGTTCTGTGATAGTTCGGAGAGGCTTGCCAATCAATGTCAGATCCTGGCGCCCCAGATATTTGGTGCTGATTATCCTTCAGTCAATCCAGATGCGCTGAACGCCGATGAAATCCGCGGGAACCGTTTCTTCCTGTCTGACTTCCAGGCAGAGTTCGATGGCTTCCCGAACGCGTGCCATGAGTTCGTCCAATGACCTTGCCTGCGTATGACAGCCTGGCAATCCCGGCACGGACCCGACAAAGTATCCTTCGGTATCCTGTTCGATGAGAACGTTGAATTCTTTTCTCGACATAATTATCTCCCGTGTATCCACTCAAATTTATCGAAAATTATCGATATGATGCAGAATTTATTGCAATGACCGCGAATTTGGAGCAGTCTTCCGCTCCCCTCATCGCAATGCCGGATCGCCTCCGTCTTGCCCTGTAAAAGTCTGCATTTATGCGGCCGACATCAAGGCAATGTTGAGTGCAAGTGTGATTAAACTCGCCCTATAGACTTGTCCTTTTGTATTTCATCGTCTACTTGTGCCAAAAAATCCATCGTCTGCTGGACAATACTGGCAATTACTATGTCTTTTTCGGAGCCGCACTCGAGCAAGATGGCACGATGACAACTTCCCATCGATTCAGTTACCAGGTTGGGCCTGTCTGCACTGCAGCGGTGTATTACGGATTTCAGGTGAGGTGTGGTTATCCACTTCATCGCAGCCCTGAAAAGCTTAATTTCAAGCCATATTGGAGAGGTACCAGGCGATGCCCACAGAAGGGGTGAAAAATTAAGGAAGCATCCGATATCTTCCTTATATCGAAAAAATCGGCCATAACTGCCATGCGAGCCTCCTGTAGCCAATCCCTTGATCGAGATGAATTCTTCTTTGGAGAGCCGATTTACAGCGTCATCAATCAAATCTGCATACTGGGATACTCGCCGGCCAATTTCCTGGGAGAGTTCCTCAGGCCGGATGGGTAAAAAGGCCTCGCTATCCATTCGTTCACACAGCCCTTGCAGTTGGCCTACATCCGCCAAATAGAGTTGATCATTATGCGCGGCGGCATCGGCAGCAATAGAGCCCAGGAGCGCCCTCCAGCTGAGGATGGCCAGGAAAGTGCTGATTCCGGCCGTAGCCCAGGTAATCGTGTGAGAACGGGCATCTTGAGAAAGCCTTGTTCCTGAAGATTGTGCACGATGGGTGACCTGATCCCATAAAACGGATTGTCTGCTCTCCGGGCATATGAATAAAAGAACTGATGGATGCTCCTGATCAAGACGCGAAAGATAGATTTCAGGCTGTTTATCAGTTAGGTGCGCCCAAAACTTGGCTTCGATCACCAGCCGTTCCTGTCCAAGCACATCTGTGCCAACCAGGTCAGGGATGGATTTTTTATCGCCATAAACCTGGGATTGGAAGTAGAGTGGCCCCAACTCCGGAAGCCCGGCGTGGTGGAGAAGCGATGCAAGGGCCTCCGCTGCTGTCGAATGTGTGTTCAAGATATGTAATAGTGCTTCGGTGGCAATGTTTTCCGGGTGGGAATGCAGACGAAGCGTCAGTGCGGCTAGAAGTGAGTTTGGGGCCATTTTTATTCATTCTCCGGACAGATTTTTGTGGTTCTGAGTGAACATGCCCCCTGATCACGCCTTGTTCAAAGTGCTATAGATTTCGCGGAAGCTCTCCAGCCCCGCCTCCAGATTCTCGATGATCTCGGCCGCCAGCACATCCGGATCGGGGAGATTGTCGAGATCGGTCAGGCTTTTGTCCTTGATCCAGGTGATATCCAGGCTGGTCTTGTCGCGGGCAATGATCTCGTCATAAGTGAAGCGGCGCCAGCGTCCCTCGGGATTGGACTCGGGGTGCCAGCTCTCCTTGCGCTTGGCGATGTTCTCCGGGCAGTAGCAGGCGATGAAATCGCCCAGATCTTCCAAGCGCAGGGGATTCTTCTTCAGGGTGAAGTGGATGTTGGTCCGGAAATCGTAGATCCACACCTCGCGCGTCCAGGGCTCTTTGGCTGCGGGCTTGTTATCGAAAAAGATCACATTGGCCTTGACGCCCTGCTTGTAGAACACGCCGGTGGGCAGGCGCAGGATGGTGTGGAGGTTGGTGGTGGCCATCAGCTTCTTGCGCACGGTCTCGCCGGCGCCGCCTTCAAAGAGCACATTGTCGGGCACCACCACCGCGGCGCGGCCGTCGGATTTGAGCATGGTGCGGATGTGCTGGACAAAGTTGAGCTGCTTGTTGCTGGTGGTGACCCAGAAATCCTGGCGGTTGTAAGTGAGGTCGTCGCTCTCCTGCTCGCCCTCGTCGTTGGTGAAGGTCATACTGCTTTTTTTGCCGAAGGGCGGATTGGCCAGCACATAGTCGACGCGCAGGCCGGTATCGGCCACCAGGGCGTCGGCCGGCGAGATAAAGGTATCGCTGTCGAAGTCACCGATGTTGTGGAGAAAGAGGTTCATCAGCGCCAGGCGGCGGGTGCCGGCGACGATCTCGTTGCCGGAGAAGGTTTTGTGTTTGAGGAACTCTTTCTGATCCTGGCTCAGGCTGTAATGCTCCGCTGCGGCGATGAAATCATAGGCGGCGAGGAAGAATCCGCCGGTGCCGCAGGCGGGATCGGCGATGGTTTTCATCGGCTCCGGCCGGACGCAGGCTACCATGGCCCTGATCAGGGCTCGTGGTGTGAAATACTGCCCCGCGCCGCTCTTGGTGTCCTCGGCGTTTTTCTCCAGCAGTCCCTCGTAGATCTGGCCTTTGACATCGGCGCCCATGGCGCTCCACTGCTCGCGGTCGATCAGATCGATGAGCTTGTAAAGCTTGGCCGGATCCTGGATTTTGTTCTGGCTCTTGGTGAAGATCTGGCCGAGGATGCCCCGTGCGTGGGAGAGTTCTAGCAACAGTCGCGTGTAATGGGTCTCCAGATCGGCGCCGCTTTTTGCCTTTAAACTTTCCCAATTATAATCCGGAGGAACAGGCAGTCTGCGATTGTGGGGAGGTTTGCTGTACTCATCGGCCATTTTCAGGAAGAGCAGGAAGGTAAGCTGCTCGAGATAGTCACCGTAGCCGACGCCGTCGTCGCGCAGGGTATTGCAGAAGGACCAGACCTTGCTGATGATGGAGGAGGTGTTGTTGGGTTCGGGGGTCATGGGTGTGCCTGGTTTTTACGTTATTCAGAAAATTTTGTACACGTCATCAGGATTGTTCTGTGCGTTTCTGGATTACCGAGAATGATCTTGATAATTTTTCCAACCATTCGAAAAGAAAAATGCTGCTCAGTCATTTCCGGTTGACTCTGGCTGGCGCGTTTTTAATGCGCCTTTTTCGTTAAATTAAAATATGATACACTTGGAGGGATAGGGATGCTCTTTCGGTTATTTTGCTGATAATATGTTCACGGCACCAACTCGTCCAAATGATCGGCTTTGATTCTTCTCTTCAACACATCAATAGAAACTTCAAAAGACGAAGATAAGGAATTTGCCAAGTGCTCAATTGTATATTCAAGGTAATCGCTCCTTGCAATACCTTTCCTTTTAGCCTGATCAATCAGCGATACTGTCTCTGAGAGCTTGCTATTGTACAAATCAGCTAAATTGTTGGGAGGTACCAATACAAGTCCGGCAAAAACATAACTCTGATATTCCATTTTTGAGTGATCTCTTGGGTCAAGTTCAGCCAGGAAAGTTTTCCATTCTTCCAAAGAATGAAAGACATACTGATCGAAGTATTTTTTGTGCAAGGCGAAATGGCCGATTTCATGAGCCAGTGTAAATCGATAGCGATAGTAGTATTTTTTATCGAAGAGATAGTCATCCATATAAATAGAAGTGAAATCGCTGGTGATGAATCCCTCAATTTCGAAAGCTTTCTGTAGCCCCGGAATCGGAATAATATCGATACGCAATGCTCGTTCAATAATGGCATCAATAGGAACCGGAATAGAATTTATACCCATACGGCTGCAGAATTGCTTAACAATGGTTCTGATTGTATCATCAGTAAGAAATTCCACATCCAGAGTAATCATCAGCCATTCCTCCGGATTAATTCGGCTAATTCATCCAATTCAGCAGCCGTCGGTTGTTGGCCTCTCAGTGTCCGAAAAATGATTGGCAATTTTTTGACCAATTCTTCGTCTTTCATGAAATCATCAGGAATTCTCCCCGCGCTGGCGGCCGCTAAATCAAAAAAAGTATACCAGTCATTACTGTTCTTTGCGATGTTCAAATAGGAAGCATATTTTTCCAGAATTTCTCTTGACGATGGTGGAGGCATTAATCCCCGTTCCAGCCTGCTGATATTGCCTGGATCTAGTTTATGCTCCAGACAAAATTGCCGCAAAGACAGGCCCAAACCAATGCGTCTATCTTTGAAAAATTCTCCAAATGAATTTAAATTATCCATGTTATTGTATCCTCCTGTTTGTTGTAATAAATATACAACAGATCATGCTTTTTGTCAAGTAAATTATGATAGGACTTTATCCTTTAATCTCGATCGCCCAGAAAATCTATTCCATGTCCGGGAGTATCGTTTCGGACATTGGCCCCAAAAGTCAGGTCAACTAACGGGGAAGATATGCCTGTCTTCACGTTCCGGCCGGGGTTTCTTTCCCCGGCCGATCATAGGCCTATTCCCATGTGACAGTAGCCGACAGTCTTGAGAAAAAAGTTACGCAAATCGGCATAAAGTGGGTGCTGACTATTGATGTGATAATGTGCTGTTTGCCGGAGATCCGTTTCAGGATTAGGTTGATCTTTTCCAGATTTCGCAGTGCTACTTTGATGGAACGCGGAGAATTGCTTAATTTAACCGCGAGTTCACGGCAATAGAACTCCTCATACGGATGCATCAGCAGAGTGGCCTCAAATCGATGCGCACCTTACTTGAGATAGATTGTTCTCAAGATCTCCGTATATAAATTATATACGATCGTATACAATCTGCATACAATTGTGAGTACTGTCAAAAAAATTCTGCTCAAGGAATGCTGAAGCGCCATGGTGCGATTATTGTTAACTATATATTTTATTATTTTCTCCTGAAAGTATGATTTATTCATACTTTTCGGAGCAAATAAACAAACAAAGCGTGTTCCTCTCCCTTGAATGCAACCGCAGACACGGGACGAGCTATATCCCCGGGATAATTGCAAAACATTCAAATTGTTCAGACAATATAATATTTGCCTGGCGGCAAATATTATCATGATATTTTATGCTTTCAGGCATATATTATCTTAAAGCTCTGGTTTGCCGTTGAGGTCAAACTAAACGAAATCGATTCCTCTCCTGCTTCGCGCTATTTTGGTAACCGGCTCAAGATTACGTATTTGTGTCAAGCCTGCAAAAAGGAGAATATCGATCTGATCAGAGACAATATCTGCATCCTCTCGGCGGACCGCCTCCTCGCCGCGCTGATCTGATTCCATGAAAAGAAAATCTTCGACATGCCAGGGGGCTAAGAGTCCCAAGGCTGATGTCCCTAGTTCGGGCCTCAGCCATATCCTTTTCTTTCATCAGGCTTATTCAGAGAGGGATATAGCACCTTTAGTTCACCCTATGTTGGATAGAACTAAAAACAGAAACCATGCCGGTTTCAAAAGCCCTTTTCTGAATGGGGTTATTCGTCGCAACTGGAAATGACATCTTTTCATGGGAGATACTCTGAATGCGGGCATCGGCCCAAGCTCATGAGTATTTTAAACAATCCGTTAGTTGCCGTTCTGAGCTCTTCAACTTCGTGCCGGAAAATAACACCGGCTGTGTCGCAACCGCTGAAATTGTTTTTACTGCAAGGATTTACATCATATTCTTTCCACTTAATTTCTTGCATAGACGAGTTGCTTGGCTGAAAATATAGGCTCGAGGATAAAGCATGTGACCAAAAAAGTTACAGATCCGATATCAGGGAGGAAGTTAATAAGCGTCAAAAACGCAATAGCCGTACCAAGCCCTTCAGACATACTCTTGTCGCTGCCTTTCACTCGGGCGAGCGCGTTCAAGTCCTTTGGAAGTCTGGCATACGCTTTGAAAACCTAATATAAATTATAGAAAGGTATAAAAAGGTAACCAACTGCTTTGCCTGGCGTCTCAATGGAAGGTTCCAAATGGTTGCATCGGGATTCATGGATGACAAACCGCCAAATTTGATAAAGAAGCACGAAAGCAGCGATTAACGCTGCGATGAAGAAGACCGTGCTCGAACTATTGACCAAACGGCCGGCCTCTTCATCTTTTCCGATAGCTGCCAACGCAATAAACTGAGCGCCCAGACTACAATACAGCATCCCAAGGTACATGGCTACAGGGCCAATATGGTTGGTAGAGACAGGGTAGGCCCTCGGATCCGGTGGATCGTCCCCGGTGACGGGCTGCTGCAGGTCGGACGTTACCGCCGTATTGCAATATACACAGAATGATAATGTGCCTGGAATTTGTTTGCCACAATTTGGGCAAAACATGAGCCCCCTTCCGCACATGCAAGCTGATGAAGTGATCTCGTGAATTTATGACCAATTCGCAAATGAATATTTTCTGGATACACGTTCTGCTTCCCGGATAGAATCGTTGTATTTTCATAATCTACAACGGATTGCTCGTTGTGAAAGACCATACTGGCATGGTATGAGTAGAGGTCATCTGCCAGCTTCCCAATGCTTGACCCATGAATAGCATGCTGATTCGTAAAGGGTATATCATCAGCATGGAGTTTGCCGGATTTGCGCGTACAAGAGAAACTCTGAAAAATAGTACTATTAGCCTGTTTCGATTACCATACCTGCGCGTTAATTTGAATAGTGGCGCGAGATTCGGCAGACTCCTGGTTGTCGGTCCACAATAATGGAGTGATAACAGATTTTAATGAACGGTTTCTTGACTGACGGCGCAGTACTATCCTGGATCTTAATATACCGTGACCCTCACCTTGAACCAGTTAGAGGCTCGTGCGTACTGCGATTCCAGTTTCTTGCCCCAACGATAAGTATAGCCGTCTGGATGGTTCGGCGGAGGGCAGTAATTCGAGTCTATCATGGCCTTCAGAATCAGTTCCCCATTTCTGCTAACTGATGCCTCGTATTGGAAATTACGCATTGAGGCAAACCAAATAACTTGGCGGCCCTGTCTAGTGTTTACTGCCAGCCCCAGATCCAGATTAATACCCCGGCCTAGTGATACAAAGATATTAGGAGAAAAAGTTTTAAACCGCTTGTAAAAATTATTGTAGGGATTTATATAAATAAAATGCTGTGTGGCAAGGTACTTTATCGGTTCACCATCCGGAAATATCTCAATCATCACACTCTCTCCTTTATGCAAAAAGAGAGGCTTTTCTCCACCAAGGACCTCCATCTGGCCTCTGCCATTATGTCTAAGTGTGTAGGACCGACTAACTGGCCTGACGCGATTAACAGCGTTCAAATCCTGAAGCGGCATTAAAGTCAAGGCAAACACTGCAAGCATCATAGCGGGACGAAAACTGATTCGGTTCTTCATGGCTGGCCCCTTTCTTTGAACGAGTACAACCTCAGCGATGGATGAGTCCTGTACTGTTTAGAAAAAGCGGGACTCTTCCCTTAGTTCAACAAGCTGTAAATGAATTTTGCGATGGCGTCCGTCGTATTGGCCCCGATGACAAGATCGGCCGCTTCCTTGACAAGGGGATGGCCATTCGACATGGCGACACCAAATCCGACCCCTTTTATCATTTCGAGATCATTCAGGCCATCGCCGATGGCGACGATTTCCTCCAGCGTGATACCTTTCTCCCGAGCAACTCTCGCAATCGCTCCCAGCTTGGTGACCGATTTGGGCATAATCTCCAGAGTAATCGGAGTGCTTGCCACAACCCGGGCGTTGGACAGCTTTTCGCTGAGTTCCTGGGACAAGGGCGAAAGATACGCGGAATCGGCAACCACCACTATTTTCACGAGCGAATCGGCAGAGATATCTGAAACGCTGAGCCGGTATGCCGGAACGAGATGGATCGCTCTCGCCACAGCCGCAAAGGAGAGAGAATCCCTGTCTGGAATAGCTGCAATTTTAAAGTAATAAACAACACCCCATATCCGCGGCTCCTTGCGATCCAATTTACGAAAATAAGACCAAGTCTCTTCATCGAGAGCTGCGACAACCTGGGGCTGTTTTGCCCCGGCAGAGAGGAGCGCGCACCCATTCATCAGGATGGTGGGGAGGGTTGGCTGAATCTGGCCAATGGCCGGCTCTGCCTGCTGCAATCCTCTTCCGGTCGCGATCCCTACCTGGCCACCTCGCTTTTTGTACAGCTGCAGTGCGCTAACGGTCGCCGACCGAACCAAACCGGAATCATCCAGGGCGGTTCCATCGAGATCGAGGATAATCGCTGAAGTGTTGCGTGAAGGAACTCTTGTCGCGCGGGCGCCACTGTTACAGGAGAGGGCCATCGTCGTAACAAGAAACAGAAGTACGGTCCTTAGCAACCGCCGTCTCATTCCAGCCTCCATTTCATTAAATGTCATCGTTTGCCTCCAAATCGCTTCATCGAGAGCTCCTTTACCTGATTTGCTATTCAGAGCCGCCGAATCGATTCAACGATGCTTCGTGAAACTCCACTACACTAGCAGTACAAAATGTATGCCAATAACCAATATATTTAATTACAATAATAATATAATGATATGCCTTACAATAGAAACAGCCTCTTATCAACTTGGTAAAAAGATTGATAAGAGGCTGTTTATTAATCAATGATAGCCATGATGAGTTTGCAGCTATATCCGATATTCAGTAGAAATCTACGAATAATCGGATGTCTAACGCTTCTCGCGTATCGCGGGGCTGTAAACCGGGAGAGCGGATTCGCCGTAAGCCCGTTTTACCAGGAGCGGACAACCTTGCCGGGGTTGTTTTTAATCCAGCCGTTGAGCGTAGTATACTCCACTTTAAGATGTTCTGCGGTTTTGGCCTGATTGCCGTGGAAAAGGGCTAGCGCTGCGTTGATGTACCGCCATTTTATATCATCGAGGCAGGCGGCCAGGCCATGCTCGGGACCCGCCGCAGGATTGTCCGGACTCATCGTGATCGCTGCGTCGAGCTGGATATCATCCGCGGTAATTCTCGTTCTTCTCTGGTTTTTAACCCTGAAATAGGCGCGTTCGATCACATGTTTCAATTCGCGCACATTCTGGTTGGTCCAGTCCCATTGCGCCATCTTATTCATCGCCCCATTTTCAATGACGACAGTAAGAGGCCTTGGTTCGACCTTATGCAGAAAAAAATCGACAAGTAACGGCAGGTCCTCTTTGTGACTGTTAAGAGCGGGGACGCTGATCTCTATCCCTCTCAGCCGGCGATAGAGATCTTCCCTGAATTTTTTCATCTTGATCATCTCTTCAAGCGGCTGATTGGTGGCGGAGATGATGCGGGTATTACTGGTTCTTTTCTTGACATCGTTAAGATACCGATAGGTCTTCTTGTCATCAAGAAATTGAAGTAACATCACCTGACTTTCAAGTGCAAGATCCCCAATCTCATCGAGAAAAAGAGTGCCATTCTCAGCATCCTCGACCAGGCCTGGAGCATTTCTCTTCGCGCCCGTATAGGCCTCATCGGTGTGACCGAAAAACTCGCTTCTGAATAGTTCGTTGGCTTTGTAAAGCGGGCACAGTACGGGGGTAAACGGCATACGAGTGCCTTTGCCCAAAGTATGAATTTCGCGCGCAACCAGTTCTTTACCTGCCCCGGTTTCTCCGATTAAGAGGACGGGCAGATCGCTACTTGCAGCCTCAGCGATCTTTTGTCTGAGGTCTTCGATTACCGGGGACTCGCCGATTATGATTGATTTATTCAGCCTGTTAGATCGGACAATTCTCGCTACCTCGCGGTCGCGCAGCTGTTGGTTGGCGGTTTCAATATCCTGTTTTTTTTGTGTTATTATTTCATTCAGCTTCTGAACCTCGTTTTTCTTCAACTCCGCCTGCTGTTTTTCATAGATCAATCGTTTGGCAATGACCCAGGATAACGCGAAAATCAGATAGGCTGGGAGTAAATAAAATAAAAGAGTGCGTTGGGTGTAAAACCTCCGGGCGATGCGATAGCTGGGTGTAAAGAACCGGGCTCCCAGATGCACAATTTGATTATTAGTCGCAAACCAGATACCTCCCCGACGATCAATTGCTAAGTCCTGGCCATGAATTCCCGGGATCCCGCTCATAAGATCAAAACAATGCCAAGGGGCCTTCTCCAGATCGAAATATTTCTCAAAATCATCCAGGTAGTATATTTTTCCTTCGCGATTACAGATGAATAATCGCGGGAGGGGTGTCATCACAGCTGCGATACCCTCGATGTAAAATACCTTGGCGGCAGACCTGCGGGCTTGCGTAATGATCTGACCGACCAGTTTGAGCACATTGGCCTCACCATCATCCTTAAAGGGCAGAGGTATTTTCTTGTGGAAAGTGGAGTGTTCGAAAGACCGCCGCTGCAGGCCGTCAATTTTAAGGACTGTGACAGGCGCCTCGACCGCTGTTGTGAAAATATAGAGTGAATCAGCCCCTACTTGTACCATAGCCGGCGCTTGAATCAAGATTTTGTCTCGATGCCTATCGCCCAGAACGGCCAGAGTATCATAATCAGAGAGCGTATTGCGGAAACCGATTAACACCATACTTGAGCTGTTCGCGCAGATGGCTGTTGAAATGGAATCGGTTAATGCGGGGGCGTTTTGAATATTGTCAAGGCCCTGCCAGCCAAATGATAAAAATTTAGTATTATTTAGCTTGTGAGATCTGCTGCGTGCTTCTGCGGAAAATATTCCCTTCCTGTGAACCGGATAATTGCTCAAGCCATAGCTATAATAGTCACCATTGTACTCCAAGATATAGAGGGAATCTGCGCGCGGAGAAAGGCTGATTCCATTGATGCCATAGACATCATGAAACATGATATCACAAAACTTGGGCTCAATTTTTTTACGTATAATAGAGTTCGGCTTTTCCTTCTCCAGCACCGGCGCATCGATGATCAACCGGAATGCTTTTTTATGGATCCAGTACAGCTCTGTCCCAGTCTGCGCCGATTCCTCGGATAAAAGGTTCATACCCCACAAGATAGAGTCGGCCCTCTCCAGTTTATATTCCATATTGACAATTTTAAAAATCGAAATCGTATCAGGTAGGGCAGCGCTTTTCCCCTGTACTTTAGCGGCGACAATTTTGTCCGCGCCAGGGGACTCGTCAGGGCACAGGTATCCTGAGTAGGTTGTGCGCAGACTATTATTTTCGTCAAAACGCCTGATGAAGGTTCTATAGCCCTCAGAGGATTGAACAGCCGGAACGCCTATATCCTCACGATTATAATTCTTCCGAACTGAAAGCACGACGGTGCTGCCCATTTCAGAATTGTGTAGGTATCTTTCATATAAAATAAGGCCGACTGCCAGCACAATCAAAGCGAAAAGGGTAATCAGGAAATAGACCGGCCCCCTGCTCGAATAAAAGATTTCCGCTGCCTGGAGCAGTCTGTTCAAACGTGCCTCTGCCCGCTTGCCGGATGGATTTACTTTTGCCATCTTGTACTTCCTCCACATGGGGGAGTTCTTCTCTATAGATGACTATTATGTTCTTGATTTCCAGCGATTATTAAGAAACGCCCACAATCACCTGGTGTGTTTTATCACCAATCCGGATATCTTGCAGCTCTCAATGATTTTATCACATTTAAACTCCTAATCATGAGATGTGAAACTCTATTTGTAAATAGGATAGAGTGAAGATTATCCTGAGGCTCCCCCAGCGAGTCACAGTTGTAATAGTGGATTATGCGGTTAATATAGGAAAATTCGAAGCAATATCAAGAATTATTGCGAGAAAATAAAAAGCGGTCGGTCTAAGGGTGGGAATCGAGCGTTTGGTCGCACTTTTTCTGGAACGATGTGGTAAGTGCTGAAGGCAAGGTCCATTGCCTTCACTGAAAATATAAGTAGTCAAATAAGTGCTGTCAAGGGACAAAATGGCCATAAGAATCGCCACAGCACTCGTTTGTACGCGAGCTAACGAGTGTAATCATCAAACCTGAGCGATTCGCTGAACCGCTGTAAGGAGCCTGCTGACATCCGAATGCATTCGTTGTCAGAGATGGCCTTCGTGAAAGTATCCGCGACTCCCTGTTGATAGAACAGTAAACGTGACCAAGCTTCTGTCCCAGGATTGCCTTTGGGCAATTTCATGTGACGAGCGACAATAAATCCTTGTGGATGGACTGCCAGGGCTGGTTGAGGTTGATGGTGCGGATGTGGATTTTGTGGCCGTCTTGGGTAAAGTCCGCCGACAACGGCGAGTCCACCGTAGGATACAGCAGCATCATTTCGCAGGTGTCGGCCCATTCCCCCTCCAGGTTGTCCATATAGGCGTTGATCTGATACAGGTGAGCCGACCGGAGCGTTTCGGCCTCATAATGCTTTTGCGTGGCCTCCGGGGTGAACTTGCAATCGATGATGATTTTGCGGCTGTTGGAGGTCAGGCTGATGTCGGTCTGCATCTTGGGCAGCAACCCTTCCGCACCCCGGTTGGCAGCGGTCCAGCGCCAGTGGAGATCTTCCCGATTGACCCGGTATTCTGTGTGGACGCGGTAGAAGGTGCGGACGAAATTTTCAAACAGTTTCCACATCTGCTCCTTGTCCTGCACAAAGTCGATGAACTTGCTGGTGCCGGGCTTCTCGGTCACTAGCAGGTTGTGGTAAAGCAGTTCGCAGACCTTTAGAAGGAAATCATAAAACTGGTTGTTCCGGTGAAGCTGCACCTGGCCGAACACGCGGCTGGTCAGCTCAATGTCCTGGATGTCCGTGAACAGACGGCAGAGCCGGGTCAAGCCTTCTGCGCATTCCGGCGCCAAGCCTTGCGTGTTGATTAGCCGCCGCATTGTGACTTTCAGGATACGGTTGTGCAGGACGTTGTAACTCAACTCGTTTAAGTCGCAGGGCAGCCTGCCGGTCACCATGGCATTACTTCGGATGGACTCCTGGAAACAGATTCGTCCCCGCAACCGGCTTGTCCATTCGTGCTGCGATACATAGCCACGATCAAACCCCCGTTTGAGCAGATGGTTGGTGCCATTGATGAGCACCCGGGCGAACAGGTCGGCAAGGGTGGTCGTATCAATAGCCTCCACGGCGACGACATCCTTTTCAGCCAGCTTGTCCCAGGCGTAGCACAGCAGGTAGTAGATGTTTTGTATTGGGATATGCACGACGGAACTCACATGAGCAGCGTAGATTGCTGCTCTTTCACCTTCTGTTCATTGTCGAACCAGTATTCCTGGATCAATGGCACGATTTCCGACTCGATCACCCGGCGATACCAATCGTCGTCCGGTTTGATGCCGTTCCGGGGACAGAAATAGCTGTGCCCGATCTGGTATCCGGGGCCAAGGTTCTTGGTGTCCGCCGCGATAACCTCGTTCAAGGCGTTCATCCTGGCGATGATCTTGTTCACCAACTCTGGTTTCGCACCGGATTCAGCAAGAAACGCCCGGAATGTCTTACTCGAAAACTCGGGACGGAGCGTGATGAACCGGAATCGTCGCCGAAGGGCATAGTCCACCATTGCCAGGGAGCGGTCGGCGGTGTTCATCATGCCGATTAGATGCAGGTTCTCCGGGATGTAGAATTTCTCGTCGGCGTCCTGGGAGTAAGTCAGCGGGATGGCATGTTCCTTACCTCGCTTGTCCGGCTCGATCAGCATCATCAGCTCGCCAAAGATTTTGCTGAGATTGCCGCGGTTGATCTCGTCAATGATGAAGACATAGGGTTGCCCCTCGTCGCGCTGCGCCCGTCGACAGAACTGGTGGAAAATCCCATATTTCAGGTCAAAATAACCCTTGGGCGTCGGGCGGAAGCCCTGGATAAAGTCTTCGTAGGAATAGGATTGGTGGAACTGAATGACCTCGATTCGTTGAGGGTCGTTTGATCCGATCAACGCGTAGGCGAGTCGCCTTGCAATGTAGGTCTTCCCGACGCCGGGCGCGCCCTGGAGAACGACGTTCTTCTTCTCCTTCAAAGCCGCCAGTATCTCATCGAACAGGGACTCTGCCAGGAAGAGCCCCTTCATCGCCTTTGATTTATCGTAGGTTTCTAACTTGATCGGCACCGCGATGTTCGTCTCGTCAATCAGGCTGCGGATGATTTCGTATTCCTGCTCCGTCAGCTTGAACAGGCTTCCCTGGTTATTGATGAGCGGCTCGCTGTTCGCCAGGTCGGGATTGGCCTGCAACGTCTCGTACGGGATGGGCTTCGCCAGCTGCTCGATCTTTTCGAACTCGATCTCCTCGCCACTCCCGGATTGGTGCAGGCCTTTGGTGATCTTGCAGACTGCAACCACTTCCTTCTGCGGGCTGGTCACGTAACCGATGACCAGGTCGCCTGGCTTCACTTCCTGGAAATAGCGGTATTTCTGGCGCTTGTTACCCTTCTCATTGTGCGACGTATAGGTTTGTTTGTTGCCAACCATTGTATCTTCGAAATTCCAAATCTTCGGATTCGCGTTCAACCACCAGTAGGCAACCCCGGTGGATGGCGGTGGCGGCGGTATACCGTCGCCGGGTTCTGTCGCTGTTCCCATCTTTAACCCAACTTTGCCGGCGATCAGCTCGACGAATCCTTGATATGGCGTGATGTCCGTGAGCGTCTTTAACGCCATCTTGCTCTCCTCCGGCATTTCCCAATCGCCCTTGACCAGCCACTTTACTTTGCGGACATGCTTGTAGTGCGTCCGAGTCGCGTCGAACTCGTAGTCGCCCTCGACAACGCCATAGCCAAGCAACTTGGCGAAACCCTGCTTGGCGAAAATAATGTCTCCCACTTTAATGTCGTGAACGAACTGCCAACAGGCGTGAGCATCGTTCTTTTTGGATGAATCGCCGGGCCAAAGCTCCAGGATCCTGTTGCGGATCTCGTTCTTGTTAGTAAACTGACGGAGATCGGAGGTCTCGTCCCAGCCGATGGCGGCGATCCCCTGTTCATAGAACTCCTCCCAGCGCTCACCACCCGTTCCCGTCGACAGCGTCCAATACTGGCGACCCCAGAGGGTCTTCATCCGCGCCGGGGTCAAGTCGAGATTGGTCTGGCTCTGCGTGGCAAACAGATGTGCATCATGGGAGATCTGTGGCAAGTTGCTCCCGACCTTTTCAGTCATTAGGCTAAGCCATTGCTGGTAACTCTGGTAATCCTCCGGCTTGATCGTGATTCCCTTGGACTTGCCATAGGC
>ENA-UOWO01002373-UOWO01002373.1-activated-sludge-metagenome-genome-assembly--contig:-NODE-2373-length-23362-cov-5.792509_pt1 | contig 23362 bp, 20 predicted proteins | sample MGYA00238148_ERZ761564 | MGnify/ENA primary metagenome ERZ761564 (study PRJEB28885, sample SAMN05720194) | activated sludge metagenome | isolation source: Anaerobic digester | place: USA... | reverse complement strand
ATCTGTATGGACCTTCATTCCTGGAGCTGCCACCAGTTTCTGGCCTAGCAATCCGTTTGAACCTGTGATGAGAATTTTCATGCTACATACTTAAATAGAAGATCCTAAATAAACAGACATTTTTGAGGTACATCATTCCGCAAACTCCATGCGCCAATAAAACAAATGCACAAAGCCCTCCTTTCCAGTTTAGCTGCCGGAAGGAGTTCTCCGGTACTATAAATGGAATTGCCAGAAGTACAAACAAATAGTTCACAATGGACGATTGCCAGACAAAATTCGGAGAGATCACTCCATCTACATAATCCACAAATGAGAATGAGATGAAATAACCAAGCAGCACAAAAAAGAAGGCTGCGAATAAAAAAAGGTCCTCAAAAATCCTCTTGTAAAAACAAATCATAATCACCCAACCAATCGTAAAACCTTCTGCCAGAACTCTGAGGTGATTTAATGGGCTTCCAAAAAGAAACAGGAAATGAAATTTTGCCTGAAATGCTACCAACGTGTTGGCTTTGAGGTAAAGTGATTGAGCGATGATGAAAAATACGATCAGTGTAGATAGCTGTACTGTCTTGAGCAACTGAACAGAAAAACCTCTTTTCACCAGGACCGCGAAAGGGAAAACCGGAGCAAAACAAAAAAGGAAGCTGGGTTTAGACAGGCAGGTGAGAACAGCAAACAACATCGCCCATTTAAAATACAGGCTTTCACCTGTTTTAAAGTACCGCATCATATTTAACACCAGAGCCAAAGCAAATGGTATTGAAACATTCAGAGTGCCATTGTGAAAATAGTTGATGCTGAGAGAATTAATCATATAATTCTCAGAAAAGAACGGAATAGGTATTGCAGCCTGAAGAACCAGAACAGCCCCAAACAACAATAGGCTGATTTCCCTATCAAAGTATTCCTCAAGGATTTTTAGGGAAAGCAAAATTTTGAAATACAACGCCGCCGAAAAAATGACAAATCCGGCAAATAACAGATATGAGTACTTGTGCGTGAAAAATGAAATCAATTCCAGCAAACTAAAAAATATGGGATGGACTGGATAGTTGTTTGTCGCAAAGGCCTTTTCGGCAATTCCAATATGCAGAACCAGGTCCGGCCGGTCTACTTTGAAAACCAGAATAATCATTCCATAAAGCAAGACACTCACTGTAAGAGAAATGAAGTGAATCATCCCTGGTGGTACTTTTTGGAATATGAATGATCTCATGGAACGATGGATGACTGAATTGAAAACCTCTTAAACTTTTGATTTTCAACCTGTAAACTTTGAAACAGAAATTCCCCTACTACCTGTGCTCCTTTGGGTGTCAGGTGAATATAATCTTTACCTGCCAATGGGGGACTGGTTTTGGACCATGCAATGATAGAATTTTTCCCTCCCATTACCTGATAAAGATCCCAAAAAGCACTGTTGGTCCGGCGGCAGGCATTCATCTGGGCCTCCATAACCATTGGAATAGTTTCAAATGTATTCCAGACACCGTCCTTTTTCTGCGCCATATCCGAAACACCAACGACCAGAACCTGAACACCGGGCGCCGACCTTTTAATAGTTTGAATGGCCTTGACAATACTGTTCTCGTACCATGTGTATGAGGTGGAGGCATATGGAACTACATTAATCCCAAATTGCAGAATCACAAATCTGACCCCAAGTTTCCGTACCTGATCCTGAAGGAACCTGGGATTTATTTTCAACAAGTCTAATCCAGAGCTGCCCCGCAACGGAATATTGTCGACCGCCACTCCAGACTTGCAATCCAGACAAACCCCGTACAAATCCGTTTCCGGCCCTGTCGTAACCCGAACCGAAAACTTCCTTGACTTTGTCTTCATTGGCCACGTGACCAACCTGAGAGAATCATTCGCCGGAAAACGCCTGGTTTCAATCTCTTTGTCTGGATCACTGATGACCATTTCAATGGAAGATCTAGAATTCCGGCACAATAAGGTTGCTTTCTCAAAATAGTTGTTGCGCTTATATCCCTGTCCATTCAGATCAAACTGGATTTTATCCTTAATGAATGGTTCTGTTTGAGCAGAGTCTTTCATCAGTCTGAAATAGCTGTGAAGGACGGAGTAATTGGAATGAGGCCCGGGTTTGGGCTTTCCATACAAAACGTATTTTACCGGATCTGTAGAATTCTGGATCCGCAAATATGTTCTGGAGGCGATTTCCTCATGAATGGGCAAAAGGCCTGGTCCACATCCACCATATTGTTGCTGAAGCCGTTGCCTGAGATATCCGGTAATCCGATCCCCTTCAATCTGCGAATCCCCAATGTGGAGAATCCTCACTACTTCTGAACGGGATTTTGCAGAATCCAACTGCCTGAATAACGGAAATAAAATTGTGGAATCCCCTGCAGGATATTGAATACCTGAGGCTGAATCAATATGAAAGCTGACATCGGCCAACGGAATCATGGCGGTATCAGAAGTAGAAGAATCTCCCAAATAATCTGCATTGATCACAGAATCTTCTGCCACCAGCAGATTTGTCTTTTCCTCCAGTTTAATAAGCCTGTCCTGAATGAGGCGGTTGGACTGTTGACTGGTGTCGACTGCTGCGAAATCACGGAACCGGTAGAAATGAATTTCTAAACTACCTGCTTTAATGCCATTGGGAAAAAACTCCCCCAAAGCCAATAAGCTTAGTCCGATGAAAAACAGAAAAAGAAGAGAATGAAATGGCCGCATTTAAATAAGCCCGCAAAACTAACAAAGGTTCGAAGTTTTGATTGAGTAAAAAGGAATAGATTTCCCGATCAATACTGCATTTTTGCACCCACGTTATTGCATTATGAAAACCGATTTAGCCAAGCGAGTGGACATCCGAAACAAATCGGCTTCTTTCGAATTTGAAATCCTCGACAAATTAACCGCCGGAATCGTCCTCACCGGTACTGAAATCAAATCTGTCCGCCAGCAAAAAGTGAATGTGCAGGACAGCTTCTGCCAGTTCAAGGGTTCAGAACTGTATCTCGTCAATCTCCACATTGCCATTTACACGGAGGGCACATACAACAATCACATTCCGAAAAGGGAACGGAAACTTCTACTTAAAAAGTCGGAGATCCGGAAATGGCAGGGAAAAATGGAAGAGAAAGGACTCACCATTGTTCTCACCCGGTTGTTTATTGACGAAAACGGACGTTGCAAAGTTGATATTGCCCTCGCCCGTGGAAAGAAAATACACGACAAACGAGACAGCATCAAAGAGCGGGATCTGGCCCGGGAAATGAGACGCAATGACTAAGAAATCAGTTCTGATCCTATTTTTTCTGCTGGCATCCGTTATTGGGCTTTCAGCTCAGTCGCCGGCAGAAATCTGGAAAACAGCATACCAGCAGGCAAAAAGCAACCAGTGGAGTGACGTTGTTTCGACACTTAAACCCCACATTTTTCCCCCACCGGACGATTCACTGGCTCCGGCACTTCTTCAGTTGTATGCGCTGGCGAGCTGGAGAAATTCCGATTATGCTTCGGCTATCGTTACAATCGAGAAAATTGAAACCGACTATCGGACCTGGAAAGAGTTCTCTGAAACCCTCTATCTGAAAGGTGAAATTTTCTGGAAAAAAAACCGGTTTGAAGAGGCATGGAGTTGCTGGATCACTCTTGATAGCCAAAATTATCTGGGCAGAATCCGAAATACAACCAAAACATCCTTTCAGAAAGTACCACCCGATTTATTGTCAGGATGGAAAACGATCTCTCCATTTCGTTCTGTGGCTATATTCTCTCAATGGCTGGCAGGTGAAAGCACGTCAACAATTGTCCGAAACACCAGCCTGCCGAAAATCGGAATTGTTCTGCCCTTCCAGTTGAAAGAAAGTCAGAAATCGAAAACCAGTAACGCCCCAATGGATTTTTACCGGGGCATGCTTCTGGCCAATGAGGTCTGCACAGCCAGCGATTCAGGACTCGAGTTTCATGTGTTCGATTCAAAAGGTTCGGTTCAGGAAATTGAGTCAATGATCTCAAAGAATACGTTTTCAGGACTCAATGCACTGGTTGGTCCGTTAAAATTCAGTCACCTGAAACCTTTGAAAGATGGAGCCAATCAGTTAAAAATTCCGCTGTTCAATCCCCTTTCGAATCAAACCATTTCCGAAACGACGGCATCATATTTTGGTCTGCAACCTGGATTCAGCACGTTGGCCAAAGAGTGTTTTTCATTCATTTCACAACACTCCTCCGGAAGCAGGTATGCCATTATTTATGGTCCGGAAAAAAACGATTCTCTGCTGGCAGACGCCTATCGTGAACACCTCAAAAAAATGGGCCGGCAGTTGAAACTGTTCAAAAAAGTAGGTAAAAATTCAGCTGCCAACCTCACCAAATTTCTGGTAGAAGCGGGACTCGATTCCACCGACCATGTGTTTGTTGCCAATAATGAACCACTGGTTCGCGTTCAATTGTTGTCTTCCTATGGCTGGATGAAATCAAAATATCCGATTCTTGTTTACGGCAAATGGCTGGAAGCATCCAACCCCGATTTTCAGGAGTTCACCCGTAACCCGATTTATTTCGCAGACCCGGATCTTCCGGATCATGCCATTCCGCACTGGAAAGAATGGGAGAGCAGCTACATCGCCAAATGGGGAACACCACCGAACTGGGTGGCCTGGAAAGGATTTGATTTTGCACGGACACTTTCGAGACTCTGGTACAACTCGGATAAAGGTTTCGCCAATTCTCTTTCAGGAAATGTAAAACTGAACAGCGATCTTTTTGGTGGTTACCAATTCAATCCAATACAAGCCGACAACCAGTTTGTTCCCATTTACAAAGTGGAAAAGGAAGGATTGAAACGGGTCTGGCCACAATAAAAAAGGGGCTTTTCAGGCCCCTTTTCAACGTTTATTTCAATTACACCGGGATCACTTCATTCCCCACATTCACAAACTGGATTTCCATATCGTCCATGGTGAGCATGATGAGGGCATCCTTTTTAATGTTTCCCGCCAGAATCTCCTTCGAGAGCGGATTCATCACTTTTTGCTGCATCACCCGTTTCAAGGGACGGGCACCAAAGGCAGGATCGTATCCTTTTTCTGACAGAAAGTCGAGAACAGCGGGTTCGGCTTCAATGTGAAAACCGGCATCCAGCAATCGTTTCTGAAGAATGTCGAACTGGATATCCACCACTTTCCGGATTTCACCACGACTCAACGGACGGAACATAATCACCTCGTCGATCCGGTTCAGGAATTCCGGGCGGATGGTTTTCTTCAGCATTTCCATCAGCTGATCCTTTGTGTTGAAAATGAGATCAAACGCATTGTCATCGGTGAGATGGCTGAAATTTTCCTGGATCAATGACGCACCCATGTTGCTGGTCATGATCACGATGGTGTTCCGGAAATTGGCGGTCCGGCCTTTGTTGTCCGTAAGCCTTCCGTCATCCAGAACCTGCAGCAGAATGTTGAACACATCCGGGTGCGCTTTTTCGATTTCATCCAGTAGAACGATTGAATAAGGACGTTTCCTCACCGCTTCCGTTAATTGTCCGCCTTCATCGTAGCCCACGTATCCCGGAGGTGCTCCAACCAGACGACTGACGGAATGTTTCTCCTGGTATTCCGACATATCAATCCGCACGAGGGCGTTTTCGTCATTAAACAAGTAGTCAGCCAGGGTTTTGGCTACCTCCGTTTTTCCAACACCGGTTGGTCCGAGGAAAATGAACGAACCAATCGGCCGTTTCGGATCCTGCAAACCAGCCCGGCTCCGGCGGACGGCATCGGCAATGGCATGAATCGCTTCGTGTTGGCCTGAAATTCGTTTGCCCAATTCGTCTTCCAGATTGAGGAGTTTTTCCCGATCCGACTGAAGCATTTTGGAAAGAGGAATCCCTGTCCATTTGGCCACTACTTCGGCAATGTCTTCCGAGGTTACTTCCTCTTTCAGCATCGATCCCTTCTGATTTTCGGCCAGCTGAAGTTTGTATTTTTCCAGATTCTCTTCGGCCTCTTTGATGGTTCCGTACCGCAGCTCGGCTACTTTTCCATACTCTCCGTGGCGTTCGGCCTGGTCGGCTTCCAGTTTCAGTTTATCGATGTTTTCCTTTTCCTTCCGGATTCCCTGGATCACTTCTTTTTCACCTTCCCATTGGGCTTTCAGTGAATTTCGGGTTTCGGAAAGATCGGCGATTTCTTTACTCAGCCTCGATTCTTTCTCGTGGTCGTTTTCTCTCCGGATGGCTTCCCGTTCGATTTCCAGCTGCATAATCTGCCGCTGAACGGTATCCAGTTCTTCGGGAAGAGAATCGATTTCGATCCGCAGTTTACTGGCGGCTTCGTCCATTAAGTCGATGGCTTTATCGGGAAGAAACCGATCGGTGAGGTACCGGCTGGATAATTCCACGCAGGCAATAATGGCATCGTCTTTAATCCGGACACCGTGATGCAATTCGTATTTTTCCTTGATTCCCCTAAGAATGGAAATGGAAGACGGAAGATCGGGTTCTTCCACATACACTTCCTGGAATCGCCGCTCGAGGGCCTTGTCCTTTTCTATGTATTTCTGATACTCGCGAAGTGTGGTGGCTCCGATGGCATGGAGTTCTCCTCTGGCCAATGCGGGCTTGAGAAGATTTGCGGCATCCATGGCCGATTCGCCTCCACCACCAGCACCGATCAATGTGTGGATTTCATCAATGAACAAAATGATTTCTCCTTCGGCATCGATTACTTCCTTGATGACAGCTTTGAGTCGTTCTTCAAATTCGCCTTTGTATTTGGCACCTGCCACGAGCAATCCCATGTCCAATGAAATTACCTGCTTGGTTTTCAGATTTTCGGGCACATCTCCGGAAACAATCCGCTGCGCCAGTCCTTCGACAATGGCAGTTTTTCCAACTCCGGGTTCGCCCAGAAGGATGGGATTGTTCTTTGTCCGGCGGCTTAGAATCTGCAGCAAACGTCGGATTTCTTCATCCCGGCCGATCACAGGATCCAGCTTTCCGTCCTGCGCCAGTCGGTTTAGGTTAATGGAATATTTCTCGAGAGCCTTGAATTTGGATTCGGCATTGGGATCGTCAAATTTCTGTTTGGTCCGGATTTCTTTCATGGCGGCCTTTAATGGCTTTTCCACGATTCCAGCTTCTGATAAAAGGTGGGCTACCGGATCACTTCCTTTGGTTAATCCCAGCAGAAGATGGTCGACGGCCACATATTCATCGCCAAATTCCTGAAGGGAAGAAATGGCTTTCTGTATTGACTCATACGAAGCATTGCTCAGATTCGGACTCCCGGCACCCGTTACTTTGGGCATGCCGTCAAGAAGAGAAGCAAGTTTGGCTTCCAGATTCGGTTTGGAGACCGACAGTTTTTTGAAAATAAAAGGAATGAGTTGATCGTCACCCGTAAGGATGGCCGACAGAATGTGGGCTTTTTCAATGGCCGGGTGATTTCGGTTTACAGCCAGTTGAGCAGCTTCCTGCACAATCTCCTGACTTTTGATGGTGAAGTTATTAAGGTTCATAGTGGATTGGTTTTATACCTCCCGACTCAAAACCTGTACCCGATAATAAGGAAAGACAACTTGTCCGTAAATCCGTGGTTTTAAACCATTTAAACGGACATTTTGGCCAGAAATCAAGTAGTCTGAATTCTGATTCCGGAAAAATTGTCCTGCAACTACAAAACCGAACCTTCGATCCGGCGAATTGAAGAACCGGAAATCGCATAAAAAACATCGGAGGATCGCGGCTTAATCGCAACCGATCCGGTAAAGGCTCCAAAAGATGGAAAGCACAGATGGTGTTCACCTTTCCAGAAACAGGGAACTTTTACATGCTGGTGGCCGATGGAAAGTGAAACACCCGGATGAAGGTGGCCGCACAGATTAAATCCTTTGGGTGAAGGAAACGCAGGTTCGTGGCTGCAATAAAACGGACCAAGCACCAGTTCATTGTGAAGATTGATTCCCATTGAATGGAGATGGGCAAATCCCGCTTTATCGTGGTTGCCCAGAACAATATCCACTTCCATTTGCGGAAAGAGTGCCCGCCAGGTCTTAAACCGTTCAAAATCCTGGTTGAAATCGCTGTGAAAAACATCTCCCAGAAAGACCAGCTTATTTGGATTCATTTCCAGCAGAATGCGGTGGATGAGGCTGAATGTCTCGGTCCCGGCATGCGAAGGCAAACCGATACCCGATTTCCGGAAATGGGCGATCTTCCCGAAATGCGAATCTGCAATAAATAGTATATGTTCCTTCTCCCACCAGGCATACTTCCCTGGAAACAAAACGAGACATTCTGAACCAATGAAAATTTCAGCCCGGGCCAGTTGTTTCTTTTCGGGCAACACCATCAGGCATTCAGGTCGAGAATGGAATGAAGTTCTGTGGCATCTTCAGGCTTGATTCGTCCTGCCATCAAAAGACGAAGTTGCCTCCGTTTCAAAGCGCTGTGGAAGAACTTCCATTCATCTTCGGTCTCGGGTTCAATTTCGGGGACATCGATGGGCCTTCCGTTCTGGTCCACCGCCACAAACGTAAAGAACGCTTCATTTGACCTTTCCTTGATCCCTCTCATGTTGTCTTCTGTATCGGCTACTACATGAACTTCCATCGAAGAATTGAACGAGCGGGTCACCTTCGCCGAAATAGTCACCACTGAACCCAGTTTTATGGCCTTCGAAAAATTGAGGTTATCCACCGATGCCGTCACCACGATTCGTTTACTATGTCGCTGTGCTGCTATGGCGGCCACAATATCCATAAAATGCATCATGCGCCCTCCCATGAGGTTGTTCAGTATGTTGGTGTCATTGGGGAGAACAAATTCAGTGGAACTCACGAACGAGTCCTTCGGATGGCGCTTTTTCATGGCGCAAAGGTAAGGACAGAGGCGTTTGGAAACAGGAAGGGGATAAAATAAAAAATGGCTCAAAGTCAGTAACTATGAGCCATTTCCAATCAATCGTTCAACCAAGAAAAGAAATCGGCGTTGTATGTGACTGGCATATGCAATTCCGATATCTGATTACAAATGTATAGGACGCAATGGCAACACCACTGCCGGAAAAGGTGCTTAGCGCACCGAAGTAGGAATTCGCGGAATTGGTCATTCTTTCCGGATTCAGGTGCAAAAACGGAACAAAATCAGACTTAAAAATTGAGAGGTTACATCCTCCCGAATGCTGAATTCAGGTACCAAAACAAGGCTGGAATGAAGAGAGGGCTATTTTCCTTTCCAAATCTTGTCCGAAAATTAACTGAACCTTACGCCAGGTCCATTTTGGTATTCCGTGAAAAAATAAAGCCGGTTTGCAGGCGTTTCGATAAGCCTTTCCAGGAATTCTGACAGCCACCCGTTTTCAGTTCGCAATATTTTCGGGCCATGGGCGGTTATTGAAGGCAAACTCATGAAACCTTTTTCAGGAACCTGTCTTCAGTACTACAGACCTTTCCTTTTATCCCATTTCACCCTTTTAATAAGCCTGCTCGGAGAAAAAAACAAAGCCTTCATGATAAAATGCAGAATGGGTGTGCAAATGAGAGCACATTTTTATTTTACTTTGCAGGCCTTTTCAAAAGAGGCCCTGGTCCCGTAGCTCAGTTGGATAGAGCATCCCGACGTCAAGTCGGGAAGGTCTTTGTCCGAATCCAAACGGGATCACAGGTTAGAAAATATTGGTCCCGTAGCTCAGTTGGATAGAGCAACTGCCTTCTAAGCAGTAGGTCTTTGGTTCGAATCCAAACGGGATCACTTCTAAGAAACGCGTCATACTTAAAGGTATGGGGCATTTTTTTGAATACACTTGCTCAGTTGGATAGAGCATCCCGACTAAAGTCGGGAAGGTCTTTGGTTCGAATCCAAACGGGATCACACAAACAATAAAGCCGCTTCTGATTGGAAGCGGCTTTATTGTTTTCTATGGGCGATGAAAAATTCATCTTCATAGAATTATTATTATATTTTTAAAATAAAAATAATAATAATTCTATGGAAACTCTTTTTGAAAACTTGGCGGAAAGAAAATCAGTTTATCAGGTTATCAATAAATAAAGAACAAATGAATATCCTTTGAATTCGTCCGGTATACCTGAAAGCCAGAGTGTAAGTCTATAATTTTAACAGAGAGAAGACAATTCTGGTCAGGCCAGCATCCCGGCCAGCCTTTCGCCGACTTCCGTTCCCATCGCCACGCCCATTCCGTTCATGCGGACGCCCATCACCAGACCGTTTCCGCAATTTTGAATGACCGGAACTTTCTCGGTTCCAAATGCCATGATGCCGGCCCACCGATGTTCAATGGCGAAGGGCTGGCCTGGAGGTAAAATGAGATGCTGAAGGTAATACTCCAGTTTGTCCTGAATCAAAGACTGTAAACCGAGTTCATAGGTTTCCTCCCCTTTAAAATCCAGGTTCCGGCCCCCTCCGAACAAAACGCGTTCGCCAACATTGCGGAAATAATAGTAGCCCTCATCAAAATGAAAAATTCCTTTGAACTTCAGGCCCGGAATCGGTTTTGTAATGAGAACCTGACCCCGTCCTGGTTTGATGTCAAGTTCAGGAAACAACTGAGTGGTGAACGCATTGGTACAAACCGCCACCCGTTCCGCCGAAAAAACAACACCGGAATCGGCAACCGGAATCTGCCAGAAACCATTGATGTACTCGGGCAACTCCGCACGGCAACCCGTCAGAATTTCTACGCCTTTTTGCCGGGCCAGAGACAAAAGACTCCGCATCATTTTTCCAGTATCGATTTGTCCTTCCACTGTATTGGTGATGAAAGCCTGAATCGATTCCGTCTGAAAACCCAGCGCACCGACTCTGTCTGGTTCGGGCACAAAAACGTCTTTCTTAAAAAATGGGAAAAGAAGCTGGTTCAGGTGTGGTAAAACAGACTGATCGAAATATTCATCCTTCAGAAAAATTTCACCCCCTCCGTGTTCCTCATAACCCATTGCCTCATCACCCAAACGTGCCCGGAGTTTCTGCAAACCGGTGACCCGGAGTTCAACCACTTCCATCGCCCTGTCTTCTCCAAGTTGCTGGAGATCGTGCCAGATTTCAGCTGCAGACCCATAACAGGCAAAGCCCGCATTTTTGGTACTGGCACCTGTTGGAAAAACCCCGCGTTCCAGAACGAGAACCGAAGAATGGGGCGATTTTTCTTTAAAGGACAAAGCCGTGGACAACCCCACAATTCCGCCTCCCAGCACCACCAGATCATATGTCAGAAACGATTCTTTTTCCCAGAAACTCAGCATGCCGGCAAATTAGGCAGATTTCAAATTCAGATGAATGAAAAAAGGCATCTGTACAGACAGACGGCGTTTTTCTTAAGTTTGAGCCATGATCCGCACCATCCAAACACTCGCCAAAGAAGTGGCGCCAAAAGTTCAGAACTGGAGGCACCACATCCATGCCAATCCGGAATTGTCGTTCGAAGAATTTGAAACCGCCCGTTTTGTATCGGATAGGCTCACCGAATTTGGCATCGAACACCAGCATGGCGTGGCGGGAACCGGCGTCGTGGGACTCATAAAAGGACGGAATCCGGAGTCCAGAATCCTGGCTCTGAGGGGTGACATGGATGCATTGCCAATTGTGGAACAAAACGAGGTTTCGTATAAATCCACTAAACCCGGCATCATGCACGCCTGCGGACACGATGTGCACACATCTTCACTGCTGGGCGCATCCTGGATTCTGCAACAGGTAAAGGATCAGTTCGAAGGAACGATCAAACTGATTTTTCAGCCCGGAGAAGAAAAGGTGCCTGGTGGTGCATCGCTGCTGATCAAAGAAGGTGTTTTGCAAAATCCCGCACCGCAATCCATTGTGGGGCAACATGTGATGCCGTTTCTGCCGGTGGGCAAAGTGGGCTTCCGGGAAGGGTTGTACATGGCCAGTGCCGATGAAATTTACCTCACCATTCATGGAAAAGGCGGACACGGCGCCATGCCAAATCTGGCCATCGATGTGGTCGCGATTTCAGCTCAGGTCATCACAGCCCTTCAGCAGGTGGTGAGCCGCAGTGCCGATCCCAAGATACCGTCCGTACTGTCGTTTGGTACCGTCATGGCGAAAGGGGCCACCAATATTCTTCCGAATTCCATCTATCTGGAAGGAACCTTCAGAACAATGGACGAAGATTGGCGGGCAAAGGCGCACCAGAAAATCCGCCAGATTGTAGAAGGAATTTGTGAATCATTTGGAGCGAAAGCCGATCTGGAAATACGGAAAGGCTATCCGTTTCTGAAAAATGATCCTGTACTGACAAGGAAAATGAAAAAGTGTGCGCAGGAATACCTGGGTGCCGAAAACGTCGTGGATCTCGACATCTGGATGGCAGCGGAAGATTTTTCGTATTACACCCAGGAAATGCCGGGCTGCTTTTACCGCCTTGGAACCCGGAACGAAGAAAAAGGAATCGTTTCCGGTGTGCACACTCCGACCTTTGATATTGACGAAGATGCGTTGGAAATCGGCTGCGGACTAATGGCCTGGCTGGCGATCAACGAATAAATCGTGGTGTTTATTTCAGCGATAAAATCCAGCCTTCTGGATGGACAGGTGCCAGTAGATTCCGGGTTGGATTAATCCAGACATCCATTTCCTCTAATGGAATTACGCCCAGCAAAGGTTCGGAATCGCCAGGTAAAACATAGGCATTACCCACACTGAACCGATCCTGAAACCGGATTTCAATCGGGCCCACAACCGGAAGTCGCATTCGGGTGCCGTCCGCCATTTGTGCGATCCGATGGTCAACCGTCGGCAGCCCTAAAATTTCCTGGATGTTTTCGTTGATGGTCATCATCAGGGCACCCGTATCCACCATCACGTTCAGTTTATGGTTTCGCACTTCTTCATTCCCGATTTCACCTCTTTTTGACAGAGCAAGGTCAACCGAGTTAACCAGCTCTATATCTGCAAATACATGTCCCATTTTTCAATAATTTAATTTGGACAAAAATAAAAAAGTTCGGGAATCTTCAAAAATCCGGAAGCAGGTAGAAGTGAGTTCCGTGGGATTTTGTCTGAACCGATTGACAATGAAAAACTGTCTGTTCAGCTCATTTGTACCAGAAAATTTGTACCAAAACAGAATGGTACAAATTTTCTGGTACAAATGGAATCCGAAATCAAAATCAATCATGATTCACCTTCTTTCTCTCATTACAAAAAGGAGCAAAAGAAAAACCCGCATTCCATTTACAGAAAAGACCGACCTTTGCACCATCCATGATTGAACGGAAACTATACGACACCACCCAGCCTCAGGAAAAAGCCATTCTGGTGGCGGTTACCCCAAAACAACAGCCTGATCAACTCACACAGGAATACCTGGACGAGTTGGCTTTTCTTGCAACAACAGCAAATGCTGTCGTCATCAAAAGCTTTGTGCAAAAACTGGAACGGCCCGACAACAGCACCTATGTAGGCAAAGGCAAGCTGGCTGAAATCGTCGCATGGATTATTGAGCACACCGTCGACATTGTCATTTTTGATGACGACCTCAGTCCAGCTCAGGTACGGAATCTGGAGGCGGAACTCAAGGTTAAAATTCTGGATCGCAGCCTTCTGATTTTGTACATCTTTTCGATGCGGGCACAATCGGCACAATCCAAAATTCAGGTGGAGTTGGCACAATATCAATATGTCTTACCTCGATTGACCCGTCTTTGGAGTCACCTGACCAAACAAAGGGGAGGTATAGGGAACAGAGGGCCCGGAGAAAAAGAGCTGGAAACCGATCGCCGGATTGTGAAAGAAAGAATCACATTGCTGAAAGAAAAGCTGGAAAGCATTGACAAGCAATCGGTCACAAGAAGAAAAAACCGGGAGAAAATTGTCCGTGTGGCTTTGGTGGGATACACCAACGTTGGGAAATCCACCTTGATGAATCTCCTGTCGAAATCCGACGTATTCGCCGAGAACAAATTGTTCGCCACCGTTGACTCCACAGTCCGCAAAGTGGTCTGGTCGAATCTTCCTTTTCTCCTGACCGATACGGTTGGGTTCATCCGGAAATTGCCCACACACCTGATCGAGAGTTTTAAATCCACGCTGGATGAAATCCGGGAAGCCGATATACTGGTTCATGTGGTGGATTTTTCACACCCGGCACACGATGCCCATATCGCGGTAGTGAATCAAATTCTCGGCGAACTCAAATGCTCCGAAAAACCGACGATTCTGGTTTACAACAAAATTGATCTGGTTCCCGCCGATGAAAACGGAGAGCGTTTCTGGGAAAGCTCACAGAATACAAAAAACGTATTCATCTCCGCCGAAAAGCGATTGAACATCGATGGTCTTCGGGAAGCATTGTTGCTGGAGATCAAAAAATCACACATGCAGATTTTCCCCAACTGGCTGGAGCCGGAAGTTTTTGAAGGAATGTAACTCACCTTCCGGCTTTTAGTAGCCAGAAGAAAGTTTATCGTAGCATTTCTTGTAGTATTCGTATAGGTATTCCCAATCGAATAACACCGATGCTCTTTCCGTCAGATTTCGTTGGTTGATCCTGTCCCGACGGGTCTGCTTCACAAAATTCAACATTTGCTCTGAGAGTTGCTCCGCAGCGTCGTAGTAACTGTTGTACCGTCTGTTGGTCACATAGATACCATTCTTTTCATGGTCCGGCATCGACTTCAACACATAGTCACCAAATCCGGATAAATCACTAGTCACAGTTGGGACACCAGATGCAATAGATTCGAGAGGCGTATAACCCCATGGCTCATAATAACTTGGAAACACTCCAAGGTGACAGCCCCGCACAAACTGGGTATAGTCCATTCCAAACAGCGGGTTGGTACTGGCAATAAAATCAGGGTGATACACCACTTTCACTTTGTGGTTCCGATGGTTGAGCAAACCATGACTGCGGATGGAATTCAACATTTCATCAGCACTATCATTCACCAGATTGTGTGTCACCACAAGAGGCAGGTTATCCGATTTCCAGGATTGGATGATCCTTCTAAGTCGTAATCTCCAGTAATCTTCCACAAACTCATTCAGATTGGGCAGTTTGTTTTCTGTGCTCGATGCCGCAGAGTAAAAGAGTTTCTCTCCCACCTGCTGCTCGATGGCTTTGGTCGTCTGACGGATTTCTTCCATCATGGCCCGGCTTTGCAACGCATTCGGATTCATGGAATGGAAGGGCTGCTTTGTCACCATGAACATCACGACGGTCATGTCCAGTCCTTCGAGCTGCATTTTCCAGTTAAGGCGGGCAAGAGCGTCAAGGGTGATGTCAAATCCTTTATTCCGGAACTCAAAGCGGCCGGAGGTAAAAAAGTACAGGGTTTTATCCAGGTCAAATGAATAGCTCTGGAAAAAATGGCCCATCACAAACTCATTGATTTTCTCTTTGTATTGTTTGTGCAGGTTCTGAAATTCATGTAAAGCGGTGAAGCGCTCTATGTTCAAACCGTTGGGAACAATCACATCGGGATTCCGTCCCAATAAATGGAAACACTCCCGGGCCGTCACTTCAGAAACAGTGGAAAAAACATGGCAACCATGGGCTGCCGCTCTTTCCACTTTCACTGTACCTACAACATTGAAATGCGTCGCTTCTTTCAGCCAATCGTAAAACGGAAGGTGGTCATAAAAGAATGCATCATTCATGGCGATGTACCGTCCCAATAAAGTAGCATGTGTAGTGAACACAATCTGATACGGCAATTGCTCCCTGCGAATATCCGGAATACAGGTAGCAGCCATCCACTCATGAAAGTGGGTGATCATCTGATAGTTGTTCGACTCTTCTACCTGAGCCAGAAAATAATGAAAGAGTCTGACCGTCTCACCGAAAGCGGCACACTGATCAAACAAGGAATCATTTTCCGGACAATTGATGTCGTGGCGGTCGAAGAGATTGTATTTCACAACCGCCAGATTATCATACACCTGATACGGATTCAGAAGAATCACTTTTGGATTTCCCGATACCAGCCAGCGTCCGTACAATACCTGAAAACCAGCTTCCCGCATTTTCAGCACTGCCTGCCCGAACGGATGACTGTAATCTTCAAGAGCTTCAAACTCCGCAGAGAAATTCTTATGAACCAACGGCCCAACGCAGAGATAATCCTCACCCCAATGCTCTACAGCTGCCGGAACTTTAGAACGGATCACCGTATAAATCCCGCCAATCTGATTACAAACTTCCCATGCAACTTCGATCAGAAGCTTGGGTCTGCTTTTCACAATTTCAGGGACGAGAGATTCGGTTTTTGGTTTTTTCGGATTGGCCATATGGGGTACTAAAAGAATGCAGAGATAAGAGTCTGCAAAAAACAAAAAAGCCTCAAACTTTTATGTTTGAGGCTTCAAATGAGATAAAAAAATTCGTTAGCGGGCCAGCTTGAAAACAATTGGAATGTTCATACGAACTTTCACTTCGCGACCACCGTTTTTACCTGGGGTCCATTTTGGCATCGCTTTTACAACACGGATTGCTTCTTCATCGCATCCGTATCCGATTCCTTTCAAAAGTTTCACATCATCTACCTCTCCTGCCGAAGTAATAACGAATGTCACGAATACCTTTCCTTCGATATCCTGATTGATGGCTTTCTGAGGATACTTAATATTTTTCGCAAAGTAACTCTGAAGGTCACCACCCGGAGGCTGTGGATCCTGTTCTACAAAGGTAAATTCTGGCTCTGGTTCCGGAGCAGCTCCAATTACTTCACCGGTGCCGGTTCCGACATTGTCCATACTCAGCTCGTTTGGATCAGCGTTTGGATCACCTTCAACCGTTTCTGTTCCGGCAACTGCTTTCACCAGTTCTTCCTGTTTCGGAGGATCTTCTTCGATCACTTCTTCATCAGGCGCTACTTCCGGTGGAACGAAACGTACCGTCGATACTTGTGGTGGTGGCGGTGCAGAAGGAAGTGGAGGTGGAGGTGGCGTTTTCGGATCGATTGGCGGGGGCTCAATCATTTTTGGATCTACCGGTGTGATATCCACTTCTACGATCTCTTCATCCGGTTTAATTTTATCCCAGACAAAAGGACCGCCAACGCACAAGGCAAATCCCAGTACGGCAAACAATACAGCTCTCAATACATAGTCATCGTATATTTTACGAAGATCATACGCTCCATATTGTTTGTTCCTGCCTTCAAAGATCAGGTCGTTCAGACTCGCATTTTTATAATTGATATTTTCCATCTGAATGCGTGTTTAGTAAGGCGACTTTGCTAATAATTCCAGATCTTCCGGAGTGATGTCAACCAAAGCATAAATCTTGATTCCCGTAATCGCCATTTCATCAATGGCATCCACCAGATTTTTGTATTTCGATTCTTTCTTTGCTTTGATGATCACAATTGGCTCTTCTATGGTTTTAACCTTATTCAGAAGTACCTTACGCAATCCGGTTGCTGAAAAGTCTGTGAGCTGAATCTGAGGTTCTTTGGATCCGGAGTAATAATAGACTTTATTATTTTCAGCCAGTACAAGAGTGGTTGTTCTGGACTCTGCCACTTTCATGGTTTTTTTGTCGTCTGTTTTCTCCGGCATATTCACCTCCATCGTTTGTGGTTTGTTGAAGGTGGTGGTCAACATAAAAAAGGTTACCAGCAAAAATGCAAGGTCAACCATAGGGGTCATATCTACTTTGGTGGAAACTTTCTTCCCCCCCCCGGTGTCTATATCTGCCATTTTCGTTTACGTTTTAGAGGTTGTAGACACAATTAAAGGGTCTTAGGCTTAGCCTTCAGATCCGTGATAAGATTAAATTTGTTGATGTTCTGATCCTGCAATGTTTTGATCACCTGACCAACTACCTGGTAACTGGAGTTCACATCACCTTTGATGGTAATCCGAAGTTTCGGATTCGCATATCGGGCATACGCTATCCAGTCTGTCAGTTCATTGTTTGCAGAATCGCATGGAATACCGGGTTGCTGGATTTTGGACTTGTCCTTTGTGGCCAGCAACTGCCGCATATTCCCAACGGGAACCCCGAATGAACTCAGCAGAGAAAACTGCTTGATTTCTTCAGGTGTAAAACCTACTTTATATTTTCCTGCGACAAACTCCAGCATTTTCTCCCGGTCAAACTGTCCATCAATTCCAAAATACACCTTGTCCTGTCGGTCAATGGAGATGGTCATGATGTTGGCATCCGGAAGCTTCACGTCGGAGATGGAAGCCGGCGTGTCTACCACCACCGGATCATCAGGCTTGAACTTTGCAGTTAAGATAAAGAAGGTCAGGAGCAGGAACGCCATATCACACATGGCCGTCATGTCCAGTGATACGCTTTTCCGTGGAATTTTTACTTTCGACATCGTAATTTCTTCTCCTGATCGTTACGAGTAATTATTTGGTTTTGGAACCAAACGTCTGAATGATGCTGAATCCAACCTCATCAATGCTGTAGGTCAGATTGTCAATTCTACTGGTGAAGATGTTGTAGAAAATAATCGCGAAAGCCGAAGAACCGATACCAAGAGCGGTATTGATCAAGGCTTCGGAGATACCGGTAGAAAGTGCAGAAGAATCCGGAGCACCTGCCTGAGCAAGAGCAGCGAATGCACGGATCATACCCAATACAGTTCCAAGAAGACCAACCAGAGTTGATACGGAAGCAAGAGTTGCAAGAATGGTCAGGTTTTTCTCCAGCATTGGAAGCTCAAGAGAAGTAGAATCTTCAAGTTCTTTCTGAATGGCCAGGATTTTCTGATCCTTTGCCATGTTGGTTTCACTCAACATTTCTTTGTACTTGTGAAGAACCGCCTGAATAACGTTACCAACAGATCCTTTTTGTTTGCCGCATTCTGCGATGGCTCCATCCACATTGTCAGCACTCAGAAGGGATTTCACTTTGCGAACAAATTCATCCACAGAACCTGTTCCGGAAGCTTTTCCAATTGTAAGCAAACGCTCAATGGAGAAAGTAATTACCATCAAAAAGAATGACATAAGGAATGGTACGATAACCCCTCCTTTGTAAACGGTTCCGAGCCATTTACCGATACCCTCCTCAATAGGGTGATTCGCCAGGTCGCCTCCCTGAAAGTTGCCAGGATTTCCTAAAACAAATAAATAAAACACCCATGCGAAAATGAAGATGATCAGCATGGTGATGCTGGCGAAGAATGATTTGGCCTTGTTGGCCTGCGGTTGCTGATTAGCCATTGATTTTTCTGTTTGAAATACTTGACTTATTTGTAATTGAAGAAAGAATGCACAATTAAATTTTGCGGTCGCAAGTATATTAAATAATTGCGTTGGTCTGGAACGGAATTACATCAAAAAAATTTTACCGGCTCTGAAGCGACGGAAAACAGATGTGAATCGTAAATCCTTTTCTCCCGGAAACGAGACAATTCCAACTCTAAAAAGGTTTACATAGATTTTAAAAAAAGTTTTACTATGTTGTATTACAAACAGTTACAACTGAAACTAAAGTCTCCTCAAGGAAGCCCTTGCCAACAAAACGGAAAAAAAACATTGTTCACCGGGAAATTTGGAACTAAAAATATTTTTCAATGTTCATGGAAGAACACATGAAAATTAATCTGCTGGTAACCAGAAACAGAAAAGCAAACAAGTTCCGAATGGCAGGTTGCCGAATCGAATGGAAGCCGTATTTTTGGCCTCTTTTTAAACTGGGTATTTTCTGTTCCGTCAAAATCAATTTGCACGGTCACTGAAATGCTCACCATCGCATGCAACTAAGTAAACTGGAAATCAAAGGCTTTAAAAGCTTTGGTGATAAGATTACCATTCATTTTGATAAAGGTGTGACCGGCATTGTCGGTCCGAATGGTTGCGGAAAATCCAATGTTGTCGATGCCATTCGCTGGGTTCTGGGGGAACAGAAAACCCGGAACCTTCGATCCGACAAAATGGAAAACCTCATTTTCAATGGCACCCGTACAAGGAAGCCATTGCAGATGGCAGAAGTGAGTCTCACATTTCTGAACACAAAAAACATCCTCCCCACCGATTATACATCGGTGACCATTTCCCGGCGTTATTACCGGGATGGCGACAGCGAATATCTACTCAACGGCGTCACCTGCCGCCTCAAAGACATCACCAGCCTTTTCCTGGATACTGGCATTGGACCCGACAGTTATGCCATCATCGAATTAAAAATGGTGGACGATATTTTGTCAGACAGGGAAAACAGTCGTCGGGCATTGCTTGAAGAAGCGGCCGGAATTTCAAAATTTAAGATCCGGAAGAAGGAAACCTTCCGGAAACTGGAGGATACCGAAGGCGACCTGACCCGTCTGGAAGATGTGTTGTTCGAAATCCGGAAGAACATGAAAGCCCTTGAAAAACAGGCACGTCAGGCGGAAGAATATTACCAGATCAAGGAAAACTACAGGCTGGCCGCCATTGAGCATGGTCGATACAGTATGGCATCCAAAGCCGAGGTCCTCAACGATCTGAAAAAACGGATTGGTGAAAGCCAGAATCTTCGGTCTGAGTTTTCAGCGAAAATTGCAATGCATGAGTCGGAACTGGAGAAGATCAAGTCCGATTTACTCCAGGAAGAAAAGACGCTTTCATCCAGACAAAAGACACTGAATGAGTATGTTTCCAAAATTCGGGAGATTGAAAGCCAGAAAAAGATCCGGGAAGACCGCCATAGTTTTTATACAGAACGGTTAGGTAAGCTCCACGGGGAAATAAATCAGATTGGAGAGCAAAAAAATTCGGTTGAAAAGGCGCTTTCAACTGGTCAAAAAACCAAAGAATCGGAAGAACAGAAACAGTTAGAAATAAAACTGGATCTGGAAGAAGCACAGGAAATTCTGGCATCTGCTAAAGAGGATTCGGAACGAATGAGGGCTCAGTTGGATGTGGCAAAAGAACTGCTCCAGCAAAAACAACAGGAGCTGTACCAGACAGAAAAAACACTGGAGTTTTCCGAGACACAACGGGCTGATCTGGAAAACGAGTTAAAAAAAGCACTGGTCGCAACAGAAGATCAAACGGTTTTCCTCGAAAACTTCGAAAAGAAACTGGCAGCCATTTCCATCACAGCAACAGAAAAGTCTGCGCAAATTCTGGATCTGGAAAAAAAAGAAATTGAACTGAATCTTTCCATTGAAGCAAACATTACAGATGGAGAGAATATAAAAACACAACTGGCGGATTACTACAGAAAACTTGACGCCAAGCAAAATGAATTCAACCTGATTAAAGCCATGGTTGAAAATCTGGAAGGATTTCCGGAGGCCGTTAAGTTTTTGAGGAAAAATAAATCATGGAGTAAGAAAGCTCCACTCGTTACAGATATAATCAACATTGATGAAAAGTATAAAATGGCTCTGGAATCTGTGCTTGAGCCATTTTTGAATCATTATGTTGTCCAGTCTGAAACAGAGGCATATCTGGCAATGAAGCTTTTGTCGGAAAACCATAAAGGGAAAAGCAGTTTTCTTATTCTTGACAGGCTTCAGGCATATCAATCGAAAGAACCCGAGAAACTGGAGGACGCATTGCCCGCTATTTCTTTAGTTGAATACGATCCTGTTTATGAAAAGCTGGTTTCATACCTGTTAGACGATATTTATATCACAAACAAAACGATTCCGTTCACTGCCGCGGCTTCGACTGAAACGCCGGTTCTGTTTGGTGAATTGTCTTGGGACTGGTCGCAACACACAGTGGTTTCCATATCGGGTGCCATGACAAAACGAAGGTTCAGTCTTTCGGGTGGATCAACTTCTGTTTTAGAAGGAAATAAAATCGGAAAAGCACTGCAGCTGAAAAAGCTGGAAACCGAAATTTCCGACCTTAACATACTGATTCACAACGAGAAAATCAATCTGGAACAAAACCAGGAAGCAATCGTTCAATTGCGGCAAAGCACCGGGAAAAGTCTGATTGATCACCTTCAGAGAGAAGTGAACCAGCTCCGTCAGGAAGAAGCGGCATTGGTAGCCCGGAAAGAACAGTCTCTTGAATTATTGAATAGTTCAGCGGCCCGAAAGGACGACATCGCCCGCAAAATTGCGCAGCTGTCTGAGGTTTTCGAAACACAGACTCCGGTGCTTGAAAAAATCAGGCTCCACGTGGAACAGTTGAATCTGGAGATCGAAGAGAACCAGATTGCATGGAAGAAAAAATCGGAAGAAACAGCCATGGCATCTGGCAAATTCAACCAATTAAATATTCAGGCGATTCAACTGCAAAACAGTTTAATCTCTACGCAGAAAGAAATCGATTTCAGAACAAATGAAATCAACCAACTAGAGAGCCGCCTGGAACAAGCAAAACAGGAAAAAGAAACCGTTACAAAAGAGTTAAGCCAACTTTCGGTAGGAGATGAGTCCGCCAATCTCGAACTCCCTGGCCTTTATGAAGAAAAGAAACTCATAGAGGATGGCCTCAATGAAGCGGAAAGAACCTATTTCGAAGCCAGAGGGGGTATAGAAAGCAGAGAAAAAGAAATCAGGGAGTACAGTCGGAAACGTGAACAAATTGCTGTCCTTATCAGCGAATGCCAGGAAGCACTGAATTCAGGACAGGCCCAAATGATCGCCATACAGGAAAGACTGAATGTCGAATTTGAGACAGTCATCAGTTGGGAAGAAGGATTACCAGAACCCAACACAAAGGAGGAGGATACCTGGAGGCAAAAAATGCAATCCGTTCGCAACCAGCTTGATCGAATGGGCCCCATCAACCTGATGGCCAGAGAAGCGTACCAGGAAATAAAGGAACGGCACGATTTCATAGAGGCTCAAAAGAAAGATCTTATGGACGCCAAAGAATCGCTTGCCAGAACAATCACTGAGATCGAAACGGTTGCCAGAGAACATTTCAGTCAAACCTTTCAAAAGGTTCAGGAGAATTTCAAACTGGTTTTCCGATCTCTGTTTACAGAAGAAGATACTTGTGAGTTGGTTCTCCACGATCCATCCCAGCCATTGGAAAGTGCGATTGACATTATGGCAAGACCAAAAGGAAAGCGACCATTGACGATCAACCAACTCTCCGGAGGCGAAAAGACCTTGACGGCAATTTCACTTCTGTTTGCCATTTATCTGATTAAGCCGGCGCCATTCTGTATTTTTGACGAAGCCGATGCTCCTTTGGATGACACCAACATTGACAAATTCAACAAAATCATCCGGAAATTTTCGGATGAAAGTCAGTTCATTATTGTGACACACAACAAAAGAACGATGGCCAGCACAGATGTTATTTATGGCGTAACCATGCCTGAACAAGGTGTAAGCCGGGTAATTCCAGTTGATCTAAGAGAATTGGCATGATAATTCAGAACAATTTTATACGAAACCCTATTTCCAATTGAACGTGTGTTCCACGTGAAACTAAAATTAAACATATGTTTTCAACATACGATGTATTGGTAGCAGG
>ENA-UOWO01002371-UOWO01002371.1-activated-sludge-metagenome-genome-assembly--contig:-NODE-2371-length-23368-cov-18.305795_pt1 | contig 23368 bp, 21 predicted proteins | sample MGYA00238148_ERZ761564 | MGnify/ENA primary metagenome ERZ761564 (study PRJEB28885, sample SAMN05720194) | activated sludge metagenome | isolation source: Anaerobic digester | place: USA... | reverse complement strand
GGACCAGAATACACGGCACCGGGTTTTTGGTGTGGGCGGTATTCGGCGTGCCGTCTTCATTGATCATAAAATCCGAGTTGCCGTGGTCGGCAATCAGGATACAGGCGTAATCGTGTTCGAGCGCCAGCGGAATGATCTGACTCAGGCAGTGATCTACCGTTTCGGCGGCTTTCATGGCGGCGCTGAACACGCCGGTATGGCCCACCATGTCGGTATTGGCAAAGTTGAGGCAGATGAAATCGGGTTCATGCTCCCGGATGTCTTCCATGATAGCGGCGGTAATGCCCGGAGCGCTCATTTCCGGTTGCAGGTCGTACGTGGCCACTTTCGGAGAAGGTACCATAAGCCGGCGCTCGCCGTCGAAGGGTTGTTCCCGGCCGCCGGAAAAAAAGAAGGTAACGTGCGGGTATTTCTCCGTTTCGGCGATGCGCACCTGGGTTTTTCCGGCCAGGCTGACGACCTCGCCCATGGTCATGACCACGTCGTCCTTTTCGAACATCACGTGCACATCTTTAAACCTTTCGTCGTAGCGCGTCATGGTGACGAAGTACAGCGGCAGGGTTTTCATACCCGCTTCGGGCATGTCCTGCTGGGAAAGCACCGTAGAAAGTTCGCGCAGACGGTCGGTGCGGAAGTTGAAGCAGAGCACCACGTCGCCTTCCTGAATGTTGCCGCCGGGTGTGGAAGAGGCGACAGGTTCGGCAAATTCGTCGGTGATGCCGTTTTCATAAGACGTGCGCAGGTACGCCGCAAAATCGGAAGTCGTCGTGGCCGCTGTCCCGTGCACCAGCAGGTCGTAGGCGCGTTTGACACGTTCCCAGCGTTTGTCGCGGTCCATGGCGTAATACCGGCCGACCAATGAAGCGATGCGGGTATGTTTTCCCTGAATGTGTTGTTGCAGTTCGTCCATAAAACCCGCGCCGCTTTTCGGATCGCAGTCGCGGCCGTCGGTAAAGGCCTGTACGAAGCACCGTGGTGCGCCCCGTTCTTCCACAATATCGATGAGCGCCTTGAGGTGGTTGATGTGCGAGTGCACGCCGCCGTCGCTGACGAGGCCGACGAGGTGGATGGCTTTATTATTGGCTTTGGCATAATCGATGGCTGCCAGCAGCGCTTCGTTGTCGTTCAGTTCGCGTTCGCGCACGGCTTTATTGATGCGTGCCAGTTCCTGCCACACGATGCGGCCGGCGCCGATATTGAGGTGACCCACTTCCGAGTTGCCCATCTGGCCTTCGGGCAGGCCCACGTCTTCGCCGTACGTGATGAGGGTACTGTGCGGGTATTGCTGCATCAGACCGTCGAAAAAGGGCGTATTTGCCTGATATATAGCGTCTGCGCTGTGTTTTGGACCGAGTCCCCAGCCGTCGAGGATGAGGAGAAATGCTTTTTGTGCCATGTTGCGTTTGCCGAAATTGTTATGATCGCAAAGAAACGCCTAACACGGGTTTTTTGCTTCGGGTTGGGCTAAATAAACAATGCTGCCATTGATTTTAATGGTTATAAATTGAGCCAACTGATCGAAATCATCAGAAGGGGTGACAGAAATTGAAGCCGTAAAAAAAATGCGTTTTACATTTGCCCTCGCAATGAAAAGGTTTATCGCAGTCATAGGAGTTGTAGCAGTGCTTGGTCAGGCGTTCGTACGCACGGCCTGGACGCTCGATTACCTGTGGAACCGCGCCCAATACGTGGCGCAGTGCGAAAACCTGTACAATGTCCGTTTCGATTGTTCGGGTAAATGCTACCTGACCAAAACCATCCGGATGAGCGAAAGCGCCGAAAATACCGGCAAGGATCAACTTCCGCTACATATTGCGCAACTGAAAGACGCGCAGTTGTACTTCGAAGAACCTTCCGAATGGCCTGAAATCGTGGTTTCCCAACCCCGCAGGCCCATTTTACCTCCTTACCTCGTATACGTGCCGCCTGTACCGTACGAATCCATTTTCAAGCCGCCTGGCATTTTTTTCTGCTGATGATCGGAACGGGCGCTTCTGCCTGTTCGCGTTTTTTTACCTGCAACAACTTTTACAATGAAACATTTACTGTTCCTGCTACTGGCAGGAGCGGTGCTTGTGACGCCCCGCACAGCGAGGGCTTGCGATGTATGCGGTTGTTCGGGCGGAGGTGGTTATTTTGGCATTCTGCCACAGTTTCAGCGCCATTTTTTCGGAATGCGCTGGCAGGAACGGGTCCTCGACTCGTACAGCCCGGCCAGTAGCCTCGATCCCGCTTCGAACGCACACAGCATTTTTCGCACGCTCGACCTCTGGGGTCGCTGGTATCCGCTTCGCCGCGTCCAGGTGCTGGCTTTTGTGCCGGTACATTTTTTTCAACAGACTGAAAACGAGGTGCTTACAAGCACACGCGGTCTGGGTGACGCCACCCTGCTGGCCAATTATTCGGTGTTCAATACCGGCGACAGTGTAAGTCGCACCTGGAAACACTCGTTGCAGATCGGTTGCGGCATCCAGTTGCCTACCGGTAAATTCCGCCTGACAGATTCCGACGGCGTACGTTACCATGCCAACCTGCAACCGGGTACCGGCAGCACCGATGCTTTGATCAATATCGTGTACACGTTGCGCAGGGGTTCCGTTGGGATGCAATTCGACGCCCAGACTCGTGTGAACACGGAAAATCCCGACAGGTATCGTTTCGGTCACCGGCAAAATGCAGCCGTCCGGTTGTTCTGGTGGAAAAACCTGGGCCGCCGTGTGTCGATCCTGCCCCGTGCAGGTGTGACGCTGGATGCCGCACAACGCGATGTCTGGTATGGCAGCGAACAGAAAGAAACCGGCGGGTACGCCGCATTTGCCGACCTGGGCATGGATGTTTACCTCGGCAACCTGGCCATCGGGGCAGGGTACCAAACGCCGTTGCAATACCATCTCGGCAATGGAAATGTGACGCCCAAAGGCAACCTGGCCGTGTCGGCTACCTGGGCTTTCGGCCGCAAAAAGGCCATGATGATGCCCGCTGTTCCCGTTTTTCGGAATGTGCAGGCTGTAAAAAACTGATGTGACTATTTGGTTTCAGGAAACTTGTAAGTCATCCGATGACTTAGTTTCATCGGATGACTTACAAGTTCCTGAAACCGAATAGCCCGTCAAACTGATTTTTCAAAACCATTCAAATTCAATTTTTCATCATGAAATATGCATTTTCGGGCATTGTAGCCCTTGTTTTTATAGCATTCACATTTTCCAACTGCAAAAAAGACGACGGAGAACTGAAAGGAACCGGCGACGTAGTCATCGAAATGGATAACCATGCCGGCGACGACGTACTCGTGTTCGGACAGAAATACGTGACTGCCGCCGGCGATACGGTTCAGTTTTCCACGTTCAATTACTTCGTTTCCAATTTTATCCTCGTAAAAGACGACGGAACGGAATTCCGGGTGGCGAAAGACTCCTGCTATTTCCTCTGCAAACACGACGACACGGAAAGCCGCGAACTGGTATTGCGCAATATTCCTGCGGGCGACTATAAATCCGTCAAATTCACCATCGGTGTCGACAGCCTGAAAAGCGTTTCGCCCATCGGCGAACGCGGCGGCGTACTCGATCCAACCGGCGGAGCGTCGGGCATGTACTGGTCCTGGAACTCCGGTTATATTTTCGTGAAAGTGGAAGGCACTTCCCCGCAGGCGCCGGTAGATGCGGGCACAGGCGAACGCACACTGGAGTACCACACCGGACTGTTCGGCGGCAAGGATTCGCCTACTTTGAACAACCTGAAACAGGTGACCATCACCAGCAGCAGCGAAAATGCCCGCGTCCGCGACGGACATACGGGTGAAGAAGCGCCCATGTTCCACTTGTATGTGGATGTACTGGAAATGTTCACCACGCCGAATACGTTCAAAGTGTCGGACGTGCCTACTTCCCATGCCGGACCGTTTTCCAAAAGTGTTGCGGACAACTACGCCGACATGTTTACGCTGGACCACGTGCACAACCACAATTAAGGAGATTGATTTTGTCAGGATTGGCCAACAAATGAATCAGATTTGAACGGAACGAAGGAATACCGGTTCTTATCGGTGAAATTTGAGAAGGTTGTTCTGCAAGGAATTCTGCTTATTTCGTTTTCGTTACCAGAAACCTGTGAGGTTTTTAAAACCTCACAGGTTTGGTATCCGACGGTATGAGAGGCCGCCAAAATCCTTACACAGCCAACCTTCCACCTGATCTTTACGTATCTAATAACTATGAAACGACTACTCCTTTGTCTGCCCCTGTGCCTGTTCGTATCGGCGCTTTTTGCCCAAACCGGCGATATGCAATCCATTATCGATCAGGAAAAAGCCGCCTGGATCCGGCATCAGGTATCCGAACGTACCGGCCAGAACAACGCCGTAAACCGCAGCGACCAGCACTACAGCCGCTTTCGCTGGCAGGTAGACCCGGCGGTGCACTATATCAAGGGAGAAGTGATGACGGTGTTCGAGCCGCTGGAAAACCTGAGTACGCTGGACTTCGATTTTTCGGCAGCGCTCACGATGGACAGCATCAAATACCATGGACAAACGCTCGGGTTTTTACAAGGCACAGGCGATATTCTCACCGTGAATTTTCCGGCCGTACTGCCGGCCTTGCTGCCCGATTCACTGACGTTTTATTACCAGGGGGCGCCCACGGCCACCGGGTTTGGCTCTTTTGCCACGGAATTGCACGGCCCTGATAATATCCCGGTGATGTGGACGCTTTCGGAGCCCTATGGCGCCCGGGAGTGGTTTCCCTGCAAGATATCGCTGGACGACAAACTGGATTCGATCGATATTTTCATCACCGCTCCGGAGGCTTATCGCGCAGCCAGCAATGGCCTGCTGAAGTCGGAAACATCACTGAACGGCTGGAAAACGGCCCACTGGAAACACCGGTATCCTATCGCCACCTACCTGGTTTGTATGGCGGTTACGAATTACGTGACGTTTGAAAACCTGGTCCCGGCCGGAGAGGATACCATTCGAGTGCTCAATTACGTGTATCCCGAAGACCTGAATGCCGCTTTGACGGGTACGCCGTTTATCGTTTCCCAAATGCAGTTGTACAACGACCTGTTCGGTGTTTATCCGTTTAAAAACGAAAAATACGGGCATGCGCAGTTCGGCTGGGGCGGCGGTATGGAACACCAGACGATGACGTTTGTAACGAATTTCGGATACGAACTGATCGCGCACGAACTGGCGCACCACTGGTTCGGCGACAAGGTTACCTGCGCTTCCTGGGAGCATATCTGGCTCAACGAGGGTTTTGCCACCTACCTCAGCGGCCTTTGCTACGAATACCTGGCGCCGCAATACTGGCAGAATTTTAAACAGCAACGCATAGACAACATCACCAGCGAGCCGGGCGGATCCGTGTTTGTAGACGATACCACCAGCGTGGGGCGCATTTTCAGCGGCCGCCTTACCTATGCCAAAGGCGCCATGGTGCTGAATTCGCTCCGCTGGATCTGCGGCGACAGTGCGTTTTTTAACGGCGTGCGCAACTACCTGAACGCGCCGGGCATCGCATACGGATACGCGTATACGAAAGACCTGCAATTTTACCTGGAACAGGCTTCCGGCAAGGACCTCGACGGTTTTTTCGCCGACTGGTTTACAGGCCAAGGCTACCCGTCGTATCAGTTGAACTGGTCGGAAGATGATTTTCATCACGTAATTGTCAACCTCGGGCAGCAGCAGTCGCATCCTTCCGTGCCGTTTTTCGAATTGCCGGTTCCGGTCCGTTTTTCCAATGCCGAACAGGATACGATTATCGTATTGCAACACGAGTTCAACGGGCAGTCGTTTACTTTCGATCTCGATTTTGCTGCTACGGACGTAACAATCGACCCCAACCTGTGGCTGATTTCCAAAAACAATACGATTCAGCAGGTGAGCAATACGGAAGAAGAGGTATTGCCGGGCTTGCGTTTTCGCCTGTTGCCCAATCCGGCACATGGGCATTTCGACGTGACGCTTCAACTGGATTCTTCGCTGGACGTCAAAATGAGTTTGCTGGATATGTCGGGCAAAGTGCTGGAAAACAAGTCGTTACATTTGCCCTCCGGCCCTCAGACAGTGCCGTTCGAACTAAAAAACTACCCTGCAGGCACCTATACCTTTGTTCTGAAAACGGATCGCGGGCAGGTGTCGAAGACAGTGGCTGTATTTTAGGGAGCGTGTGTCCTGGATGATGGGTTCTATACCGACAGTTGCCGGAGGTTTCACTTTTGAACTTTTTCATCATGTCAATTTCTATTTTCAATACCATCGGATGCGGAGCGGTTGGCCGTTCGCGCACCCTAACCCTGCTCGCTTTCGTTGTAGCCGGCCTTTTTTCATCCTGCAAAAAGGATGAAACCGACGCGAAAACCTACGAAGTATTCCTGCCGTCCAATTTTCCGGCGCCCGAATACGACCTGTCACAAAACCCGGTTACAAAAGAAGGCTTCGAACTGGGCCGCAAACTTTTTTACGACCCTATCATGAGCCGCGACAGCACCATTGCCTGTGCGGATTGTCATATTTCTTTTTCGGCCTTCTCGCATCCGGATCATGCCGTCAGCCACGGAATCGACGGTCTGCTCGGCAAACGAAATGCCCTGCCGGTACAAAACCTGATCTGGCAAAGCAGTTATTTCTGGGACGGCGGCGTAGGCCAAATGGATTTTATCCCCCTTAATGCCATTACCAATCCGGTAGAAATGGACGAGGATCCTGCACACGTGGTAGCAAAATTGAACGCGAACGCAAATTACCGGGGCTTGTTCAAGGCGGCTTTTGCCGGACAGGATACAGTGACCGGACCACACATGTTGCAGGCACTGGCGCAGTTTATGGCCATGCTGGTGAGCGCCAACAGCCGCTACGATCACCATGTGAGAAACGAGCCCGGCGGCAATATGAGCGCGCAGGAACTCACCGGTTTGCAGGTTTTTCAGGAAAAATGCGCGACCTGCCATGCCACGGACCTGTTTACTGACCGCCAATACCGAAACAATGGAATTCTCAACAGTTTTACCATCGATCATGGCCGGAATGAGGTAAGTACCCTGCCGGAGGATGTCGGAAAATTCCGCGTTCCTAGTTTGCGAAACGTAGCCCTGACGGCACCATACATGCACAACGGGAAATTCAAAACCCTCGAAGCGGTGCTGGAACACTACGCTTCGGGTGTGAAGGATTCGCCGACCCTGGATCCCCTGTTGAAACAAAACGGCCAGTTGGGCATTCCACTCACGGCCGGCGATAAAGAGGCACTTCTGGCTTTTCTGAAAACACTGACCGACCAGGATTTTGCCCGGGACGTTCGTTTTCAGAAATGAAGTGCGACAGTGTTAGTGCGAAGTGCGAAGTCATCAGTGCGAAGTGCGCTGTATTTGGTATCAGTGATGAGAAATGTTGTAAAATATTCAGCAAAAAATATGTCCGGATGAAATTAAGTCGTTAAAAAAAAATGGGGATGACCCATGTTTTTTTGACCTTTGCCACCGATCATTGTTATCTCATCAAAATGATCCAAATCCAACATCCTATGAGCAAATTAAAATATCAGCGTATCCTGCTGAAACTGTCCGGTGAAAGCCTGATGGGGCAGCAGCGATACGGTATTGGGGCCGACATGCTTCAGCATTATGCTTTGCAAATCAAAGAGTTGCATGATATGGGCGCTGAAATTGCCGTGGTAATCGGCGGTGGTAATATTTTCCGCGGCATCCAGTCGGAAGGCGCCGGCATCGAAGGCGTAACGGGCGATTATATGGGCATGTTGGCTACCGTTATCAACGGCCTGGCCCTGCAAAGCGCTTTGGAAAGCATCGGCGTGCTGACACGCCTGATGACAGCCCTGAAAATGGAAAGCGTAGCCGAACCCTACATCCGGCGCCGCGCCATCCGGCATCTTGAAAAAGGACGCGTGGTGATCTGCGCAGCCGGTACCGGAAATCCGTTCTTTACGACCGACAGCGCTGCCGCACTCCGCGCCAACGAAATCAAGGCCGACGTTATCCTGAAAGGCACCCGTGTCGACGGCATCTATTCCGCCGACCCGGAAAAAGACCCGATGGCCGTCAAATTCGACAAACTCACCTTTGCCCGCGTGATCAGCCTGGGCCTCGATGTAATGGACATGACTGCTTTCACGCTTTGTGCGGAAAACAACATGCCGATCATCGTTTTCGATATCAATCAACCCGATAACCTGCGCAGCATCGTACTTGGCGAATCCGTCGGTACGCTGGTGGAAGGGTAGTTATAAGTGTTGAGTTATGAGTGATGAGTGTTTCCGACACTTGTCGCAAGTACTCTTCACTCATAACTCATCACTCATAACTCAAGAAATGCTCAATATCATTTCCTACAATGTCAACGGCATCCGTTCGGCCATCTCCAAAGGTTTCTGGGAATGGATAGACCGGGAAAAGCCCGATATCGTATGCCTGCAAGAGATCAAAGCGCTGGTATCCGACGTACCCGTACTCGAACTCGAGGCACTGGGTTACCGGCACTGCTGGTTTTCTGCTGAAAAAAAAGGATACAGCGGGGTAGCGACATTTTCGAAAATGGAGCCGGATTCCATCGTTACCGGCTGCGGCATTGGGCCTTATGACCAGGAAGGCCGTATCCTGCGCACCGACTTCGGCGACTGGACGCTGTTGAACTGTTATTTCCCTTCAGGCACTACCGGCGACGTCAGACAGGGGTTTAAAATGAAATTCCTCGACGATTTTTTTGAGTATGTGCAGGAACTGAAAAAATCGAGGCCGCAACTCATTATCGTCGGCGACTACAATATCGCCCACAACGAAATCGATATCCACGACCCGAAAAGCAACAAAAATACCAGCGGTTTTCTGCCCGAAGAACGTGCCTGGATGACGCGCTGGCTCGAAAGCGGCTTCAAGGACGCATTCCGTTTTCGCAACCCCGAACTGGTGGAGTACAGCTGGTGGAGTTTCCGGGCAGGCGCACGGGGCAACAACAAAGGCTGGCGTATTGATTACCAGTGCGTGACCGAGAATCTGGCGGATAAAATATTCAGTGTCAGTCAGTTGCGAGACGTGCTGCACTCGGACCACTGCCCGGTGAAGATGGTTATTGATTTGTAGTTATTGGTTATTAGTTATCCGTTATTAGTTATTAGGGGTGGTAAGGGACCATCTGCACAAATACTTCGCCGCACAATCGGGTAGCGGAGTTTTGATACAGATGGTCCCTTACCACCCCTAATAACTAATAACGGATAACTAATAACCAACAACAAAACCGTGAGGGAAATCAATGCCCCACCAACTCCTATTCCTGCCCGAAGCACAAACAGGTAACGGATAACTAAATTTGCCTACCTTTGTCCGCTACTCCAATCCGTTTTAGTCTCACAGCCCTGCCATTCTCATCCGGCATGAAAGTTACTGCCGCTCAATTAGCGCAACTCCTGAACGGCTCGCTCGACGGCGATCCGAACGCTACTGTCTACCGGCCAGCCCGCATCGAAGAGGCTGCCGAAGGGGATTTTGCTTTTCTCGACAACGTTAAATACGAATCCTACGCGTATGCGACCAAGGCATCCATTCTACTGGTACACAGGTCATTCAAACCTTCACAGCCGGTTCGCTGCACGCTGATCCGTGTGGATGACGTACGCAGCAGCCTTGCTTTGCTGCTACAGAAATTTGACGGCGCCAACAACAGCAGCAACGGTTCGGCGGTTTCCGGCGAAGCCGCGGTACACCAGCTCGCCAAAATCGGTCTGAGTACCAGCGTAGGTGCTTACGTGGTGATCGAAGAAGGTGCCGTGATCGGTAATAATTGCGTCATTTATCCACAGGTATACATCGGCCGCAATGTCCGGATTGGCGATAATGTCCGGATATACCCGGGCGTACGCATTCACTTCGATTGCGTCATCGGCGACAATTGTGTGTTGCATGCCAATGCGGTTATTGGCGCCGACGGTTTCGGATTTGCGCAGCAGGAAGATAAAACCTGGAAAAAAATACCGCAGGTGGGCAACGTCGTGCTCGAAAATAACGTGGAAGTCGGTGCATGTACCTGTATCGACCGGGCTGCTCTGGGTAGTACGCTCATTCGTGATGGCGCTAAAATCGACAACCTGGTACACATTGCCCACAATGTGGATATCGGAAAAAATACCGCACTCGCCGCTCAGGTCGGCGTTGCGGGCAGCACGCACCTCGGCGATAATATTCAGGTAGGCGGACAGGTCGGTTTTGCCGGCCATATCAGCATTGCCGACGGCACGCGCATTCAGGCGCAAAGCGGTCTGGCATCCAGTGTTTCCGAACCCAATTCCGCTTTGTTCGGCAGCCCCGCCATCGGGTACAAGGATTTTATCCGGGCGCACATCGTGTTCAAACAACTGCCCGATCTGCAACGAAAACTCATGCAACTGGAGAAAAAACTGAAGGAAATGGAAGAGCAGAATTCTGTCCCTCCTCCGGAGGGGTAGTTATTAGTTATCCGTTATTAGTTATTAGGGGTGTTTCAGGCTGGAATTTCGAAGATAATTCTACCCTGTTTTCCCTCAATGCCGGAAAAATAACTGATAACCCATACCCTTCTACCTTCTTCCCCAAGCCTGAAACACCCCTAATAACTAATAACCAATAACCAATAACAATCCCCAAAAGGAATGCGATGCCCCAATACCTCTATTCCCCAGCCTGAAACACCCCAATAACTAATAACCAATAACCAATAACGCAACATGCGCACCGACGTAAATACGCTGGGGGAATTCGGGCTGATCGACCACCTGACTGCCGAATTTGCCTTACAACAGCCTTCCAGCCTCAAAGGTGTGGGAGACGATGCCGCCGTGATCGACAACGGCCCTTTCTGTACGGTCGTGAGCACGGATATGCTGGTAGAAGGTATCCACTTCGACCTGGCATACACCCCGCTTAAACACCTGGGATACAAGGCGGTCGTCGTAAATCTTTCCGATATATACGCGATGAACGCCTTCCCGAAGCAGATTACCGTGTCGATCGCGATCTCCAACCGCTATTCCGTGGAAGCGCTCGACGACCTGTACGCAGGCATCCGCGCAGCCTGCGTGGCATATGGCGTGGACCTGGTGGGTGGCGACACAACTTCTTCCCCGAAAGGTATGGTCATCAGCATTACTGCGATCGGACAGGGCGAAAAAGACCTGCTGACGTACCGCAACGGCGCGCGTGTGGGTGATCTGATTTGTATTACCGGCGACCTGGGCGCTGCATACCTCGGTTTGCAGTTGCTGGAACGGGAAAAACAGATATGGCAGGATAATCCGGACGTGCAACCTGACCTCGAGGACCAGAAATACGCGGTCGGGCGGCAACTGAAACCCGAAGCGCGGCGCGATATGATCGAAACGTTCCGGAAAATCGGGCTGAAGCCTACTTCCATGATCGACATTTCCGACGGACTGGCTTCCGAAATTTTCCACATCTGCCGGCAAAGCGGGGTAGGGGCGCTGATTGAAGAAAGCGGCGTGCCCATGCACCCCGAAGCCGAACTGCTGGCACTGAAATTCAAACTCGACCCAATCACCTGTGCCCTGAACGGCGGAGAAGATTACGAACTGCTGTTCACCATAGACCCGGGCGACGTGGAAAAAGTAAAATACCTGCCCGAATTGTACATCGCCGGGGAAATTCTGGATGCGAAAGACGGGATCAAACTGAATACGAAAGGCGGAAACCTGCACGAATTGAAAGCGCAGGGGTGGACGCATTTTTAGAAGGTGAGAGCGTGAGAGATTGGCATTTGTGGGGAGGGGGCGGTGTGAACTTTTTTTAGATGGAGAGTGGGGTAAATGCTTCCTTACCAACACTGATAACTGATAACAGATAACAGATAACTAAAGTGGCAAAGAAGATTCAAAAACGGCCTGTTACCAATCCGAGGCCGGCGCGGCAAACGGCGGTGGCTGTCGAACCCGTTGACTGGAGCCGCTGGGCAGCATGGGTGCCTGTGGTGCTGGCATTCCTGATGTTTGTTACCGGACTGGGCAATGCCATGACCGGCATCGACGACCACGCATCCACGACCGACAATCCGGTGGTCACGAATTTCTCGCTGGCCTCCGTTTTTTCCCATTTCAACCTGGGTATGTATGCGCCGCTGACCTGGATCGGTTACGCTACCGCTTACGGACTGGGTAAGGAAAACGCGACGATGTACCACCTGCTCAGCCTGCTGGTACATACTTTCAATACCTGGCTGGTATACCGCCTGCTGGTCAAACTGGAAATTCGGAAAAGCCTGATCCTGCCCATCTCCATTTTGTTTGCCATTCACCCGATACAGGTAGAATCCGTGTCGTGGATCGCCGGTTTCAGTACGCCGCTGTACTCTATGTTCAGCCTGCTGGCGTTTTTGTTTTACCTGGATTATGCGGGCGACCAACCCAACCGCTACCGTTCCTATGCGTTGGCGCTGGGCATGTTCGTACTGGCCTGTCTCGCCAAAAGCGCGGCCGTAACGGTACCGATTACCCTGATCGTGCTGGACCTGTGGAGAAAACCGGAACGCCTCACCCGTTTGCAGCAATGGGGCGCTTACGTGCCGTTTTTCCTGATTTCACTGGGATTCGGCTTGCTGACAATCTACTCCCGCGAACAGGCGGGTACGCTTGTTGGAACGGATGTAAATGGCTACACCGCTTTTGAACGTATCCTGCTGGTGTGCTATACGCCCTTGTTCTATATCTACAAAATGGTGTTGCCGCTGCAACTGAACGTTTATTACTCTTTCGATAAGATCGACGGGCAACTACCCTGGCAATACTTCGCGTCGCCTTTCGCGCTTGCAGCCCTGGGCTGGGCCGCCTGGCGTTTTCGGAATACGGCGCCTTATCTCGCTATCGGACTGCTCTTTTTCCTGAGCAATATCTTAGTAGAACTGCCCTTTGCCACGCTCGGCACCTTCGAATTGTGCGCCGACCACTACAATTACATCGCCTGCATCGGGATATTCTTTATCCTGACCGAAGGACTATTGGCTTTGCAGCAACGATTCCCCGATTCGGCAGGCGCATTGAAAACGGTTGGTTACGTCTGGTTTGCTGCCATGTTCGTATTGTGTTTCCGGCAAATACGCATCTGGAAAGACTCGATCACCGTCATTTCCCATGCCATCGACAACGGTTTTTATCACCAGGGCATGATGTACATGGGGCGTGGCGTGGCATACGGCGATATCGGCCGGCCGCAGGAGGCCATCGAGGATTTTACCAAAGCCATCGCCATCGATTCCACGAAACGTGATGCCTACAAATTCAGGGGCAGCCTGTACGGACAGGCCGGTCAACTGGACCTGGCGCTGGCGGATTTACGCAAATACGTGACCCTCGATACGGCAGATGCCGTGAGTTGGAACAATATCGCCATGATTTACATGCGCAAAGGCCAATTACAGGATGCATTGAACGCTTTTACAAAAACCATCGAGATCAAACCCGATGCAGCGATATCCTACCAGAATCGGGCGAAAATTCATGAAATGATGGGCAATACAGCCCTGATGCAGGCCGATCTGGAAAGAGCGCGCCAACGGGCAGGTAAGTAAGTGCGAAGTGCGAAGTCTTCAGTGCGAAGTCGCTTTACCGCTCGATGCTGTGGACTTCGCACTTCGCACTGACGACTTCGCACTTCGCACTTATAGCGGGGTCACCGCTGCGTCATTTTCGGGCATTGGAGTGATTCGTACTGTTTTAAGTACGTTTAGGCTGAATTCAGTTAAAGCATTTTCCACACTTTTGCGTCATGTATAACATGTACATGATCCTTATACACAGTGTGATGCGCTGGCTTATTCTGATCGTCCTGCTCTGGGCTGTTTTTACGGGATGGGAAGGCCGCACTTTCAAAAGGCCATTTCGTGTTTCCGACCGCATTGCCGTCAGTGCGGCGTCCGTTTTGAGCCATGTTCAGTTACTGCTGGGTTTCTGGCTGTACATGGAAAGTCCGGTAGTGAAAGGCTTCTGGAATGAGCGTTCCTTTCACTGGAATGACTCCCTGTTTTTTGCCCTGGTGCATTTCGGCCTGATGACGACGGCTATCGTGCTGATTACCATCGGATCAGCGCTTGCCAAACGGGATATGGAAGACCGGAAGAAATTCAGCACTGTATTCAGGTACTATGGAATTGCGCTCCTGATTATTTTACTGGCCATACCTTGGCCGTTTTCGCCGCTGGCACAACGTCCGCTGCTCCGTTTCTAGCCCTCAACCCTCAACCCTCAACTTCTCAACCCTCAACACATTCTCACCTCTTCCCTCATGCTCACATTCTTCTCTTCCGCCCTCGGTCGCCTGCGCCTCATCGCATTTATTGAAGGCGTTTCCTTTCTGGTACTGTTGTTTATTACCATGCCGTTGAAATACATGTACGGATATCCGCAGGCGGTGCGTACGGTCGGCTCGATCCACGGGTTGTTGTTCGTGACGTATGTGCTGATGGTTTTCCAGGCCAAGATCGAACGCAACTGGGACGCTCGTAAGGCGGGACAATTGCTGCTGATTTCACTAATCCCGTTCGGGAACTTTTATGCGGACAAAAAATGGCTGGCGCCGGAAGATCACTGAATTAAAAGGTGTTTGGTTTTTTGTGTGTAGTGTTTCGCCACACCCTCGATTTTACCCTTGTCCGAACGGATTATTCTGCGTTGTTTTGAAGCAACGAATATGGAACTTTCCGAAGCGACAATACTTATTGAAAACGACTACCTCGCACCCTCCGGCGCTGCCGAATGGGCTGATCTGGGCTGTGGTTTCGGGTTGTTCACGTACGCGCTGGCGCAACTGCTGCATGCGGGAAGTGTCGTTCATGCGGTGGATAAAGATACGGTTCGGCTGCAATCCTTGCCCAATCCGCAGCGTATTGATATCCGTCCGCTCCAACTCGATTTCGTCGCCACACCGCTTCCCTGGCATGATCTGGACGGCATACTGATGGCCAATTCCCTGCATTTCGTTTCCGATAAAAAGTTGCTGATCAGGCAGTTGTCCCATCATCTTAAGCCTGCGGGCAATTTCCTGATTGTAGAATACGATACTGACAAACCGGTGCCGCAGTGGGTGCCATATCCGGTCAGTTTCCGGTTGTTGCAGGCGTTGTTTTCCCGGGCGGGCTACAGTGTTGTGGAAAAGCTCGGTGAACGCCCGTCGGCGTATGGCCGGGCGAGTATGTATGCAGCCTGGGTGGGGCGATAAAACCGGTATACCTTATATTTGTCCGGATATGTTTAACCAAAATAATTGACCAATGAAGAAATATTCTCTGCCTGAACGATTCATCGAACAATCGTTTTACCTGTCCGTCTGGCTCATCCGGCAACTATTCGAATCGGAAAATCTGAGGCAAAAAGTGGAGGACCTGGAACAACTGGAAGAGGGAACGCTGGGAAGAGAAATTGCCCGATGTCTGCGGGAACATCACCTGGGGCTTGTGCCCAAATATGAGAACCACGACTTGAAACACGTGCTGCTCGATTTCAGGATGACACCGCTGGATGAAATAAGGATGCAGGCATTTATGCTGGGCAATGGCAACTGGTCTGTGCCGAGCTTGGGCATTTTTATTTTCGGAGCCATCTTGCTGCCGCACAAATGGAGCCAGTTCAGAAAAGATTTTCTGGAAGGAATGCACGCATTGCCGGTAAGAGACTGGACCATCGAAGTATATGCAACCAGACAGGTAGACGAATTAAGGGCGCTCGTTTTTTCTTCGAAAAAGGAAATTTCTCCGGCCGCAGCAGACGCATTTATTCTGCAAAAAATCAGCCGCTATGGCAGTTTTGCCGCCATTGCCGCCGGCGCTTTCGGCATGTTCTTTTGTTTACCTTTTTTATGGTCTTCCCATCTGGAGGATTTGATTGGCGCCGGATTCCCATTTCTAGCAGGCGCGATACTCATCGTTGGCGGGTTAATTAACCTCTCTATTTTGTCGAGGCGGCTCGAATTGTCTGCAAAAACAAATTGAAAATCAAAAATCTGACATGAAAAATCTCCTCTTGCTCTTTGTTGCTGCACTTGTAGCATGCAACATGCCCTCCGAAAAACAAACTTCTCTGCCGCTCACAGGCACTTGGGAACTCATCTCCGCCACCTCCACCGAAAAAGACAGCACTTTTTCCACGTTCGAGCCACGGAACAAAATGATCAAGATTATTACACCCACACACTTCGCGTTTTTCAACCACGACCAGAAAATGGGCAGGGATAGCACCACAGCGGCATTCTCCGGCGGCGGCGGCACCTACACCCTGAAAGACAGTACGTACACCGAGCACCTGGAATATTTCAACTACCGGGAATGGGAAGGCCACACGTTCGAGTTTGTGGTAACCATCAAAAACGACACACTGACCCAGCGGGGCGTGGAAAAACTGGAGAACCTGGGCATCGACCGGATCATTGTGGAGAAGTACAAACGGCTTTGAGCAACGCGGATACTTGCAACGCGGATTTCGCGGATGGAAAGCGGATCTACGCGGATCAATTGTGAATAGCGGAAAATGGATAAGAATTCACGTGCCTTGCCCGATTACCCATGCCCATCCCGTAAGTTCGAATAAAAAGGAGAGGGGTGATAAAAATGGTTCTGCAAGAACTATTTTTATCACCCCTCTCCTTTTTATCCGAACTCCCCTTTCCCTTACTTAAAATTCAAATGCTTGATCGAGTAGTAGCAGATCGTGCCAAATCCCATAGCCAGCATGGAGTGGAACAGCACGAACGCCGTGTTATCCGTTGCCAGGCCTACCACTACAGCGGAAGCGAACACCAGTGCCATAAAACCTTCAGCGATGGTTACCCAGGAAATTTTCTTGGCCACGTAACTGGCTTTCTGGAAGGATTTCTGTTCGCCGTTGATACCGAATTTGGGTGTACGTACGAAAGAAGAAACCTTGCCGCGGTAGCCTTCGATGACGGCGATGGAGTTGTACAGCGACAGACCCATCGAGATCGGCATGAAGGAAATGAACAGTCCGAAGAAGCGCACTTTTTCCCAGAACGTAGCCGGGTTGGTACGGTGCAGGGCAGCCGTGATGTTGGCCGTGTAGGAAATGCCCGCTACAGAGAACAGACCCAGTACGGAGAACGACAGGAAGTGTGTGGAAATGCCCAGTTCGCGGAAAGCGAATGCCAGCGGAATGCTGCTGACGGCGGCGATGAACACCCACAGGAACACACCGTATGCCAGCAACTGGCTGGTAGCGTGCAGTTTCTGTACCATATTCAGTTTGTTGCCGCTTTCTTTCCAGATCAGGTGGAGCAGTTTGCGGGCGTTTTGTGCGCCGCCTTTGTTCCAGCGGAACTGCTGGCCTTTGAGGCCATTCATTTCAACAGGCAATTCGGCAGGGCTTTCCAGTTTCTCGAGGTACTGGATTTTGTAGCCGAGGATCTGTGCGCGGAAGCTCAGGTCGAGGTCTTCCGTGAGGGTATCGCTCTGCCAGCCGCCTGCTTCGTTGATTACTTTTTTGCGCCATACACCGGCCGTGCCGTTGAATTGGAGCAACAGGTTGCCGTAAGAGCGGCCCGCCTGTTCTACCGTGAAGTGTACGTTGAGTTGCAGCGCCTGGAGTTTGGTCAGCAGGCTGTAATCGGCGTTGATGTGCTCCCAGCGCGTTTGAACGATGCCCACCTGATCACTTTCGAAGTAAGGCATGGTCGTGCGCAGGAAATCCGGACGCGGCGTAAAGTCGGCGTCGAAGATGGCGATGAATTCGCCGTTTGCGCGTGGCATGGCTTCCTGGAGCGCGCCGGCTTTGTAGCCCTGGCGGTTCACACGGTGGATGTGTTCGATATTATAACCTTCGGCCCGCAGCGCAGCCACTTTGGCGGCTACGATGCCGACTGTTTCGTCAGTGGAGTCGTCGAGGACGTGTATTTCGAAACGTTCTTTCGGGTATTCCTGAGCGGCAACGTAGTCGATGATGCGCTCTGCCACGTACATTTCATTGTACATGGGCAGTTGTACCGTTACGAAAGGCACCGTTTCATCGGTCATGCCGTATTGACGGTACTGAATGGACGGGTTCTCTTTGTGAAATCTTTTGTACAGGTACAAGAGGTGGAATTGCAGGAGGCAGTAGATAGTCACTGCGCTCATGGCAACGAAATAAATCAGGAGCATAAGATAGCCGAAGTCGACAAAGGCTTGATACTCAAATGCTTCTAGCAGGGAATGGAGACCGTACATGCTGTGTTAAGAATTGTTTTTATTATTTTTTAGCGGTTATTGCTGTACTGTGCTAAAGTCCTGACATCCAGGATGAAAGTTTGACGATGCAAAACTAACACATGGCGTTAAGAAAAGGTTAAAAGGTAAGGTGAACTATGCGTTAAAGTTTTGCAAACGGAGCCTTGAAACTACTTTTTTGGCTGGAAAAATGATTTTGACCTCCAAAATCGCCAAACAAGATTCTGGATTCCCCAAAAAAAATCGGACGATACAAAACTATGCTCGTTTTTCGAGGTAAACAAGCCAGGTATGTAAAAGAGGATCTTCATTTCGGGAATGGCCGGCCCAAGCGTTAATTTTTTAACACTGCGGCGGTCATTTGCCCGCTCCTTTATCGTGGTCCTTCATCATTTTATTCAGCCGGTCCTGGAGTTCTTCGAGCAGTTCCAGTTGCTTCTGCTGAATATCGCACAGGTGCTGGTACTGGTCTACAATCGACAGGTCTATCTTCCGGTGCAGGTGCCGGATCTCGATCTCGGATTTCAGGTTGATGAGGTAGTCGTCTTCGGCGCGTTCGCGGTCTTTGGTTTCCTTGCGGTTCTGGCTCATCATGATCACCGGCGCCTGTAGCGCGGCGATGCACGACAATACCAGGTTCAGCAGGATGTACGGATACGGGTCGAATGCCTTGCTGCCCAGCAGAATAGAATTGGATGCGATCCACAACACCAGTACGCCGCCGAAACTCATGATAAAGGTCCAACTGCCGCCGAACTTGGCGACTTTATCGGCCAGGCGTTCACCGTAGGTGAGTTTTTTCCCGTCGTCGTCTTCCAGCAATTTGCGGGTCAGCAGGGATTCTTCTTCGAGCGATTCCTGAACGATTTTATGGAGTTTGGCGAGCTGGGTGTCTTCGGTCTGCATCAGTTTGTGCAGGTACTCGGTTGATTTTTTTTTGTCCATGGTTGTTGTTGTTATGCAAAAAGTGTGGATGTATTTTGAACAGGATTTAAAGGATTAAAAAGGATTGGAAGGATTCTCATTCCACAGGGTTGGTCCTGCAAATCTTGAAAATTAATTCCTTCTAATCCTTTTTAATCCTTTAAATCCTGTTCAAAACAAAAAAATCCTGTTCAACTCTTCCTTTTAAATTTATCCCGTTGCATCTTATCAACCAGCCAGCCGGGTAGATAGTGTCTGGACTCAAACATATCTTCATCAGTTTCTCCAACCATTTCAGGTGTAACATCCTCAAAGTCGCTTTCCGGCCTGATTTTGTTGTTAAAAACATGCTTGTATTGGAGGCTTTCCGCTCCGAAATTTATTACCAGACCGGTTTTTACATTGAGTTGTTCGAGTGTATTGATGGCCTGTGCCATATCCGCAGTGGATAATTCCGATTTTGCTTTTACCTCCAACATAGCCTCGTTCCGGATGTAAAAATCGCATCGTCGAAAAGCAATCCGAAGATTGTCATAGTGAATGGGTAGCCAGACTTCCCGTTCGAACGGAATTCCTGCTTTTCTGAATTCAATGGCCAGCGCCCGACAGTAGACGTATTCCATGAATCCGCGTTTAAGTTTTCGATGGACCAGCATGGCACATCCGATAATTTGATAGGTCAAATCACCTTTTTCCATAAATGAGCGTTTAAAATGATGAATAAAATGAAAGGGATTAAAGCACAAGTATTCAGGATTGAATACGCTCCAAAAATCCTTCTAATCCTTTAAAATCCCAACAATCCTGGTTCAAATTTTTCCGCCGTACCTTTGTACTCCATAAACACAACACCCACTCATGCGCCTCTTCCTCCGCTTCGTCCCTGCCCTATTCTTCCTGCCCCTCCTGTTCACTTTTTGCCAGAAAGAACGGTTTACAACCGACGCAGCCGATAAACTCGAATTTTCAACGGATACCTTGCGATTCGATACCACTTTTACCGAAATCGGCTCGGCAACGCGTATTCTGAAAGTCTTCAACCGCCACAAGGAAAGTATCCGTATCAGCAAGATTTACCTGGCCAATGGCGCCGCGTCGCGGTTCAACCTGAACATCGACGGCATTTCCGGCGACAGCCAGACGGATATCGAGATCGCGCCGAACGACAGCCTGTACATCTTTGCCGAAGTGACGATCAACCCCGACCAGCCCGCCAGCGCCAGTCCGTTCGTCATTTCCGAAGACCTGGTGTTCGAAACCAACGGCAATACCCAGAAAGTAGTAGTGGAAGCCTGGGGCCAGAACGCCGTGTACCTGCCTTCGCGTTACGGCGCGGGCGGCACCGTCGGTTTCGGCTGCAACGGCGGCGAATGGGTGTGGGACGACCCGCGGCCATACGTCATTTACGGGATTCTGGTGATCGACGAATGCACGGTGCGTATTCCGGCAGGCGCGCGCATTTACGTGCACGGCGGACTGGGCAAAATCGTAACGGATACTTCCATTGTGCGCTACAACGACGGCTTTATCGCTTTTCAGGGCCAGGGAAAACTGCTCGTGGAAGGCACAAAGGAAAAACCGGTCATTTTTGAAAGTGACCGACTCGAAGCGGAGTTCGACGAAGACGCCGGGCAGTGGACGGGCATCTGGCTGCAATCGGGTACCTCGGGCCACCGGATCGATCACTGTATCGTGCGCAATTCGGTCATCGGGGTTCGTGCCGACTCGGCGGTGGACCTAACCCTGCGCAACTCGCAGTTTTACAATACCGCCGGCCCCGGACTCATCGGCGTACACGCCAAAATAACGGCCGAAAACTGCCTCTTCCACTCCAACGCTGGTTACTGCATTCAACTGGAATACGGCGGAGAATACAACTTTACCTATTGTACAGCAGCGAATTACGGCATCGACGGCGAAGCGATCAAAATGGGCAACGCCATTTGCCTCGACCCGGCCTGCGAAACCTACGTGGCCAACCGCTTGTACGCGCGTTTTCAGAACTGTATCCTTTTCGGTAGCCGCAACGACCAGATCACACTCTTCGACCGTGTAGACGACCCGGCCATGTTCGATTACGAACTGAAAAACTGTATCGTCCGGGTGAAAGACCTGATCAAAGCCACCGCCTACCCCGATTTTCTCGATCATTGCCAACCCTGTATCAACGGCGACGGGCAGGACACGCTTTTTCTCGACCCGAATCGGTACGATTTTCACCTCGATACGTTGCATTCTATTGCTAACAGGTACGCGGTGCCGGTGCCGGGTATCGACAAGGACCTGGACGGGAAAATGCGCGATGCGGGAATGCCGGATGCGGGGTGTTTTGAAATTGAGTTTTGAAACTTATTCAACCCGCAAGGAAAGCCCGCCAATAGTCCTCTGCTCCGGCTCTTCCCCGCATTGCACCCGCACCTCGTCAAAAATCAGCCGGTCGCCGGGCTGCGCGGTTTTTAATAACTCCCGGACGGAGGAATTGAATGTACTACCCTGATTGTCCCTTTCTTCCGGGTCTTCGCGCTGGCGGAAACGGGTGAGGTGAAAATTCAGGATTTTGCAGGTTACGGGAAAGTCGAAATCGGCAGGGAAACGGGTCTGAAGAGCCGTTTGAACGGCGAGTTCTTCCCGACGGATCGACCCTGAAGTGAAATCACCCAGCAAAAGAATTGGGTCGGGAAGAGGGTGCACCTCCAACTGGAATGTCACACCCGGAATCGCATTTAATGCGACTGGCGCCAGCGAACGTGGTGTAATTACATAACGACCGCCGCCATCATATACAATAGCAGCATTGCTACAGGTAGCCCTGGGATCACTATTATACACCGATTCATCCCACGTGGATATAGAGACTGGATTTGCGGCATAGGCATACAGAAAATGGGATGGACGGGACTGAACAATCTGCGGGTGAGCCGAACGCACCTGAACGTAAAATTCCCGGGCAGCATAAACGGTGTCGGATGATGGAGGGAAGGTGTTGCTATGCGGCACAATTCCGCTAATTTCCACTAGCAAGGAGCGTGAGCCGATTCCTGTCATTGGGATTTCCAAATGGGCAGTAGAATGAGTTACGGGAATGGATTTGCCATTGACTTTTATTCTGGTTTCCAGCAAATCTGCCGGTTCATACCCTCTGAAACAAATATCTGCAGCGTACCGCTCGCCCGACCACAAAAAAGGAGAGGGCGATATAGCCTCCGGAGTAAATTGAGCAAAACAGCACGGGTAGCGAACTTTGTCCATGTAATACTCCAGCATTCCGACCATGCTTTTACTTGCGGCAACCTGCAAATTGGACAGCATTGCCCGCGTGCCTTCGATAGACAAATCATGGAAATTGCCGGATTGACCGTTGAGCGTGTATTTACCGGTTGCCGTTGCCCCAAAACGAAAAATCGAATCCGCTACCTCCGATCTGTCTTTAGATAGCTCCCGCATCGTGGATCGAAGGCTGTCGCTGCGGCTGCTTATCTGCATTAAAAGACTCGGATGGCCTTGCAACAGGATTTTTTCGTTGGCCTTATTTGGATCAACCGGCTGATTGAGGGGCAGCAATTGTATTCTTACACTATCCAGAAAAGACTGATAAGAGAAATATTGCACCTGAATTTGCTGATAATTGGTCAGCGCCGCTACATTTCGTTCATTCGGAAAGCTATTGACGGCCAGTTTAAGTGTCCAAAAATTGAGCGAGAGATACTGTTGCTGGGCAGATAGTGAATTTCGGAGTCCTGCATCCACGTCGGCAAAGGCCTCGTCTATTCTTCCATGATCGCAATGCTTTAGCCCAATCCAAAAAATCAGGACAGTCAGTACCAGGAAAATAGCAGGGAAAACCCGCAAAGAATATTTCAAAAGGCAAGATGTTATCCGGTTTACTCTTCAAAAACGGACAACTTTATTCTCTGGTATTTCTATGCTTCACTTTTGAAAGTGACTTTTATATTCCGTCCACCAGCGGCGCCACCTTCGTCCCGATCAATTCGATCGCTTCCATCAGTTGTTCATGCGTCAGTCCCGCATTGTCCATCTGAAATGTCAGCCTTGAAATACCGCCCAGCGCTTCGCTGTGCCGCAGGATTTTTTCGGCCACTTCTTCCGGTCCACCCACGATGAGCGCACCCAGATCGCCCGTTTGGGCATCGAAGCGGGCGCGGGTGACGGGCGGCCAGCCACGTTCCCGGCCGATGCGCGTGAACGTTTCGGCGTAGCCGGGGAAATAATCGTTCA
>ENA-UOWO01002369-UOWO01002369.1-activated-sludge-metagenome-genome-assembly--contig:-NODE-2369-length-23370-cov-21.030881_pt1 | contig 23370 bp, 17 predicted proteins | sample MGYA00238148_ERZ761564 | MGnify/ENA primary metagenome ERZ761564 (study PRJEB28885, sample SAMN05720194) | activated sludge metagenome | isolation source: Anaerobic digester | place: USA... | reverse complement strand
GGTCAGAAGCAGCGCGCCGACTGGCACCCGGATTAGCAGTCCCGGCACTTTCTCAAATTTTGAGAAGTGGTGCGCCCGGCGGGAATCGAACCCACATCACCGGCTTCGGAGACCGATACACTATCCATTGTGCTACAGGCGCAATCTGGGCCCGTGCCCTCTTCGGGCGCGGGCCGGTACGCTCTAGGCCCTGCCGGGGAAGTTCAAGCAGTTTTCCGCGATCCGGCCCGACTATTCTTCAGATGTGAATCGCGGCGCCGCCGGCCGCCGCCGCCGCCTCCATGATCGCCTCGCTCAACGTCGGATGCGCGTGGATCGTGTGGTGGATTTGCTGCGCCGAGGCGCCCGTCGCCATCGCCAGTCCGTACTCGGCGATCAGCTCCGTGGCGTCGGCCCCGATGATGTGCGCCCCGAGGATTTCGCCCGTCGCCGCTTCGGTGATGACCTTGACGAAGCCCTCGCTCTCGGCGGCGGCCACGGCCTTGCCGGACGCCATGAAGGGGAACTTGCCCACCTTGATCTCGAAACCTTCCTCGCGCGCCGCCTTCTCCGTGAGCCCGATGCTCGCCACCTGTGGCTGGCTGTACGTGCAGCCGGGAAACTCGCGCACACGCTTGGGCGCCGCATGGCCGCACAGACCCTCGACCGCGTTGACCGCCTCGTACGTCGCCACGTGCGCCAGCCACGGCGGCCCAATGATGTCGCCCGCCGCATAAACGCCCGGCAGGCTCGTCTGGTAATCCGCGCCGACCTTGAGGTACCCGCGGTCGAGCGCCAGCGACACGCCAGCGCCGAGCAGGCCGTCCAGGTTGGGCTCCACACCGATGGCCGAGAGCAACGCTTCGGCCTCGACCGTCGTCCGCTGCTCGCCCGCCACCAGGTCGACCGTCACGCCCGCAGCGCCGACGCGGAAGTTTTCGCAACGCGTCCCCACGTGTAGCGCGATGCCCTGCTTCTCAAACGAGCGGCTGAGCACGCGCACGACCTCCTCGTCCTCGTGCGGCAGGATCTGCGGCAGCATCTCGACGAGCGTCACTTTCGTGCCGAGTGCATTGTAGAAATAGGCAAATTCCACGCCGATGGCGCCCGCACCGACTATCACGAGCGACTTCGGCTGGGTCGTACAGGCCAGCGCCTCGCGCGACGTCATCACCCGCGTGCCATCATACTCGAGGCCGGGGATGCGCCGCATCCGGCAGCCGGTGGCCAGGAGGATCGACTTGCCGCGCAGCACCGCGCCGGCCTTGTCGCCCTCGATGATCGAGACGACGCCGGGCGCACTCACCTGCGCGCGGCCCACGACGTGGTCGACCTTGTTCTTGCGGAAAAGAAACTCGATGCCCTTGGACATCTGCCCCGCAATCGTGCGCGAGCGGCCGATGATCTTCGTATAGTCAAACGCCACGCCCGAGGCCGTGAGGCCAAACGTCTCGGCCTTTTGCAGCTTTTGGTAGAGCTCGGCGCTCTTCAGCAGGGCCTTGGTCGGGATGCAGCCCCAGTTGAGGCACGTGCCGCCCAGCCGCTCCATCTCCACGCAGACGACCTTTTTGCCCAACTGCCCGGCGCGAATCGCGCCCGCATAACCGGCAGGTCCGCCACCAATCACGATCAAGTCGTAGTCTGTGTTGTCAGCCATGGGTGGCCACCGTCTCCACGCCCGCGCGCGCGGTCAAATGGAAAGCCCGGCGAGGGCACGCCGGGCTTGGAAAACGCGTTTAAATATCGATCACGTCGCCTTTGCCGGACGGCGGACGCTTCTTTGGCTCCTCCGCAGCCTGCAATTTCACGCCCCGCACGACCCGGTTCATGACCATGCTCGTCACACTCACGATCACCGAACCGCCCAGCGCCGACCAGAAGCTGGCGACCTCGAAGCCCTGGATGATCTCTCCAACGAAGTAGAACAGAAGCGCATTCACCGCGAGCACGCCCAGCCCGAGCGAGAAAATGATCAGCGGCATCGTGAACAGGATGAGCAGCGGGCGGAGCACCGCGTTGAAAAAGCTCATCACCAGCACCACCACGATGAGCGTGCCGGCCGTGTCATATTTGATACCAGGGATAATCCGGGCGGCCAGCATCACCCCGACCGCCAAAACGATCCATCGCAAGAGCAGGTTGAACAATCCACGATTCATTGTTCTAAACCCGAGCATCCGCCGCCCACGCGCGCAATGAATATCGTCGTCATCCAAGATCACCTCCGCAGCGGCGGCACCGAGCGCCAATCCATCCTCCTGGCGCGCGCCTTCACCGCGGCCGGCCACCCGACGACGCTCGTCAACTTCCGGCCCGGCGGCGCGCTGGAGCCCTCCACGGGCGACCTCCGCAGGGAAATCCTGCAACCGTGCGACACCCGCCTCGACTGGTTTGCCCCCGGCCTGATCCGCACAGTCGGCGCACTCGCGCCCGACGTCATCCTCTGCATGGGCCGCATGGCCAACTGCCACGGCGCCCGCCTCGTCTCGCGACTCCCACAGGCGACCGTCGTGGCCACGCTGCGCACCGGCAAGCCGCTCCCGTGGCTCTACCGCCGCACGCTGCGCCGCGCCGCACACGTCGTCGCCAACAGCCACGAGGCGCGCGACACGCTGCTCACCCGCTACGGACTCGCACAGGACCGCGTCAGCACCATCCACAATTCACTCGTATTTCCCGCCGCGCCCGCGGCCGGCGTGCGCGAAACGCTGCGCGCCAGCCACGGTGCCGGCACCGGCACGACCGTGCTGCTCTGCACGGCCATGTTTCGCCCGGAGAAAAACCAACGCGCGCTCCTCGACATCGTCGCCGGGTTGCCCGCCGACCGCGACTGGCAACTCTGGCTCGCCGGCGATGGCCCGGCGCTCGCCGACTGCCGCACGCACGCCGCCGAGCTCGGGCTCGGCCATCGGGTGAAATTCCTCGGCTGGCAGCGCGACCCGGCGCCCCTCTACGCCGCGGCCGACATCGCCGTGCATGCCTCGTGGAGCGAAGCGTTGTCCAATTTCCTCATCGAGGCGCAGGCGCACGGACTACCCTTTGTCGCCTACGAGGCACAGGGCATCGCCGAATGCGGCATCCCGGACGACACCGCATGGGTGATCGCCCGGGACAATCAGACCGCGTTTCGCGAGCGTCTGCTCGCGCTGGCGGAGACTCCCGACGCCGGTCGTCAGAGCCTGGCCGAACGGGCCCGCGCCTACGCGCGCACCACATTCGACCCGGCCCGGCAAGTCGCCGCTTACCTGGCGCTCTTCGACGACCTGCGCGCGACAGGCTCAAGCTCCGGCGCGACCGGCCGCTGATAAGCGCCCGGAGTGAGTCCGGCGCCCATCGGCCAGCCAACGAGCGCGCGCACCTCGTCGGGCAGCGTCTCGGCCACCGTTTCCGTGGTGAAACCGTCCACCAGCGTGAAGTGCTTCAGCTCGGGGCTATGGAAAACCGCACTCGGCGGCAGCGCGAGTTGCACACCGTGGGCCTCGACCGCCGGCTGGAGCTTCCGCAGGGCGTCCAACGAAGGCAGGTCCACCTGCGTGGTTTCGCCAGCGGCAGGGCTCCAGACGATCAAGGCCTTTGCCACGGAGCTCGCATCGCGCACGTATACGTTGCCATCCAGATACGAGAGGTGCGGCATCGTGTAGACATCGGCGTGCTCTTGCGGCTGTCCAACGAACAGGAGCGACTTTTTGTTGCCCGCATCCGAGACCATCAGATTGCCCGCGAAGACATGGCCCACGCGCTCCGTCGCGCTCGGACCGGTGGACGGATGCCAGCCGAAATGGTCGGCACCCATGCCACGGCCATCACGTCTGAAGGCGGCCGCCGAGTTCAGATACGTGTTGTGATAGATGCGCACGCCACTGCTATTCAGCGCCAACGTCCCGCTGTTGCAGTTGACGAACACGTTGCCGGCGCAGATCGCTCCCTTCGAAATTTCGAAGAAGAAGCCGTTGTCGCAACGCTCGAACCAGTTGTTGACGACTACAGCATCGCGGTTGCCCACGTCGTACCAGATGCCACTGGAGTCCGGATGGTCGATCACGAGGTTGTCGCGGCACACGACATTATGGGATTGGTTGAAAATCTTCACCGCCGACGGGTAGTAGCCTGTGATGCCTTCGACATTATTGCGCGCGATGATGTTTTTTTCGAGCAGGCAGTCCGACGAACCGATCACGTAAATGCCCTCGGTGCTCGTGTCACTCACGAGGGAATTGCGGATCGTAAGGCGATCGCCCCGGAAATACCCGGCCACGCGCGAGCAATGCGTGATCGTGCAGTGCTCGATCAGGGTGCCGACGACGTCCTTGCCGTAGGTGGCGGGGTCCATCAGGCCCTCGGGCTCGCGCCCCTCGATTTCCAGTGCGCGATAGGCGTACTGGGTGAAAGTCAGACCGCGCAGTGTGTAGCCGCGTGCATCGGATTTTTTTCCATGCACCTCGCCCATCACCCGCACCAGCGCGCTATCGTGAGCCGTCATCTCGATCACGTGCTCGGTCGGGTCAAACGACAGGTACACCTGCGCCGTCTCATAATCGATGTAGTAGGAATTTTCGTCGAGCTCCCCCTCCCAGCCTGCGGACTGCAAAGGGCGGCCATCGACGAACAGCATGTCGTTGTTAAAACGGTGCGCAGGCGTCTTGTCCCCCTCGCTCCCGCGATGCCACCAGTCGGCAGGCTTCTGGGGAAAGAGTTTCTTCCACTCGGTACGCCACAGCTTGTTGCGCTGCTGCGTCCAGCCCGTCACGACCTCGGTGCCCTTCAGCACCGGCTGTTCGTCGGCATAGGCTTGGAGCGTGACGCCCTGGTTCAGTTCCAAACCGCCCGTGCGGTAGACACCGCCGCGCAGCAAAATCACATCGCCGGTACTGGCACGCTCGATGGCGCTCTCAATCGTCGTGGGAGCATCCAACTTTTCGCCCGGGGCCGTCGCCGCGCCATCCGGCGAGACATAGATCACGCGCGCAGCATCCGCCGGCACGGAGAAACTCTGGCGAACAGGACCATAAGGCCCGCCCGACGGCTGCGCCACCGCAGACAGGGAAAGCAAAAGGCCGAAACTCAGCGCGCCGAGACAGCGCACCACACGAGGGAGAATAGCGGAGGTGTTCATTTGATTTTCGGGGACAGTTTACAGCCTGAGTAGCGAGCCGCCGTGGCTCGACCAGACTTCCGTGCCAACAATAGAACATCACCGCCGACGTGCAAACGGCTCGCAAAGTGGGCGAGTTTTACAACGAAAGCCCGGCGCGGAAAACAGGCTCCAGCTCGCCCGCGATCGCCACGTGCTCGTGCGCGACGGGGTGCGCATTTTCCGGCCGGCCCGGGTAGTGCCCGCCACGCGCATGCACCACTCGCGGCGAGCCCACGCGGCGCACCACCTCGTCGAGATAATGGCGGAGCACCGACTGGCGCGGCCCCTTGTCCGGCGAGTCGTTTACGATCGGAGAATCGATCAGGACGATGAACGCGTTCGGCGCATCGCGCCGCACCTTGCGCACCAGCTCCACGTACGCGTTGACGAACTCGTTTTGATCGGGGACGCCCTGATTAAAATCGTTTGTGCCGAGCGCGATTCCGATGCCGTCCGGCACGTAGCTCGCGTGGTCCCACAACGGCGTCGCCTCGTCCGGCAGCGCACGCTCGTAGAACACCGGGGCGTTGGCCGTGTCGCGGATGCCCTGCCAGTCGCGGATGATCCCTCGGCCGCCGTAGCTGACCAGATGGCACTGCGCGCCGAGCTTTCGCGCGAGCACCTTGCCGTAGGCGAGCCGACCGCAAGCGGTGTGCGGCCCGTCAGCGGGATCGCCCGCGCGGATGTCCGTGGCCTCACCACACGTCACCGAATCGCCAATGAACAGCAGCTTTCGCTCCGGCAATGGCGCTGGCGCGAGAAAACGGCCCTCCGCCGCCTCGAAGCCGAGCACCTCGATCGTGCCCTGCCAGCTCTCGTTGCGCCGGGTGACGACGACCTCGTGCGTCCCTGCCGCACCGGAAAAAAGCGAAATCGCCTGCTCGCCCGCAGCCAGTTTCAGACGTTGCGCCGCGCCTCCATCCACCTCCACGTCGATGTAGAGATTCGCGTTGCTCGCACGGCAACGCATCGCAAGCGAAGCCGTCTCCACCTTCAGGCGAAACGCCACGCCGGGGAACCCCACGCGGCGCACGCCCTCGCTGACGACTGCGGTGCGCCCTTCGACCTGCACGAGCGGATCGGTCGCCGATACCGTCGCCGCCAGGAGACCGCCGCTGGCTCCGATCAGGGGCAGGCTGGAAACGCCGAGCAACACACGCGCAATAAAGGGGATTTTCATGTTAGGGAGATGAAGAGCCCAGCGTGCGGGCCACACGCGTAGGATTCAACTCCCGGTTTGCGCCGAGGGCGCGTCACTCAGCCACGAGGACTGCCTTTTGCAAATCGCTGTCGCGCGACGATGGGCCGACCAGAATTTCGAACTCGCCCGGCTCGACGACCGAACGCGAGTCCGCGTCGACGAGTTGAAACGCCTCGTAGGGCAGCGTCACCCGCACGGTCTTTGTCTCGCCCGGCTCCAGATGCACGCGGGCGTAGCCCTTGAGCGCCTTGCCCACCCAGGTGACTGAGCAGACGCGGTCGTGCACGTACACCTGCACGATCTCGTCGCCCGCCCGCGCACCGGCGTTTTTCACATCGACGGAAACCTCCACCGACTGCCCACGCGCCAGCGTCGGCGAGGATAGGCGCACGTTGGCATAACGGTAGGTCGTGTAACTCAGCCCGTGCCCAAACGGGAAAAGCGGGTCCTGCGTAAGGTCGGCATAGCGGTAGCCCAAATCCTGCGCCGGTGCCGCCGGCGACGTCAGCCCAGTCGCCGACTCACGGAGGCTGTGCTGCCCGCGCACCTGGCTGTAAAACACCGGCAGCTGCCCCACGTGCACCGGGATGGAAACCGTGAGTTTGCCGGATGGGTTGAGCAGGCCGAAAAGCGCTTCGGCGACGGCGAGCCCGCCCTCCATGCCAGAGTTAAAGCCCTCGAAAATCGCCGCCGCGCGCCGGGCCGACGCGGGCAACACGAGCGGCTTGCTGTTCACCAGCACCACGACCAGCGGCTTGCCGGTCTTTTCCAACGCATCCAGCAGCGCCACCTGGCCGCCCTGCAATTCGAGCGTCGCCGTGCTATTCCACTCGCCGAGTAGGTGCAGGTGATCGCCGACCACCGCCACCACGACTTCCGACGCCTCTGCGGCCGCCACCGCCTCGGCAATACCGGATATATCCGAATCACTGACCGAGCAGCCGCGCACATGGCGCACCGCACAACAGGCCGGAGCCAGCGCACGGATGCCATCGAGCACCGTGGTCGTCTTTTCGCGGGGATGTTTGCCGGCCTCCTTCGGGTGCTGAGAAGAGCCGAGCGACCAGTCGCCGAGCTGCGCGAGATCGTCGTCGGCATTCGGCCCGATCACCGCGATGGACTTCACCTTCGCCGGATCGAGCGGCAGCAAGCCGTCGTTTTTCAACAGCACCAGGCTGCGGCGCGCAGCCTCCTGGTTGAGCGCACGGTGCTCCGGGCGGGCGATCTCGACAACGGCACGCGCGAGGTCCGGCCGGCGGGGATTTTCGAAGAGCCCCATGCGGAATTTCAACGCAAGCAAGCGCGCGCACGGCGCGTCGATCTCGGACTCCTTCAGCCGTCCGCTGCGCACCGCCTCGATGGCGCCCTCGAAAAACTGAGGCGTCGTCATGATGATGTCGTTGCCCGCACGCAACGCCACGATGGCGGCATCGGTGAACGATGCGCAGACCTGCTGCTCATAGACGAGCCGGCCGACGTTGTCCCAGTCGGTCACGAGCACGCCGCGGAAGCCCCACTCCTGCTTGAGCACGTCGGTGAGCAGCCAGCGGTTGGCCGTCGAGGGCACGCCCTCGATCGACTGATAGCCGGTCATGAACGCCATCGCGCCGGCACGCGCCGCGCGCTCGAAGGGCGGCAGAAAGTAGCTGCGGAGTTTGCGGCGGGAGAGGTCGGCCTCGGAGGCATCGCGCCCGCCCTGCGTCTCGGAGTAGCCAGCGAAGTGTTTGGCCGTGGCGAGCAGCGCCGACGGATCGTCGAGCCCGCGGCCTTGGTAGCCGCGGATGAGCGCCGCGGCAAACTCGCCGACCAGATGCGGGTCTTCGCCAAACGTCTCACCCACGCGGCCCCAGCGCAAATCGCGCGTCAGGCACAGCACCGGCGAAAACGTCCAGTGGACGCCGGTCGGCACCGCTTCCGCGGCAGTCACGCGCCCCACCTGTTCGAGCAGAGCGGCGTCCCAACTGGACGCGATTCCGAGCTGCGTGGGGAAGATCGTCGCGCCCTTCCAAAACGAGTGTCCGTGGATGCAGTCCTCGCCGACGAGCAGCGGGATGCCGAGGCGGTTCTTCGCCGCCAGATCCATCGCACGCCCGAGTTTCTCGCCCAGGATGTGCAACACCGAGCCGGGCTGCCGCGTGGCAATGAACGACAGATCGTCCACCCGCGCATCCCACATCATGATCTGGCCGACTTTCTCCTCGAGCGTCATGCGGCCGAGCAGATCGGCGACGCGGGCTTCGACGGAGAGGGCGGAGTTAAGATAAGCGGGCGTGGGCATGGAGGAGTGCTCCGAGGTGGCGAAACCGCCGTCCTGCGTCAACGCCGCGCGCCGCTTCAGCGTTTCCCGGTCCGCCTAGCCGCGGGCTCCTGGCGCCGCACCGTCGCACCATCGACCCACGAGCCGCTGATGAGCGTGGCGCGCGGATGGGCGGGCAGGCCGAGCTCGTTGCTGTGGAGCATGCCCACGAGCATGTCGACGGCGGCCTCGCCGGTGAGGTCGTTGTGCTGGTCCATACCGGCCCAGTCGAGATTGCCGCGACGGCGCTCCAGCTGGATCAGCCCGATGTCGTCGGGCACACGCAGGCCGGCGGCCTCAATCCAGCGTTTGACCACATTGTAGAGGGTGAACACGACGTCGGGCCGCTCGCACGCCAGCCACTCGTGAAACAGCTTCGGGTCGGCGCGCGCCGCCTCCAGATCGAAAAACGTCTCCACGCGCTGCGCCTGCGGCAACGCCTGCTGGCCAGCCCACATGCCCGCGCTGAAACGCCCTTCGACGAGCCGGTCGATCCGGCCGTCGATCACCAAGCCCGGCCGCTTATAGCCGAGCGCGAGCGCATGCTCCACCGCCTGCATCACCAGCGCATGGTGGTCCACACAGCAAAACGACAGCGTGGGCTCGTGCGTACGCAACCCCGTGACCACGCACGCATGCTGGCTCCAGGTCGCGACAAAGCGCTCCGGCAGGTGGTTTTCGTCCATCATGCCCACGACAACCAAGCCGCGGATGCCGCGCGCCCGCAAAATCCGGTTGAGCCGCGGGCCATCCAGCTCCGGGTCGTGGAGCCAGAAATTATCCACGCCGTAGCCCTGAACCGCCGCGCGCCGCTTCACGCCCTCCACGTACGCCGGCACCGTCGGATGCGTGCGAAAGGCGTCGCGGCTGCGGTTGGCGTTGAGCAACGCGAGCGTGTGCCGCGGCGCGCCCGCATGACTCTGCCGCAACTGCGCCATCAGATGCGACACCACCGGATGCAGCGCGTAGCCCAGCCGCTTCGCCGCCGCCAGCACGCGCTCCCGCGTCGCCAGCGGGATCTGCGGATCGTGGCGGAGCGCGAGCGACACGGTGTTTTTCGACACCCCGAGCTCGCGCGCCAGGGTGCTCATGGTAACGCGGGGCATGCGGCCTGACTGACAATCTGCGTGGCGGTTGACCAGCCCGAATACGCACGGCGCGCTCCGTGTGTCTTGACTGTCAAGCCACCGAGCGATTTACGGAAGCCAACCCCGCGCCGAAAGTCCGGCATCCCCATACGCCCACATATCCTTTTCTAAACAGACCGCGCCCCACGCGCAGGCCATTCTAAGAAAACTCATGTACACCCTCGGTATCGATTACGGCACAAACTCGGTTCGCGCGCTGCTCGTGCGCTGCTCCGATGGCGCGGAGGTCGGCTCCTGCGTCGTCAACTACCCTTCCGGCCAGCAGGGTATCCTTCTCGACTCGAAGGACCACCACCTCGCCCGCCAGCATCCTGGCGACTACCTTTTCGGTCTGGAAAAGAGCGTGAAGGGCGCCCTCGCCCAGGCAAAGAAGGTCAAAGGCTTTTCCGCCTCCGCCGTCGTCGGCATCGGCGTCGACACCACCGGCTCCAGCCCGATCCCGGTCGATAAGCACAACGTCCCGCTCGCCCTGACCAAGAAGTGGGCCAAGAACCTCGCCGCCCAGTGCTGGCTCTGGAAAGACCACACGAGCTGGCGCGAGGCCGCCAAGATCACCGAGCTCGCCGCCGCGCACCGCCCGCAGTTCATCGCCAAGTGTGGCAACACCTACTCATCCGAGTGGTGGTGGTCGAAGCTCTGGCACTGCCGTAACGTCGCGCCCAAGGTCTTTGAAGCCGCCTATTCCTGGGTGGAGCTCTGCGACTGGGTGCCGGCCGTGCTCGCCGGCGTGACCGATCCGCTTCAGGTGAAACGCGGCGTGTGCGCCGCCGGCCACAAGGCCATGTACTGCGCCGAATGGGGCGGTCTGCCCGATAAGGAATTCCTCGCACTCATCGACCCCGCCCTCGCCGACCTGCGCGACCGCCTTTACACCGAAGCCCACGATGCCCGCACCGCCGCCGGTGAGCTTTGCCCCGAGTGGTCCAAGAAACTCGGTCTGCCCGCCGGCATCCCCATCGCAATCGGCGAATTCGACGTGCACTACGGCGCCATCGGCTGCGGCGTCAACGAAGGCACGCTCGTCAAGGTCATCGGCACCTCGACCTGCGACTGCGGCGTCGTCTCCGCCAAGAAGTCCGTGCCCGACATCCCCGGCATCTGCGGCATCGTCAAGGGCGCCATCCTCCCCGAGTTTTACGGCATCGAGGCCGGCCAGTCTGCCGTCGGCGACATCTTCAAGTGGTGGGTCGAGGTCGTCTGCCAGGGCGACGGCGCCACGCACCGCAAACTCGGCGCCGAAGTCGCCGGCCAGAAGCCCGGCCAGAGCGGCCTGCTCGCCCTCGACTGGAACAATGGCAACCGCACCATCCTCGTCGACCAGCGCCTCACCGGCCTGCTCCTCGGCCAGACGCTGCACACCACGCAGGCCGAAGTGTACCGCGCGCTCATCGAGGCGACCGCCTTCGGCGCGCGCGCCATCATCGAGCGCATCCGCGAGTACGGCGTGCCGATCGACCGCATCGTCTGCGCCGGCGGCATCGCCCGGAAAGATCCGATGCTCATGCAGATTTACGCCGACGTCACCGGTTGCACGATGCTCGTCGCCGGCTCCTCGCAGGCCTGCGCCCTCGGCTCGGCCGTCTCGGCCGCCGTGCTCGCCGGCGCGCACAAGGATTTCCCGACCGCGCAGCGCAAGATGACGCGCCTCGAAAAGAAGCAGTACCGCCCGATCGCGAAAAACCAGAAGGTCTACGACCAGCTCTACGCGCTCTACCGGCAGCTCCACGACTCCTTCGGCGGCCTCAATAAGTCCGCCGACCTCGGCCCCGTGATGAAGCAACTGCTCACGATCAAGGACGCCCAAAACTAAGCCCGTTTTCCCATTATTTATGAAACTCCTCCCCTCCTCTGAAATCTGGTTCGTCACCGGCTCGCAGCACCTCTACGGTCCGGGCCCGCTCAAGCAGGTGGCCGACAACTCGGCCAAGATCGCCGAGGCGCTCTCCGCCTCGAAGCGCATCCCGTACAAGATCGTCTTCAAGACGCTCGCCACCACGCCCGACGAAATCCTGAAGGTCTGCGAAGAGGCCAACTCCTCCGCGACGTGCGCCGGCCTCGTGCTGTGGATGCACACGTTCTCCCCATCCAAGATGTGGATCCGCGGCCTCTCGATCCTCAAGAAGCCGTTCCTCCACCTGCACACCCAGTTCAACCGCGATCTGCCCTGGGGCGAGATCGACATGGACTTCATGAACCTCAACCAGGCCGCCCATGGCGACCGCGAGGCCGGGTTTATCCACACCCGCATGCGCCTCGGCCGCAAGGTCGTCGTCGGCCACTGGAGCGATCCCGAGGTGCAGGACCGCATCGGCGCCTGGATGCGCGCCGCGCGCGCCTGGCAGGACTGGCAGGGCGCCAAGTTCGCCCGCTTCGGCGACAACATGCGCCAAGTCGCCGTCACCGAGGGCGACAAGGTCGCCACCGAGATGAAATTCGGCTTTTCGACCAACGGCTACGGCGTCGGCTACCTCGTGGCGAAGATTGATGCCGTCACCGACAAGGCGATCGACGCGCTCGTCGCCGACTACGCCAAACGCTTCACGCTCGACGCCGAGCTGCGCAAGGGCGGCAAGCAGCACGACGCGTTGCGCTACGGCGCCCGCATCGAGCTCGGCATGCGCGCCTTCCTCGACGAGGGCGGCTTCAAGGGCTTCACCACCACGTTTGAAGATCTCGTCGGCCTGCGCCAGCTCCCCGGCCTCGCCGTGCAAAACCTCATGGCCGATGGCTACGGCTTCGGCGCCGAGGGCGATTGGAAAACCGCCGCCCTGCTGCGCGCGATGAAGGTCATGGGCGAAGGCCTCCCGAAGGGCACCTCCTTCATGGAGGACTACACCTACCACCTCTCGCCCAAGGGCCACCAGGTGCTCGGCTCGCACATGCTCGAAGTCTGCCCGACCATCGCCGCAGCCAAGCCCACGCTCGAAATCCATCCGCTCGGCATCGGTGGCAAGGACGACCCGGTCCGCCTCGTGTTCGACGCCAAAGCTGGCGCCGCCCGCGCGGCCTCGCTCATCGACCTCGGCAACCGCTTCCGCCTGATCGTCAACGAAGTCGACGCCATCAAGCCGCCGAAGCTCCCCAACCTGCCCGTCGCCCGCGCCGTCTGGGAGTGCCGCCCGGACTTCAAGACCGCGTGCGCCTGCTGGATTCTCGCCGGTGGTGCCCACCACACGAGCTACAGCTACGACGTCACCACCGAGATGCTCGAAGACTTCGCGACCATCGCGGGGATCGAGCTTGTCACGATCGACGCCGACACGAAGCTCTCCGAGTTCAAACAGAACCTCCGCAACAACGAGGTTTACTACCACCTCTCGCAGGGTTTCCGCGCCTAAGCGTCACGGTTCTACTGTTCGAAAGATCAACCGCTGGGAAAAACCATCCCAGCGGTTCACCATTATACCCCCCTTTGCCCCGCCCATGCTGGAAGATCTGAAACAAGAGGCCTACGAGGCCAACCTCGCCCTGCCCCGCCACGGGCTCATCAATCTGACCTTCGGCAACGCCTCGGCCATCGACCGCGCCAAGGGCATCTTCGCGATCAAACCGAGCGGCGTGGACTACGCCGCCCTCAAGCCCGCCGACATGGTCCTGGTGGACCTCGAAGGTAAGGTCGTCGAGGGCACCATGCGCCCCTCGTCCGACACCCCTACGCACCGCCGGCTCTTCATCGCGTTTGCCGAGATCGGAGGCGTGGTGCACACGCACTCGTCGCACGCCACGGCGTTTGCCCAGGCCGGGCGCGAGATTCCGATCTTCGGCACCACGCACGCCGACTACTTCTTCGGCAGCGTCCCCGTCACCCGCAAGATGACGCCGAGCGAGATCGGCGGCGGCGCCTACGAGTGGGAAACGGGCAACGTGATCGTCGAGCGCTTCGCGGCCGACCGCCTCTCGCCCCTCGATTTTCCCGCGGTGCTCGTCAACCGCCACGCTCCCTTCACATGGGGCCCGACGGTCGCCAAAGCCGTCGAGGTCGCCGTGGCCACCGAGTGCATCGCGCACATGGCGCTCATGTCTCTCCAGCTCGAACCCACGCTCCCCAACATCGAGTCCGCACTCCTCCAAAAACACTTCAAACGAAAGCACGGTCCCGGCGCGTACTACGGCCAGGCCGCCCAACACTCCTAATTCCCCATCCATGAAAACCCCGCTCAAAGCACTCATCTCGGCGCTTTCCCTGGCCACTGGTCTCGGATGCGCCTCGCTCGCCGCCAGCCCCTCCGTCTCGTCCAAGCCTTTCGGCACCGTCGATGGAAAACCCGTCGAGCTGTTCACCCTTCGCAACGACAAGGGCGCGCAGGCCTCCATCACCAATTACGGCGGCATCGTCGTCACCCTCCACGTTCCTGACCGCTCCGGCAAACTCGTCGACGTGGTGATGGGCTACGACAACGTCGACGGCTACGTGGCCAAGACCCCGTACTTCGGCGCGCTCATCGGCCGCTATGGCAACCGCATCGCCAAGGGCCAGTTCACCCTCGACGGCAAGACCTACCAGCTTCCCCTCAACGACGGTGCCAACACCCTCCACGGCGGCACCAAGGGCTTCGACAAAGTCGTCTGGCAGGCCAAGGCGGTGAAAAGCGACTGCTGCGCAGTCCTCGAGCTCACCTACCACAGCGCGGACGGCGAACAGGGCTACCCCGGCAATCTCGACGTCGTCGCCACGTACACCCTCACCGAGGACAACGCGCTCCGCCTCGACTTCAAGGCCAAGACCGACAAGCCCACCGTCGTCAATCTGACGCACCACTCGTACTTCAACCTGAGCGGCGGCGGCACCATCCTCGACCACCTGCTCACGATCAACTCCGACAAGACCACTCCGGTGGACAGCGGGCTGATCCCCACCGGCGAAATCGTCTCCGTCGACGGCACCCCGTTCGACTTCCGCAAGCCCACCGCCATCGGCGCCCGCATCGACGATCCCGACACCGTCCTCCAATACGGCCCCGGCTACGACCACAACTGGGTCGTCAACCAGAAGAAAGCCGGCGAGCTCTGCCAGCACGCCGTCGTCGAGTCGCCGAAGTCCGGCATCGTCCTCGAAGTCTCCTCCACCGAACCCGCCGTGCAGTTTTACGCAGGCAACTTCCTCGATGGCACCATCACTGGCAAATACAGCCAGGTTTACCAAAAGCGCTCCGGCTTCTGCCTCGAACCGCAGCACTACCCCGACTCTCCCAATCACGAGAATTTCCCCAGCACTGTTCTCAAGCCTGGCGAGACCTACACCAACACCATCATCTATAAATTCTCGACCCGGTAACCATCGCGGTTTCCTGACTCGATCACACTCAACTGTATCCTATGCAACCCTTCGACTGGATCGTCATCGGACTCTACTTCGTGCTGCTCGTCGGCATCGTGTGGTGGTCCTCTAGATTTCAAAAAACAACGGAAGACTACTTCCTCGCCGGCCGCCATGTGAGCTGGTTCGTAGTCGGCTGCTCGCTGTTTGCCTCGAACATCGGCTCCGAGCACATCGTCGGCCTCGCCGGCTCCGGCGCCAATAACGGCATGGCCCAGGCCCACTGGGAGTTCCACGCATGGCTGATGATCGTGTTGGCCTGGGTATTCGTGCCCTTCTACTACCGCTCCGGCGTCTACACGATGCCCGAGTTCCTTGAGCGGCGCTTCAACGCCAAGACCCGCTGGGTCCTCTCCATCGTTTCGCTGATCGCCTACGTCTTCACGAAGGTCGCCGTCACCGTCTACGCCGGCGCAATCGTCTTCCAGACGCTCCTGCCTGATACCTTCGGCTCGGCCGACAACGCATTCTGGGTCGGCGCCATCGTCACCGTCATCCTCACCGGTATCTACACGATCTTCGGCGGCCTGCGCGCTGTCGTGTACACCGAGGTGGCGCAGACGTTTGTCCTCCTCCTCGGCTCCGGCCTCATCACCTACTTCGGCCTCAACCACCTCGGCGGCTGGGACCAGCTGGTCGAAAGCTGCAAACCGCACGCGGAGAAGTTCGCCCTCTGGCGTCCCAACACCGACGTCACCTTCCCCTGGCTGGGCGTGATGATCGCCTCGCCCGTCATCGGCATCTGGTACTGGTGTACCGACCAGTACATCGTGCAGCGCTGCTTGGCCGCCAAAAACGTCCAGCACGCCCGCCGCGGCGCCATCTGGGGCGGCTTCCTGAAGCTCTGGCCCGTGATGATCTTCCTCATCCCCGGCATGATCGGCTTCGCGCTCCACGCCAAAGGCATCATCCACATCCCGCTCAAGACTGACGGTTCCGGTGAGATCCTCGGCGACGCCGTCTTCGCCACCATGGTGCAGTCGCTGCTCCCGGTCGGTTTGCGCGGCCTCGTCGTCGCCGGCCTGCTCTCGGCGCTCATGTCCTCGCTGGCCTCGCTCTTCAACTCCTGCGCCACCCTCTTCACCGTCGACATCTACCAGAAGCTCTGCCCCGGCAAGAGCCAGACGCACCTCGTCAATGTCGGTCGTGTCGCCACGGCAGTCGTGGTCGGTGCCGGTCTGATCTGGATTCCGATCATGAAGAAGATCTCCGAGGGCAACAGCGGCCTCTACGACTACCTCCAGAACGTCCAGGGCTTCCTCGCTCCGCCGATCACCGCCGTCTTCCTTCTCGGTCTGTTCTGGAAGCGCATCAACGCCCAAGGCGCCTTCACCGGCCTCTGTGTCGGTTTCGTCGCCGGCATGATCAAGCTCACCATCCAGACGCTCACCAAGAGCGGCATGATCGCCAAGACCGGCGTGCTCGGTGCCATCGGCGAGTTCAACGGATACTACTTCTCCGGCGTACTCACCGTCTCCATCGCGACACTCGTCATCATCGTCTCCCTGATGACTCCCGCGCCGTCCGAGGCGCAGGTCGCCGGTCTCACCTACGGCTCCCGCACCCCCGAGCAGCTCGCCGAAAACCGCGCCAGCTGGGATTGGCGCGATGTCGCCGGCTCCGCCGTCGTGCTCGGTCTGGTCGTCGGTGGCTACCTCTACTTCACATGGTGGCTGAGCTGAGCCATCGCTGACCATCGTCTCCATTGCAAAACCGCCCGCATTCACGCGGGCGGTTTTTGTTTTTCCACACCCGGCCATCCAACCAGTGGCGCGCCACTGGCGGGACGCCGTTTTTGCTAGCCCCGCCCGGTTACGGCCCGCATTAAGGCACCTTCGCCTCTCATGGATTTTCTCAGCTACGACACCGACCAGTCTTCCACCGTCCCGCCGATCGACTTCCGCGCCGAGCTCAACGACGAGCAACACGCCGCCGTCACGGCCGAGCCGGGCCCGCTGCTCGTGCTGGCCGGCGCAGGCTCCGGTAAAACGCGCACCCTTACCTACCGCGTCGCCTACCTCCTCTCCAAAGGCGTCAAACCCGGCGACATCCTGCTGCTCACGTTCACCAACAAAGCCGCCAAGGAAATGCTCCACCGCGTCCACGAGCTGACCGGCGTCGAGCCAGGCCGCTTCTGGGGCGGCACCTTCCACTCCATCGGCAACCGCATCCTGCGCATCCACGGCGAGTCCATCGGCCTCCAGCGCAACTTCACCATCCTCGACGCCGACGAGTCCGAGACGCTCCTCAAACACGCCGTCGAGTCCGAGAACAAGGCCTTCTTCAAAGACAAAATCAACCCGCGCCCCGGTCCGCTCTTCAGCGTGCTCTCGATGGCGCGCAACACCCAGCTCTCGCTCGACGAAACCGTCACCCTCTACTTCCCCCAATACGGCGACATCAAACAGCAGTTCCCGGCCTTTGCCGCTGCCTACGCCAAGCAGAAGCGCGAGCAAAACGTGTGCGACTACGACGACCTCCTCGAGCTCTGGCTCAAGATGCTCACCGAGGTCCCCAGCGTCGCCGAGTACTTCTCCAACCGATTCCGCCACCTGCTGGTCGACGAGTACCAGGACACCAACACCATTCAGGCCCAGATCATCGACAAGATCGCCACGCACCACCGCGTGATGGCCGTCGGCGACGACGCCCAGTGCATCTACTCGTGGCGCGGCGCAGATTTCGAAAACATCATGTCGTTCCCCGAGCGACACCCCGGCACGCGCATCTGCCGCATCGAAACGAACTACCGCTCCACGCCGCAGATCCTCAACCTGGCCAACGGCGTCCTCCTCGCCCAGCCCAAGGGCCGCCACTTCGACAAGGAGCTGCGCGCCGCCCGCGGCCACTCCGAAAAACCCTTCGTCGTCCAGTGCCTCGACGACCGCGAGCAGGCCGACTTCGTCATCAAACGCATCCGCTCGCTCGTCCAGGACGACGGCGTCTCGCCCAACGAAATCGCCATCCTCTACCGCTCGCACTTCGTCGCCCTCGAAATGCAGCTCGCGCTCTCCAAAGCCGGCCTGCCCTACCAGATCACCAGCGGCGTGAAATTCTTCGAACGCCAGCACGTGCGCGACGTCATCGGCCTGATCAGCTTCGTCTATAATCCGTCCAATCAGACCGGCTGGCAGCGCATCGCCGTCCTCCTGCCCAAGATCGGCGAAAAGGGCGCGGCGAAAATCTACGCCGCCGCCCACGAACACTCACACCTGTTGCAAGGCGACATCGTCAGCGCGCTCGCGTCCGACGACGTGAAATCCAAGGTGCCCAAAGACGCCAAGGCCGACTGGGATTCCTTCTGCGCCTCGCTCGCCGAGGTCGCCGACGCCATGAAAAACGACCGGCCGTTCAAGGCCGTCGAGATGGCCGTCGATGGCTGGTACGGCGATTACCTGCGCGGCGCCTTTGCCGACTACATCGACCGCCTCGACGAATTGAAGGCGCTCGTCGGCTTCGCGCAGCGTTTCGACACGATGCAGGATCTCCTCGCCCAGGTCGTGCTGCTCAACGGCGAGGCCGGCGAAAAGCAGGCCGACGCCAATGCCGAAGCCATCCGCCTCACCACCATTCACCAGGCCAAGGGCCTCGAATACGACGTCGTTTTCCTCATCGGCCTCGCCGATGGCATGTTCCCCGGACGGCGCGCGATCGAGGCCGGCGACGTCGAGGAAGAGCGACGGCTTTTCTACGTCGCCGTCACCCGTGCACGCAACGAGCTCTACCTCTGCTACCCGAAGGTGATGACCAAGGGCGGCCCGCCGTCGCTGCTCTCGCCCAGCCGCTTCCTCGCCGAAGTCTCCTCCGACCTCTATCAGCCGCTCCAGCTCAAGCGCCAGTGGGGCTGGTGAGCGATTCACGGCGCCCTTCACTCCTCCCATGAAATACCTCGTCGCGCTGCTCCTCATCGCCCTCGGCGGTTTCCTCATCTACGCGGGTTGCCGCCGGGCGCGCTCAATCTCCGGCGTCGCTAGCCAGACCGGTCGTGAAATCGCCAACGCGTTCGACGGAAAACTCCGCGTCGGCCAGCACGTTTACTACTACGCCGGCGGCGGCGCACTCGTCCTCGCCGGTGCGGCAACGCTCCTCATCCGCCGCAAGAAGGACTGACGCCGGTGCGCGTCACGCGCCCATACGGCGGCGGAAATGCGCCTGCACGTCGGCGAGCGGCCGCGTATTGAGCACGTTTTCCTTCGTCAACCAGCCCTTGCGGGCCACCTGCACGCCAGCTGCCAGATAGTCCAGCCCGGCCACGTCATGCGCATCCGGATTGATGGCACACAGCATGCCGCGCTCGGCGGCCTTGCGCCAGTGGCGCCAGTCCATGTCGAGGCGCATCGGGTTGGCGTTGAGCTCGACGAGCACACCGTTGGCCAACGCCGCATCGAGCACCTTCCCGATATTCACGTGACATGGCTCACGCCGGAGAAGCAACCGCCCCGTCACATGCCCGAGCATCGTCACGTAGGGCTGTTCGATGGCGCGGATGAGGCGCTGCGTCATCGTCTCCTCGTCCTGCCCCATGGCGTTGTGCACTGAGACGACCACGTAATCGAGCTGACGGCGCACCGACTCGTCGAAGTCGAGCCGGCCATCGGCGAGGATGTCGCACTCGGTGCCGGAAAACACATGCACCGGGAAACGCCCGGAGGCGTTGACCGCACGGATCTCCGCAAGCTGCGCGAGCAGGCGCTCCTCGCTCAGTCCGTTCGTCTGGAAACTCGATTTCGAATGGTCGGCAATGCCGAGGTATTCCCAGCCGCGTGCGACCGCGCCGGCGACCATTTCGGCCAGACTGCTGCGCCCGTCGGACGCCGTCGTGTGGTTGTGCCATGCCCCGCGCAGATCGGCACACTCGACGAGCCGCGGGAGCTCGCCACGCTCCGCCGCCTCGATTTCACCGAGCCCCTCACGCAGCTCGGGCGGAATATAGGACAGCCCAAGCGCCCGAAACACCTCGGTTTCACTGCCGGCCGGCAGGCTCTCACCGCGCTCGGCCTTTTCCTTGGCGTTGCCCTCGCCCAACGCCGGCACGATCCCCCACTCGCTCAGGCTCACGCCACGCGTCAGCGCACGGTGGCGCATCTGCACATTGTGGTCCTTCGAGCCCGTAAAATGGTGCAGCGCAAAAAAGAACTGGGTCTCCGGCACGATGCGCAGATCCGCCTGCAGCCCGCTCTCAAAGCGCACACTGGCCTTGGTCTCCCCTTGCGCCGTGATCTCCTGCACACCCGGCTGGGCGACGAACCAGTCCACCACCGGCGCGCCATCGGTCGCGGCCACGAGAAAATCGAGATCGCCGACCGTCTCCATGCCGCGCCGGAAACTCCCCGCGGCCTCCGCGCGGCGCACTTGCGGCAAGGCGCGCAGCCCCGCGACGACCGACTCCACGATTCCAGACACACTCCACCGCAGGTGCCGTTTCCCATACGCGATCCGATTCTTGATGCCCTCCAGGAGCTTCTCCTGGCTTTTCCCGCCGAATCCCGCGAGCTCCGCCACCCGGCCCGCCTCGCACGCCGCCTGAAGACCTGCGATGGAATCGACGCCCAGTTTTTCGTGAAGGGCTTTGATTTTCTTCGGACCAAGTCCGGGGATCTCCAGCATCTCAATCAGGCCGGGCGCCACACTGGCCTTCAGTTTCTCGAAAAATTCCAGGCGCCCGGTTTTGTGAAGCTCGTCGATCTTCTTTGAAAGCGCCTCGCCGATCCCGCGAACCGCTTCGAGCTCGCCCGCCTCAATCCGCCGCACCAGCTCCGCCTCATCCATCGCATCGATCAACCGGGCCCCGCTGGCGTACGCTCGGATTTTGAACGGATTCTCGCCCTTCAGCTCCAGCAACGTGGCGATCTGCCCGAGAACATCCGCAATCTCGTTTTTCGTCATGCGGGAAGACTAGAAACACGTCCGCCTTTGGCCATCGCGAACCGGCGATTTCAAATCTCACGACACCCGCAGCAGCGGCTTTCCATCCATGCGTTTTCCTGTTCATTGCAGGCATGTCCTACGCCTACTCCCGCACCATCCACTTCGCAGACACCGACGCCGCCGGCGTAGTCTATTTCGCGCGCTATCTATCCATCTGCCACGAAGCGTACGAAGAGGCGCTCGCCGCAGCCGGCATCGACATCAAAAACTTTTTTTCCGCCACCGGCGTCATGATCCCAGTCTCCCGCAGCGAAACCAAGTACCTCCGCCCGCTCGTGGTCGGGGACAAGATTCTCGTCAACGCCCAGCCTGAATTCATCTCGGAAAACACCTACGCCGTCCGCTACGAGATCGTGAAGCTGGGCAAGGTCGAAAAGCTCATCGCCGAAGCGCGCACCGAACACGTCTGCATTGATGCCAAGACACGCGAGCGCCAGCCCTTGCCGCACCATCTCGCGACATGGGTCAACCAGACGACGCCCCAGGTCTAAGCCTCGCGCGTCGGGCGCCGCTCACTCACCCCGGCCGGCCTCAGCCAGAAGCTGCTTGCGGCGGGCTGCGTCGCGCTTGCGGTCGGTGCGCAGCGCCAGCACACGCACACCTCGCTCGGCCAGCGTCTCAATCAGCCCGGTGAACTGCGCCCAGCTCTCCACGGCGACGAACTCGACGCCATGGGCAGCACACAGAGCCGCGAAATCGACGTCCTGCGGTGTGGCAAAATAGCGCTCGAACGGCGGATCGTACTGAGCCACGGGCAAGTGTTCGAAAATGCCACCACCACGATTGTCGATCAGTACGATGGTCAACGAACCGCGCAGCGCCGGGCGAAGCAGCAGCCCGTTCGTATCGTGCAGGAATGAAAGATCGCCCGTGAGCAACACCGTCGGCCGTCCTCCGTGGGCGACACCAAACGCCGTCGACAGCGTGCCATCGATGCCGTTGGCGCCACGGTTGAAATAGACATCCAGGCCGCGCGTCGTCGCCGGCCAGAAATATTCGAGGTCGCGCACCGGCATGCTGTTGGCCACGCACATCGCGGTACGCTCGGGCAGATGCTGCGCGAGCAGCCACGCAGCCTTGGGTTCGAAGAGCGTGGCATCCGCCTCCATCGCCGCATCGATCCGACCGCGAGCGCGTGCCTCCGCCGACAGCCATGCGTCGCGATACGCAGGTTCGCCAGCCCCGCATCCGCGCACTTCGAGGGACTCAACCGACGTGTGCAGATGCGTCGTCCGCCCGTGAAGGGCGTCGCGATTCTTAAACGTGGCTGCAACCAACACCGTTTCCACATCGCACCGTCCGATCCAATCGCGCAGCACCTTGCTCGTCGGCCAGCTGCCCAGGCAGAGAATCTTATCCGGCCGCAGCCGCTCCGCCTGACCGGCGTCACGCAGAATGGCATCGTAAGTCGAAATCGTCACCGCACCTGGCGCGTGCGCGCGGCGCGCAGGTGAAAGCGCATCGGCGAGGACCGGCCAGCCGAGTGCGTTGGCCAGTTGCTCCACGCTCCGCCCGTACGCGTCGGAATCAAACACCTGATCGCCACCGGCGACGATGAGTCCACGGGCCGGCCAACCCGCGACATCGATACGAGCCGAACCGGCCAGCCGGGGGCTGGCGCCCTCGAAATGATCGAAAAACGTTTCATCTAGAGACGACGCGAGTGCTTCGGCCTGCGAATCGGCCACCGGAACCAGCGGATCGCGGAACGGACAGTTTAAATGCACGGGGCCGGCCTGCGGCGCGTACGCCCGAGCGACGGCCTGTGCCACCGTCTGCCGCAGGTACCGCAAACGCAGCAGCGTCGCCTCGGGCACACAAAGTTCGTGGTAAAAGGCGACGTAGTTTCCATAGAGTTTTTGCTGATCGATTGTCTGGCCAGAGCTGCACTCGCGCATCTCAGGCGGACGATCCGCAGTCAGAATCACCAAGGGAACGCCGCTTTCCGAGGCTTCGACGATCGCAGGCAGATAATTGGCCGCCGCTGTGCCACTCGTGCAGACCAACGCGACCGGTTTTCTAGTGCGTTTCGCGATCCCCAATGCGAAGAAAGCCGCCGAACGCTCGTCCAGAACAGGGATCGCCTCCATCTGCGGGTGCCGAGCCAGCGCCATGGTTAGCGGAGTGGATCGGGATCCCGGAGAGGTAACCGCCACCGTCACGCCCTCACGTACCAATGTCTCCGCGAGCACGCTGCACCAGAGGGTGTTTGTGTTGCGAAAATCGAGCGAGGGAAACGGTGACATCGTCATGCATTGAGCATGCCTGAGAGGAAAATGCACCTGTGTTTTGACCAAAGAAAACCGCCCCGGCCACGCGGGAAGCGCAGCCGGGGCGGCCTAGCACATGTTCAGTCGCGCCGGGCGC
>ENA-UOWO01002368-UOWO01002368.1-activated-sludge-metagenome-genome-assembly--contig:-NODE-2368-length-23372-cov-10.695287_pt1 | contig 23372 bp, 17 predicted proteins | sample MGYA00238148_ERZ761564 | MGnify/ENA primary metagenome ERZ761564 (study PRJEB28885, sample SAMN05720194) | activated sludge metagenome | isolation source: Anaerobic digester | place: USA... | reverse complement strand
GCCCACCATCACCCTCACGCCAACGGTGACCGAGACGCCTACCATCACACCCTCTCCAACGTTCGCCTTCCCTACCGTGGTGGTCAACAAGCAGGCCATGTGCCTGTACGGGCCGTCCATCGCGTACATGCACGCAGGTGACCTGTATCCAGGCGACGCGGGCAGGGTGGTCAATCGTGCCATGTATTCCAAATGGCTGTACGTGGATTTTGACAAGCTCAACTATAACTGCTGGGTCGCCCCTTCAGTTGTGGATGTGACCGGGGATGTCAGCTTGCTCGTTGCCTACGAACCCGATCTGCAGCGCATCGGTTCCAACATGTATGGTCCGCCAAAAAATGTGACTGCCTACCGCGAAGGCAACATGGTGACCATCACCTGGGATTATCTATGGATGACCGAAGATGATGACCGCGGTTTCTTCCTGGAAGGTTTTCTTTGCCAGAACGGCGCGTACTTCTGGTGGACCTATCATGTGCCGGACCAATGGACTCACACGCTGACCGTTCAGGACGATCCGGGCTGCCCGGCGGCATCGTACGCGTCAATCCTGACTGTGGAGAAGCACGGATATTCAGAGCCGGTGCAGATCCCCTGGCCTTAGTATGATCCAGTAAACGTGAGAAATGGCATCCCTTGCGACGCCTCTGTGGGGATGCTATAATGTCGGCAACGCCCCGGTAGCTCAATTGGACAGAGCGAAGCACTCCTAACGCTTAGGTTGAGAGTTCGATCCCCTCCCGGGGCACAATTGTATATTGTCATTGCGAGCGAGAGAATTCAGGGCGAAGCAATCCAAGGTTGAGAGTCCCCTAACGGGGATTACATTCGATCCCCTCCCGGGGCACAATTGACTATTGTCATTGCGAGCGAGTGATTGCCGAGCGAAGCAATCCAAGGTTGAGAGCACCCTAACGGGTGTCACATTCGATCCTCTCTCGAGTTGAAGTTTTTTATTACTTGTAATAGTTGTTGGACGGAGGAAAAGAGAATAATTATTCCTTGATGCATTCTTTTATTAACTGGACAAAGTCATCTCCTTCTATATGTACACCAAGCTCTTTTGGGAATTGACCTGTAGGAACAATTGATGATAGAAGATCATATGAACCTATGTAAACCGAATTTCCACTAATGAATAGGTTTGTCCCTCCACTTTTCCGCAAATGGATTTTTTCACGAATCGTATTTTCAAACCTTCCTATTCTTTCCTCGACAGCAGTCGACATGAAGATATTCACGTTCACATCATTATCTCGGAGAAGACCAATAACTGTCTGATCATCAATATTCCCCCCTTTTGATATAATATCCATTTTCCCATGTGAACTACACACCATATTTTGCAGAACAACCCCATGCTGGCGATGGTTAACCATTTCTATAGAGACCGTGATTCCTGCTGCAAGATCAAGGGCAATAGAATTTTCAATTATTTTTCGGGCGATAGTCTCCCATTTTCTTGATTCACTAGATGATAATCCACTAGGTGTCAGTTTCCAATAATCAGCTATACATCGGGCAATAGATGAGACTGCCAAAGGGTCAACCAACTTTACTGATAAAGTCAACTTATCATTCGTAGTTTCAGTTAACCCATTTTGTGGATATAACCACTCGAATGACCCAATGACCGAACAATAATGGTTTTCTTGATCGTCCCAGATCAATACCGATCCATTTGTTTTTGAAGGATCACGATTTAGGTGAATTTTTCCTGGAGAATCATTTTCAAGACAAAAATGCGAATACCAATCAATAGTTTTTTGATTAATGCCATTACAAAGAATGTCGATATCAATTCCCCGGTTCAGATTAGTTTTAATAAATGCAATATTTTCTTCCAAGTAATCTATGCTGATGGACGGCGAAACGATGAGAACAGAAGTTTGGGCTTTCTCTATTGCTTGAATTAGAACATTTCTATGGGCTTGATAGCCACAAATAATATCGCTTTTATATATTCTGGATTCCCATGTAGTTGTTGATAAACCTTCCTGTTTCCCAGACAATTCTGCAGTCCTTCGTTTCCTCAAATTCTCCAACTCGTTTGAAAATTGTTCAGAATTAGTCGGATTTTTCGAAAAAAAATCTTTGTTTTGAATTGCTTTAAAAATATGTGGTCCAAGCAAATTTTTACATCTCTGGGGAAGATTTCCTAATGCAAAATTACTGCTATCCTTTACATACACTGGAATGTAAAGCTGATCTCGTGTGCTTAAAGTGGTTCGATTTATGCTATGGATTCGTTGATTCGCTACCTTTGGAAGGAAAAAGATGACTTCATGCGCATCCAATTTTGTCTCATAGAGTAAAGGTTTCATAACAAAACAATCTCCCAAAAAACCTTTTGATTCAATACTATATCGCGAGTAATAGATCACTTCATTTTCTTGGATCACCATTCCTGTTATTCGTTCAACCAGCAAGGATGTAGAAATTTGCCTAATTTCTATTAGCGGCGGATATGCATTGTTCTCTACTGCTTTTTTCCCTTCCTCTGTCAAAACAAAGAAATCTTGTTTTGAACTTCCCAAGGCTACCCATCCAGTGTGAATTAACGAAACTAATGATTGGATGATTAATCTTCGATGGACAAAGAATGTATCTTCAAGGGCTTCTATGGACGTTGCTCCTCCATATATGCTTTCAAGAATTAATTTATCAAGTTTGGAATAAGGAATCCCCTGAGCAACATCGTAATTCACAGAAAATTTTGCAACTGGAAGTAAAACTATCATCGATTTTTTATATCCTCTATGTCAATTTTCACTGCTTTTCCAGTGCGAAACCAATCATCCAAGAGAGAAAATGCAGTCCTGATGTTATTTGCGCCTATATCGTTAAATTGCTCTTTATTTCGAACAATTGACCAGAAAAAATCCCAACTTCCAACGAGAACAAGCAATCGTTGTGCACGAGAAAGAAGAACATTAAGGCGTCGGAAATCTGATAGAAATCCCAATGGATTAGTAAATTCGGAAAAACCATAATTATTCCTTACCAAGCTGACGATAATAATGTCTGCTTCATTACCTTGAAATGAATCAACCGTATGAGCAACCCTCAGATAATTGCTTTCATACTTCAATCGATTTTTTGTTAACGATTCCTTTAATTCAATATTTTTTGGAAGTTTGGTTTGGCGTAATTCGCTATTCAATAATCTAACTTGATGGGTATATGGAGATAGGATTGCAAGGTTATAACGAGTATTCTCGATATTTTGGGGGTCTATTTCTTTTTTTGAAAAAATAGAAAAATTTTCAAGAAATTCTCGTATGATTTCCACTTCGTAGGGATTAACAAATCTTGGTTTATGTTCTTTTGGTCCTTGCTCTCTGGCTTTAGTACTAGCAACTGCTTTGGGTGTATTAATCCAAACAATACGTCCTTCTTGTAACATATTAGGCTTTTTTATCTTTATAGCCACTTCTTTTTTTGGTTTTCCAGAAGCAAGATCCATCGTCATGTTATCGATTAGATTGTTGTAAAATGACCTTGAAATCAGTTCGCCAATTTGAGGATGCATGCGATATTGTGAAGAGAGCATTCCCGCCACTGAACCATTTGAGATCTTGTTCGTTTGTTTACTGGTACCCGAAGCCTTTTCACAGTTCTTGAAAATAGCTTCAAATGTCCATAACCAATCTTTGCAGAATTTTAAGAAATTATCTTTTTCTTTGGGCTCCATCGAGTACCACTGGTTAACCCAATCGGAATCAAGTAAACCTGAAGCGTTACCCGGTAAATCACGAATCTCCTCAACCACTTGTGAGTAGGAATCAATTGCCTTTTGATAATCCTGGATCCGATACGGCGGTAATTGCAGGTGATCACCGATCAAGATCCAGCGATGTCCAGCCTGAAGTGGCAATGCCAGATCGAACCCATGGCATTTACCTGCCTCCTCAACTATTGACCAATCATAATCCTGTGTACTTCGTGCAAGATCCTCCAAATCTCCTGCACTGGTAGTGCAGTAAATTATGCTTGCCCCACGTTTTAACAATTCGCAAAACTCTGGAGCATCCTTTTCTGGAGAAAAGGTCGTTATAGCTTCAACCATTTCAGTTGCTGCAGACATCCACTCTTCTTGAATTTTACTTATTTCGCTTTTTTCTTTCAATCTGCTTAATGATTCAATTGATCGATTAAGAATTCTAATTGCCACATCTTGCACTGTATCTTTTTGTATTATGCCTTCATTGCTTTGCGGTCCTAAGCGAATATCCAATGGCATTTTCGATTCCGGAATATCTTTGAAAGCTTCTGACCTAACTTTATGATGCAATATATCAACCGCTCCATGTGCCTGCGCAGTTACAAGAACCTGAGCGACTGGGTCATCGGTGAAAATTTGTCGAATTAAATGTGCAACCATGGTGGTTTTACCAGTACCTGGCGGTCCTTGTAAGGCGTAAATCGGTCGTGTTCGAAAGATATCTTTCATCACAGCCTGTTTTGCAATATCAACTGTTTCCAAGGGAATGTTTGAAAGATCCATTTCCTCATTTGTATCCATGTATACTTCACGAGGTGAACATAAAGATTTTAATAAGTAAGAATGTGTCACTAATCTCTTTATGGCTTCCTGTCTTCTTCGAACAAGATCCACCTGACCAACCATTCCAAAAGTACGAAGCCAACCAACATCAGGAGCTAACTTATCCCCTGCTAAGCGCTCAACCTTGATAGTTTGAATAATCTCATCCTTGTTTGTTTCTTTGTTTACAACAGTTCGCGTTAAAAATTCTATTACAGAAAAACAATCTTTCTCTTCAATAGATACTCCTTGGTCAAACCGAAGATTATTGTTTTGACTTAACACTACTTGCAATTTACTATCAATTTTCGTTTCGATTTCTCTCTGTAAAAAATCAATCATTCCACCTTCAGGTTTAAGAAAACTCAGTACTGGTCTTTTGTCCCTTGGAATCTCTTGAACCTCAAGTTGCTCAACCTGAGATTCGATAATCTCTCTTTCAACCACTTTGTACCTAAATAACTCTGAATCACGAATTAACAACTCAATTTGGTTTGTGCACCTAATGAAATTATGAAATCTAGCAATGCTTGCGCGTAATCTGGCTCCCGTCTCTTGAACAGGTAAAAAATATTCCCAACTTTCAGCGTTTCGAAGGCCCAACCTTTTCTTATAAAACTCAGGTAATGTCAAGATTGTCACCTTTTTATGGGGGATATCTCGGACAATCGGAATGGTCTTTGGGTTCCTCAATTCCTTGGCACATTTACAAAATGCATAATCCCAAGTAGGATCTCTACTAATGCTATTCGAGGTATCCCGATATTCCATTTTAATTATCTGTAGAATTAGATGATTCCCAATAAGGAAGTATTCATCATTGTGCAAGCATATTATCGCTTGTTCCAAATCGTGAAGAAGAAACTCCCTAAGCCTTGCCAAGTGCATTGGATCTTTGCCAAAAAATACCTCGTTTGGATTATCAGGATCCACCTCGAAACCCGCATTTTGCGCCATATCGATAAGTGATCCATTCTGTGGATTAATTACAAGATATAGTGATGAATTCTCAGAGTGAAAACCTGAGATTAATGTTTCTATGATTTCTTGGATTTTCCTAACAACTTCATAATCTCGGGATAATCTTTCATTTTTCTTTTCTGCAATTAGGTCCAGTAAGAATTGTTTCTCCAGGTCTGTCATTCTTTGGATTTTTACATTCTGGATTTCTTGTAAAACGAGCTTATGCCTGTTTTCGTTTGGAATTCTTTCCAAATCCAGTAGACAACGAGCAACAACCATTCCAAATCCAAACCAATCAAATTCAGGTTGATAACCAAGAAATTCTTGTCTCTCCTCTTCAATGGGAGTAGACCAATAGACCGGATGTTGGAGAATGCGAATTTCGCCAATCCGTACGCTCCATTCAAATCCACTCAACCTAAATGATGGTGGTCCAATATTTGGGTTGACAATTATGTTCCTTGCGTCAACATTCCGATGTAGGACAGATTGCATATGTAGTAACTGAATCCCCTGGGCTATTCTAAGCAACCCTTTCCATAATTCTAGGCGAGCTTCCTCAGATCGATTTGACAACCAAGGGAATTGACGTCTTCCAAGTAATAAATTTGCTATTGTTCGATATCCTATTTCTTCCTCGCCTTGTGTTACCATAACGTAGCAATCGTTTTCACGATCAATACCGGCGTCCTTTATTGTCATCAGGTACTCTTCGGCTCCTGGTGAACTATTTACACGATACAAAGTTCGCAATTCTAAATCCCAAAGAGCTCTTTGTAGATCATTTCCAGATTCTGAGAGAAAAGGCCACATTTTCACGACATATTCGACATTATTCTCATCAACCGCAATCCAGGATTGACTGGGTTCACCAGTATTTTCAACTAAAGGGCAGATTAACGTATATTTGTTATGCAATACACGCATATTTGCTTCCATTGGTTTTCCCTCATAATTTCATGTAATAATATTGGTATCAAACGATTATTTCTTCAGCTTCGAGTCTGGTTAAATCAGCTTCATCCTCACGGCCAGTCAGATCAAAAATTATGGCCAGGGCTTCTAGATCATGCTTCGTCCCACCATTATGTGATACGCGTTTCCAAAATTCTATGCTCTTTACTAAATGCTCTTCTGCCTCAATCAACCTATCTTTATATTCGGCAGCCAAGATTAGCGAAGCAATCTTGGACCTAGTTATTGCTTCATGTCTTTCATTGTGCGAGCCTTCAGCATATTCCAGGCATTTTTTGAGAAGCCTGGTTGCTTCTTCAAAATTCTCCTCGCCTCCCTTCCTAATTAATACACCCGACAGACTGACTCTTAGCATGCTTTCACTTTTTGGGCTATCGATGTTTCGGCATAGTTTAAGTGCTTCACGCAGTAGTCTTTCTGCTTCATTTATCTCTTCTTCATTATCAAATTGCTGCAATGCAGAACCAATAGAATTGAGAACCTGAACAAGACCAAAATCATCATCTGCTTTTTTTTGGTATTCAAGACTTTGTTGGAGAATGAGTAAACCTTCGCTTACTTTTCGCTTCTCATTTGATTTTACTAAGGTTGCTCCCAAACTATTGGTTATTCTGGCAGCCATTTTTAGTCCAGTAGAATTGTTAATCCCAATTTTGTTGTAGCATATGTCCAAACTCTCTCTTAAGACTCTAATTGCTTCATCAGTAGCTTTGCTATTTCCACGTTTTCGAAGAATAACGCCAAGTAGATGGCCGGAATTGCAATAGATTATTGGGTCCTCGGGCTTCATAAGGAAAACGTGGGAAAATTTTTCTGCAGCGACTGCATAAAAGTATTCCCCTCTACCATATTCATAACGTGCTTGAAGATATATACATTCAGGACGAAGGCTGGTAAAGTATTGACCATTTGTTCGAATAATTGTGGTTGCTTGTTTCTGATCAGATAGATACTTCTTTTGCCCGCTTGACCAATCTGAAATCTCTAGCAATTTTTTCATCGACTTTTGTGGATCAATAGGCGCCCAATGATATGCAATTTGCAGATGAACCTGACGCATCTTCCATGTCAGATCCTTGCTTTTTCCGGTAATCATGTTAGGTTCATTGCGTTCACGAGAAAATTCCTCCAAATACTGTTGAAGGATTCCAATATAGTTCATCGATAAGTTCTCGAATTTAGCCTTATCTTTTTTAAGTTGCTCAAGTAGAACTTTCCTTGCAGTGATTGAGTATTGCCATGTTAACTCACTTCTCAAAAACACAAATGGCAAATCAAGAATCCTCCGAAATAACCTCTCGGATTCTTGATACGAAATCTCAGGAAAATTCCAAGAAAGTAATTGAACTGCGGAAAACTTGGTAAACCAGAAGGGCAATGCACAACAGACAACTGCCTGGTATAAACCAACATCAAATGAATCGACTAAACTGGTTATACTAGAAAATATCTTTCCGGAGAAATCACTTATTCCCGTGGATTGATTAGTATTCATTTATTCCCCTCGATTCTTTTCTTAACAATCTTTCTATCGCAAACAATACTCCTTGGGAGCAACCATTTTTTGATGTTCCGAAAATTTCTTCGGCTTTCTCTCTTGCCTCAAAGCTTGGAAATGAAAAAAAACGTATCAAGTGGCCTTGAATTTCATCAATAGAAATTTCTTTGCTTAAGGGAATCATGCGAAATGCAGTAACTTCGGAGAACTTTGTTTGCAAATCCTTTCGCGAGGAGAGAATCACTGGAATCTTATTTGATAGTCTATTGTGGCCTGGAATATACTCATTGATAATGAAATTAAGTGTTTCAGGTTCAGCGAAGTCAATGTTCTGAAAAACTAGTAATGAGTTACTGCACTCTGCTTTCTCCATTTCATCAAAGAACATACGTAGTGATGTAGAAAACCGAATGTGAATTTCTTTATCTACACTTTTTTGCTCTTCCTCTGACATTACGTTAATTTCTAGATCGTTTTCTGAACTGCCATCCATCTGATTATTATTTGTCGTTCCCGAGATAAAATCCCGCAACAAATCTAGAACATCATATTTCGAAAATGAAGCATTCAAGAAATCAATAATGCACCTATTCCGTAAAGTGCATTGAACATTAATCCACTTCATCATCTGAATTAACACCTGTTCATCTTCACATTGCATGAGTATTGGAATTGAAGATTCACTACCTAGCTGTTCAAGAATTTCTTCGCGAACCGTTTGGTAATTTACGACCTCTGGTTCAATTACCTCACGTAGAAGGATTTCTTGAGATTCTATCGGGAGTTTGCGTTGAAAATGGCGTGTGTCAGTTTCTTCCAATATTTGGATTGGAAATGCCCAGGATAATTCACCATTTGTGTTCTCTTCGATTATCATTTGTGTTTTTTGCATTTGAGCAAATAATTTTCGGCTTACCCATTTGCTTACAGCTGTCGCGTATAACTCTGAATTTTCTGGAAAAAGAAATGATATTTCAATAGTTTTTTCTTTTGAAGTCCTTCCATTTTTGACCATACAGTTTGCAACGTAGCTATTTATGTGATTATGAAGGCTTGCAATTGGAGATAATTGCATATCTTCTGGGAATTTTGCCCGTTCAATATTCAGGTCCAATTCATCTGCCATCATTAACAAGGCGCAAAGTAGAGATCCGCGAATAGGAATCATCCTCGGCTGATAAGGTAGTTTGCTAAGTTCAGTGCATGATTCATCAAAATATCGAGTTCCATGACCTTTACAGATAAGCGCTATTGGAAACAAATACCGAGGATCTGGATCGATATCCACCGTGAATTCGCCACGCGTGGAAGCAATAGATCGATTGATAATTAGGTCGTACGCCCTCACAGGATGATGAGTCCTAATATATTCAAAGTCATGATAATCAAATAGCTCATATGGTTTATTGTTAATTATCATATTCTGCATTCCAATATCATGGAGATAACAGGAAGCCAGAAGAATATATAATTCGTGAGGGGATAATCGATTTTGAGTCGTGTGCAAATTATCCAAAATTTGACCAAGAATCAAGATGATTCTTTCCGAATGATCTATTGAGTGATCAGTGAACCATAACAGACGTGGTTGTTTCCAAATCATCCTTGAAGAAACTACAATTCGTTTGTAACGATCAAATAAATCTAAACCCTGATCTTTACAATCATTTTCCAACCATTGCTCAAGTAAGAACATATTCATCTACGGTTCTCCAAACATCAAGGTATCTCTTTTTTAGAAAATATCAGCTTATATAACCCCAAGCTTAATGCTATTATTCAATTAAGCACCCCTATCATAAATAAGTATACTTAGGCAAACTGCAATGTCAACATGCGAAAGCAATTTTTCTTTTCGCATCATCTTTTTTTTCAATCGAGGAGCCTGATTCCTTTTCGGAGGCTAACTTCTATTAAGTGACAAAATCGTTCTGAAGGAAAACCAGTAGATAATTGATAAGCAAGAAAATTTACAAAAAAGGATAAAACCATCAAGCAGAGATTTTGCCTACTTAAGAAAATGTCACAACCTTTGCTAACCTGACTGTCTTTTATCAGACTTTTTTTAATCTTCACGATAAGATATTTGAGCCTCGATATACCTAAGACAAGTTAATTCAATAAATATTAAACATAATACATTGTTACAACTTATTTTTTGTAAACGTGCTTTGAGATCGCGATCAAAGGTCTTTGGATTAGTAAATTTAGCAAACTCTTAACTTAATCTCTTGAAAATATCAGAGTTATTCGATATACTAGGGTTGATAAACATCTGGGTGCCCCCCTCACCCGGGTGTTTATCATTTAAGGGGTCAAAAAAAGTACCATGTTTCTTGAACGAGAAACTTGGAGAAAAAAACAGGAAGGCTCTCGCCTTCCTGTTGTGGTTAATTCAGGGGGAAATCGTCTTCGAACTCGTCATCCTCGGCGTCGACCTCGCGGCGGATCCACAGGTAGAGCACCTGGCCGCCGTCGATCTCGGCGGTGCGGGCAGCGAGGATGGGTACCTTCTGTTCTAGGCCAAGCGTGTTCTTGTAGTGCAGGAAGATGGTCTTGTGCTTGCTCCAGGCGCGGTGGCAGCGTTCCACCAGGGCGCGGCCGTTGTAGGTGCGCAGACGCGTGAGCGCCATATCGTAGAGGCCGGGGCTCTCATTCAAGCTCTGAGCCCAGCTCTCATCGATGCGTTCAAAAACGGGCGGCGGCCCTTCAATGATGGTGATCTGGTCGTCCATTCTTTCCTCGGCGCGTATCATACCATAAACCCGGCCAAAGCGGGATTTCTTATAAATTTTCTACGCAATGTTAATCCTGCTCCGATACTCAATGGATAAGATAGGGTCAAGATAACAAACAAACGGAGGTTTGAAATGACTCTTTACTTTACCAACCCAAACGCAGTTCTTGAAGCCCGCCGCCGCAGAATGCAGCGCATGTTGGAGGAATCGTTCAACGGCGAACGCCTGATGACTTTCCCGGTCGATCTGGTGGAGACTGACGAAGCTTACACTCTACGGGCCATGCTGCCCGGTCTGAAGACCGAAGACGTCAACATCCAGTTGAACAACGGCATCCTCACCATCGACGGCGAATACAAAGCCGGTGAAGAGACCGGACAGCGCTTAATGAGCGAATTCCCCGCGGGACGCTTCGCGCGCAGTTTCGAGTTGGCCGACGCTATCGTGGGCGACAAGATCGAAGCCACCATGGCCGACGGCGTGCTCACCCTGCACCTGCCCAAGGCCGAAGAAGCCAAACCCCGCACCATCAAGATCAAAGTCAAGTAAACGACAAGTAATCCATAATCCGCGGCAGGACATCACTCCCCTGCCGCGGATCATTTAAAGGGTAAAATCGAAGCATGGACACAGAAGCACTGAAATCAGCCCTGACGGATACACCTGTGAGCGTCTGGCACGCCTTTGATGAGATAGGCTCCACCAACGACGAAGCGCTGCGCTGGATCGATGCTGACGCGCCCGATATGGCGCTGGTCATTGCCGAGCGGCAGACAAGCGGCCGCGGCCGCTTCACGCGCCGCTGGGTCACCGAGCCGGGAGTCGCGCTGGCGTTCACGGCGATCCTGAGACCCACAAAAGAGGAAGCAAAAACCATCACCAGCCTGTACGCGCCCATGGCAGGGCTGGCAGTGTGGCAAGCGCTAAGAGAAGAGCTCGGCCTTACGGCGCAGATCAAATGGCCCAACGATGTGCTGCTGGAACGGCGTAAGTGCTGCGGCATCCTTGCAGAGGCGGCCTGGACGGGGGATAAACTCAACGGCATCGTGCTGGGTATCGGCATCAACGTCAGTGCGGGCTCGCTGCCGCCCGAGAGCGACGCTCTCTTCGCAGCCACGTACCTGGAGAAATACACTGCCGCACCGGTCAACCGCTGGGCGCTGCTGGCGGCGGTGGCGCGCAACCTGGCCTACTGGCGCGGGCAGCTCGGCAGTGCCGAGTTCCTCGCCACCTGGCAGGACAACCTGGCCTTCAAAGGCGAACAGGTGCGCGTGGAACAGGCAGGAGATCCGCTGCTGAGCGGCAAACTCACGGGCGTGGATTGCCGCGGCAACCTCTTGCTCCGTGATGCAAGTGGCGCTACAATTATTGCAGAAGTCGGCGATGTCCATTTACGGTCCGCGTCATGAACCAGACCAGAAATTGAGAGGGTACAGCCATGTTAGATGATCTCCGCAATTCAGCCAATTCACCTTTTCTAAACGAAGAGGGTTTTGAACAGGAAGAACAATTGATCGAAGAGGAAGCCCCGCGTTCCTTTTTGGGTATGACGCCGGTACAGCGCTTTGTGATTGCGCTGCTCATCTTCTTTATGGTGCTCATTTTGGGTGTGTTTATGCTGGTACTGTTCCAGAAGGTGTATCCCCCAATTTAATCTCAGAGAAAAGCAGATCCCGGGTTCCTGTTTCCAGAAACCCGGGGTTTTTTATTTATTCTCCGTTGGCTTTGTTCAGATCGACGTTGACCGCCTTGAGATCAGCGGCAGCAATGCGCGCCAGCGAGGCAACCACGTCGGTGGCACCCAGGTTCATGAGCCTGAAGCCGCGGGTGGCGCGTCCGCTGGAGTTGATCTCCTTGGTCTTGAGGCGCAACAGGATGCCGCCGGAGGAGATGATGGTAATCTCATCCTCGGCCTGAACAACGCGCGCACCCACGATGCGCCCGATCTTGCCCAGGTGCTTTTGGTCGATGGTGGCCACGCCGCCGGTGGCGCGTCCTTTGGCCGGATACTCGGAAAGGTCAGAGCGCTTGCCAAAACCCTGCTCGGTGACGACCAGGAGCATGCCGCCGGGTTCCACGACTTCCATCGAGGCTAGGCGATCACCCTCGTGCAGCTTGATGCCGGTCACGCCGCCGGCCTGGCGGCCCATACAGCGGATGGTGTCTTCGTGAATGCGCAAGGCCTGTCCATCGCGGGTGACCAGCAGGATCTCGTCCTTGCCATGCGTGACCTTGGCCCACCACAATTCATCCTTGTCTTCGAGAGTAATAGCGATGAGACCGGAAGGACGCACGCTGGCCAGTTCGGTGAGCTCCAGGCGTTTGACACGCCCGGAAGTGGTTGCCATGGTCAGGTAGCCCGACTCAAAGTTGGGAACGGCCACGGCAGCAGTGATGCGCTCGTTGGCGTCAAGAGATAGTACGTTGACAATGGGGATGCCGCGGTCGGTGCGGTTGGCATCAGGGATCTGGTAGGCCTTCTCGGAGTAAACCTTGCCCTTGTCGGAGAAGAAGAGAACGGTATGCAGGGTGCGGGCGGGAAGCATGAGGATAACCTCGTCCTCCTCACGCACGGTCTGACCCGAAACACCGCGTCCACCGCGCCCCTGGGTGCGGTAGAGGTTGGCAGCCACGCGCTTGATGTAGCCCTTTTGTGTGAAAGTGATAAGGACGGCTTCATCAGCCACAAGATCCTCTTCCTTGAGTTCCTCGTGGGTGTCGCCCATGATGCGGGTGCGGCGCTCGTCGCCGTACTTGGTGGTCAATTCGTTGAGATCGTCCTTAACCACACCGAGAATCTTCCTGGGGTTGGCCAGCAAGTCTTCGAGGAAAGCAATGCGCGCCATGACCTCTTTGTATTCAGCCTCGATCTTCTGGCGCTCGAGAGCAGCCAGGCGGCGCAATTGCATATCGAGGATGGCCTGGGCCTGGATCTCGGTGAGTTTGAAGCGGCTCATTAGGCGTTCCTTGGCCACATCAGCGTCCTTGGATTCACGGATGGTGCGGATAACCTCGTCGAGGTTGGCGAGGGCGATGAGCAAACCATCAAGAATATGGGCGCGAGCTTTAGCCTTGGCCAGTTCGTAGCGTGAACGCCGTGCGATGACGTCCTGGCGGTGTTCGATGTAGATCTGCAGAGCGCGTTTGAGCGAAAGCAGACGCGGTTCGCCGCCCACCAGTGCCAGCAGATGAACACTGAAGGTGGACTGCAGCGGAGTGAACTTATAGAGTTGATTGAGCACCTGCTTGGGCTGGGCGCCGCGGCGCAGTTCGATCACAATGCTCATGCCGCGCCGATCGGATTCATCGCGCAGGTCGGAGATGGCGTCCAGTTTACCCTCGCGGGCAAGTTCAGCAATGCGCTCGATGAGGTTGGTCTTGTTCACCTGGTATGGGATCTCGGTGATGACGATCTGGTAGCGGTTGCCCTTCATCTCTTCGATGTGAGCCATGCCGCGCACCACCAGGCGTCCGCGTCCGGTGGAATAGGCTTGCAGGATGTTATCTTTGCCAACGATGATACCGCCGGTGGGGAAATCGGGTCCCTGCATGAACTTCATCAGTTCTTCGGTGGAGACGTCGTCGATGGTGTCGTAGTGGTCGATGAGGTAATCGATGGCAGCCGTGATCTCGCGCAGGTTGTGCGGCGGGATGCTGGTGGCCATGCCCACAGCGATGCCGGAGGAACCGTTGAGGAGCAAGTTGGGCAGGCGCGACGGCAGCACATCGGGTTCTTTCAGGGAGCCGTCGAAATTATCGGTGAAATTAACCGTGTCCTTGTCTAAGTCGGCTAGCATCTCCTCGGCGTGCGAGTGCAGGCGGGCTTCGGTGTAACGCATGGCGGCCGGAGCGTCGCCGTCGATGGAGCCAAAGTTGCCCTGGCCGTCGATGAGCAGGTAGCGCATCGAAAAATCCTGGGCCATGCGGGCCATCGAATCGTAAACGGCCGCGTCGCCGTGGGGATGATACTTGCCGAGTACTTCACCGACGATACGGGCGGATTTCTTGTAAGAGCTGTTGGCGCGGATGCCCATATCCGACATGGCGTAAAGGATGCGGCGGTGCACCGGTTTGAGGCCGTCGCGGGCGTCGGGCAGCGCGCGCGAGACGATGACGCTCATGGCGTAATCGAGATAGGCCGACCGCATCTGTTCATCGATATCGACTTGCTTGACTGATCCTATATCCATAAAAAATTCCTCGTGATTTGACTGTAACCGAGTGATTATACCTTACAGGGGGTCGTTTTTGGGCAAATCTAGCGTTGTCGACCAATAGAAGACCTCTTGGCGAGTGGTGTAGAATGGAAGTATGAAAAAACGATTGAGTGAAGACTGGCTGGCCGTCGTCATCGCTCTGGGATTGATGGCGCTGGCACTGTTGGGCTGGATCGGTCCGGCTTGGATGAAGTTCTAGGGCGACGCATGGAAGAGAACAAAACGAAATCATCAATTCTTTGGGCGGTGCTTGGTTTCGCCCTGGTGGTGGCGCTGGCAGTGCTGGCGCGCTACGTAAAGACGCAGGTCTACGGCCTGAGCCTGCCGCTGGGCATCCCGGGCTAGGCGCTGGAATATCCGCTGTGGGCGGCGTTGATCGGACTGCTGGCCAACCTGCTCCTCAAGCTCTTCAAGCTCTACGAACCGTTGCGCAAGGGTTTCCGCACCGAGCTGTTCCTCAAGATCGGACTGGTGCTGCTGGGCGCGACCATCAACATCAAGGCCATCGCCAGCGCGGCCGGCGGCGCGGTGATCCAGGGCGTCATCATGATCACGGCGGTATACCTGTTCACCTGGTGGCTGGCAGGCAAGTTCAAGATGGCTGATACCATGCGCGCGGTAATGGCGTCGGCGTTATCCATCTGCGGGGTCTCGGCGGCCATCGCGGCAGCCGGGGCGGTGCAGGCCAAGAAGCAGGAGATCACCTACGTGACCACGCTGGTGATCCTGGTGGCGCTGCCCATGATGGTGATCGCTCCCCTGCTGGCGGGTTCAATGCATATGCCGCAGCAGGTGGCGGGCGCCTGGTTCGGCGGCAACATCGATACCACCGCGGCGGTGGTGGGCGCGGGCACCATCTATGGGGAAGAGGCCCAGGCCATCGCCACCATCGTCAAATCCACGCAAAACGTGTTCATCGGCGTGGTGGCCTTTTTGCTGGCGTTGTATTTCTCCACGCGGGTGGATAAATCCGCGCAGCGTCCTTCAGCGGGGGTGATCTGGCAGCGTTTTCCCAAGTTCGTGCTGGGGTTCGTGCTGGCCTCGGTGCTGTTCACGGTGGGGCTCATCCCCACGGCGGCAGCCAAAGACGCGCTGCCCAACGCCGGCAACGTGATCGCCGCGCTCAAGGACTGGGCTTTCTGTCTGGCTTTTGTGAGCATGGGGCTGGACCTCTCGCTCAAGGAATTGAAGGAGATGGGCTGGAAGCCGCTGGCCGTGTTCCTCATTGTTACCGTATTCAACACGCTGCTGGCGCTGGGAGTATCATGGCTCATCTTCGGCAAGTTGATGCCAGTGGTGGGATAATCATAATGGCGCGTTGACAACGCACCCCACATGACTTCCATCCTTTCTCCACAACTCCATCATTTTTTCTAATTGATTGATGATCTTTCTCCGGTATAATCTGTATCATGCGCAGGAGTCGTTTTTTAATACTATTTTCATTTGCGTGTGCATTTTTTATCGGTTTAGCCTCAGCCTGTACCGCGGGCAATGACACAACCGCAGATTCTGCTACCACCACCCAATCCACCTCCTATATCGAGAACAAGGGTTCGGACACCATCGTCAACCTGGCACTGGCCTGGGCGGAAGCATATCAAACCGTCGACCCGAACGTGAGCATCTCGGTCACCGGCGGGGGCAGCGGCACGGGCATCACGGCGCTTGTCAACAAGACGGTGGACATCGCCAACGCCTCGCGTCAGATCAAGCCTGAAGAGCTGGCCGCCGCGCAGGCTGCCGGGCTGAACCCGCAGGAATTCGTCATCGCGCGGGACGCCATCGCGGTCATTGTTAACCCCGAGAACCCTGTGGATGAACTCACGCTCGAGCAGCTCTCGCAGATCTACAGCGGCGAGATCAACAACTGGTCCGAGTTGGGCGGCGAGGACAGGCCGATCGTGCGTCTTTCGCGCGAGACCAACTCGGGCACGCATGTGTACTTCCTGGAAGCGGTGGTGCGCCTGGGCAACTCGGACGACACGACCATCTTCTCTTCCGACACGCTGCTTCTGCCCTCCTCGGAAGGCATCATCGCCGAGGTGCGCGACAACCCCAATGCCATCGGCTACGACGGCCTGGGCTACGTCACCTCCGAGGTCAAGCTGGTGGCAATTTCGTCTCTGGAGATGCCGGATAATTATGTGCTGCCCTCGGCAGCCACGGTGAGCGACAATTCATACGTCATCTCCCGCAGTCTTTACATGTACACCCAGGATGTGCCCACAGGCGTGGTGAAGGAATACCTGGATTGGATCCTCTCCCCCGAAGCCCAGCAGATCGCCACCGATTTGGGCTTTGTACCGGTGGAATGACAGGAGTGAAATGAAGAAGAGACACAGCGGCGACAAGGTCATCAACTTCATCATCAAGGTGTGCGGCTATTCAAGCATTCTCTTCGTCACGCTGATATTGCTCTTCCTGCTGCGCGAGGGTCTGCCCGCGCTGGCCAATGTCTCGCTCAAGAACCTGTTCGGCACCACCTGGTATCCCATAGAAGAGTATTTCGGCATCCTGCCGCTCATCCTGGGCACGCTGCTGGTGACCATCGGCGCCACGCTCATTGCCCTGCCCTTTGGCGTGGGCACGGCGGTTTATCTTTCAGAGATCGCGCCCAAGTGGATCCGCAATATTTTTAAACCCATAATCGAGATCCTGGCAGGCATCCCCTCAGTGGTACTTGGTTTCGTGGGCATCCTGGTGGTGGTGCCCTTCCTGCGCCAGTTTCTCAACCTGCCCACAGGGCTCACCGCCTTTACCGGCGCAATCCTGCTCGGATTAATTGCGATCCCCACCATTGTTTCCATCGCGGAGGATGCGCTCAACAACGTGCCGCCGGCTTTCCGCCAGGCCGCGCTGGCGCTGGGCGCCACCCGGTGGGAGACAACCTGGGGCGTGACCGTGCCGGCCGCCAAAAACGGCATCCTCACAGCCGTCATGCTCGGCGTGGGGCGCGCGCTGGGCGAGACCATGGCCGTGATGATGGTGACAGGCAACGCCCCGGTGATGCCGCTCAAGTGGAACTCGCTGTTCGCGCCGGTGCGCACCATGACAGCCACCATCGCCTCTGAAATGGGTGAAGTGGCCACGGGCAGCGCTCATTACCAGGTGCTGTTCTTTATTGGCATCATTCTGTTCTTGATCTCCCTGGCGGTGAACATCGCCGCCAGTTCGGTGAGCACACGCCAGCGCAAACGCGCGGAGAGGATCCTGTCATGAACCTCGACAAGAACCCGCGTTCCGCCACGACCGTCAAACAGAGCCTGGGCTTCATGCTCATGCGTCTGATCGCGCTGCTGACTGTGCTGCCTATCATCGCGCTTATCGGCTATATCATCGCCAAGGGTTCACCGGCCATCAGTTGGGAGTTCCTCACGGCCATGCCCTCCAACGGCATGCGCTCGGGTGGCATCATGCCGGCCATCATCGGTACACTATATCTCACCCTGGGTACCGCCATCTTTTCAGTACCGCTTGGTGTGGCTGCCGGCATCTACATCGCCGAGTACGCCCCCGATAACCGCATGACGCGCATCATCCGCATTGCCATCATCAACCTGGCGGGCATTCCCTCGGTGGTCTACGGGCTGTTCGGTCTGGGATTGTTCGTCATCTTCTTGCGTTTCGGCACCAGCATCCTGGCTGCCTCGCTGACGCTGGCCATTATGACGCTGCCGGTCATCATCAGCACCACCGAAGAAGCACTGCGCGGCGTGCCTAATTCATTCAGAGTTGTCTCTGTTTCTCTGGGAGCCAGCCGCTGGCAGACGGTTTGGCGAATCACCCTGCCGCAGGGTATGTCTGGCATCGTCACAGGCATCATCCTGGGACTGGAACGGGCAGCAGGCGAGACAGCACCCATCCTGTTCACCGGGGCCACCTTCTTCCTGCCGCAACTCCCCAACTCGATCTTTGACGCCACCATGGCGCTGCCGTATCACATCTTTGTCATTTCCACCCAGGTGCCGGGCATGCCGGTACAGATACAGTACGGCACGGTGCTGGTGCTGTTGGCCTTTGTGCTGGGCATGAACATCATCGCCACCCTCATCCGGGCGCGCGCGCGCGCCAGAAGGCAGTGGTGAGCCGATGAAGAAATTCAGCATCGAGAACCTGAGCGTGCGCTACTCGGATAAGAACGAGAGCCTGCGCAACGTGAGCATGGAGATAGAGGCCAACGCCATCACGGTGCTGTTCGGACCGGCGGGCGGCGGCAAGTCCACGCTGCTGCGCGTGCTCAACCGCCTCAACGACCTGGCCGACGTGGACCAGATGACGGGCAGTGTCATGTTCAACGATATGAACATTCTGGACAAGGAAACGGACGTCATCGAGCTGCGCCGCAAGATCGGCATGGTGTTTTCGCGGCCGGTACCGCTACCGCTTTCAATCTATGAGAACGTGGCCTACGGGCTGCGCATGGCCGGGGAGAAGAGCAAAGCCAAACTGGATAGTGCTGTCGAGAACGCCCTGCGCCAGGCCGTGCTCTGGGACGAGGTCTTCGACCGCATGAACGATTCCGGTTACGCCATCTCCGGCGGGCAGCAGCAGCGATTGTGCCTGGCGCGCGTGCTGGCGCTCGAGCCCGAGGTCATCATGCTCGACGAGCCCACCTCCGCCTTGGATCCGGTCTCGACCTCGCGCATCGAGAGCCTGCTGACCGACCTCAAGGAAAAGTACACCATCATCCTGGCACCCCACAACGTGCAGCAGGCAGCGCGCATGGCTGACTACGCGGCCTTCTTCCTGCAGGGCGAGTTGATCGAGTTCAGCGTCGGCAAGGAGATATTCCTCACCCCGCGCGACAAGCGAACGCAGGACTACGTAATGGGTAGGTTTGGATAAGTGTTATCAAAAAGTACAGATACCGGGTTTCTAAAAGCAGAAACCCGGCTTTTTTTGCATAATAAAAACCGGGTTTTTCGTGAATAATTTCCTTGCGTCAAGCGCAACGCGGCGCCTTGATTGGTGTATAGTATTCAGGTAACAAACTTCCATAGGAGACCAAATATGAAGAAAAACAGCTTGCTTATCATCTCTTTTGGGATCATCTTCCTTTCGTTCATCCAACTGGCGGGCACACTGGTGGAATCCATCTACTTGCTGGACCTGCTGCACTCCACCCTGGACGCCAAGGTGGTTGGTGTGCTGTTCTTCTTCACGCCGCTGTTGCTGATCCCATTCCACAAGCGCTATCCGCGCGCGCTGTTGTGGATCAGCCTCGGGCTGCTGTTGGCCACCCGCTCAGTGCTGCCGTACATCAAAGTCTTCCCACGCATGATCGTGGCAGGGTTGGGCGTGTGCGCTGTGGTCAGTCTGTTCTTCGCGCTGCTGCGTTTGCTCCCCGCCGACGAAAACCGCAAAAGACTCGGTCTGTGGGGCGGCGCGGGGCTAGCATTGGCGCTCGGATTATCCGTGTTGCTGCGCACCGTCTATCACGGCGTGGAATACTCCCTCGCCCCGGCAGGCGGCTGGGCAGGCATCCTGTTGATCTTACTGCTCGGGTTGGAATTGTGGCAATTGAGGTTGACAGCCGCACCAGCCACGACTGATAAGAAGGTCAAGGGCGTCACTGACGCGGTGATCGGGTTGTTTATGGTATTGACGCTGGCCTGGTTCTCTTTCTCCGCCCCGGCGGTCATCGCGCGTTGGACGCAAGGAAACTATACCCTCATCGTGGCCGCGGTCAGCGTGTTTTCGTTGGGATGGGTGCTTTTAACGCTACTCAACCCCGGCTGGACAGCAAAAATCAGCCGCAGATTGCTGCTGGTCTGGAATCTGCTCTTCACCGCCAGCCTGGCAGCGACGATCTACCTGCAAAAGGCGGTTCTGCCAACCACGCCGGACAGCACCTTTGTCATTGGCGCACCTACCTGGCTGCAATTCCTGCCGCTGGCATTTGCGCTGCTGCTCTTCCCGGTGCTGTTCCTGGATATGCAGGTCTTCCTGGCGCCATTCAGCGAAACAATGCCGGCGCCGAAAGCGCTGGTGCCGGGCATCCTCATCGGCAGCTTTATCCTCATCCTGATGGTCTTCGCCAACATCTTCACCAACGTGTGGGGCTATGTGCCGCTGGGCGATTTCTTCCGCGGCAAGTACTGGCTGACCTATTTCCTTCTGGCCGGGATCATCAGTCTGATGGCCTGGCTGGTCGGACGCAAGGGTAGTGCTGCCGCAGCCAAAGAACCGTTGGTTTTCAACTGGGCCTGGGGAGTCGTACAGGGAGTCATTTTGATTGCGACCATACTCTACGCCCTGCCGGTGAAGCACGCGGTAGTCCCCACCGGTGAACGTACCTCCATCAAGGTAATGACCTACAACATCCAGCAGGCCAACGACGTCAACGGGGAGAAGTCCTTCGAGCGTCAACTGGCGCTCATCCAGGAGGTCTCGCCGGACGTGCTCTCGATGCAGGAGACCGACTCGGCGCGCATCTCACTCAACAACAACGATTACGTGCGCTTCTACGCTGACAGCCTGGGGTATTACTCCTACTTCGGACCCACGCCGGTCAATGGCACGTACGGAACATCCATTCTTTCCAAATATCCCCTGAAGAATCAACACACAGTGTATATCTACAGCGATAAGGATGAGAACGGTATTGCAGTTGCTGAAGTGACAGTCAGCGGCAAGACCTTTACGTTTTACGATGTGCACCCCGACGGTTCGCCCACGGTGGATATGTCCTTCGCCAGAACGCTCATCGATATCTCGAAGAACAGCGAGTACGTGATCGCGCTGGGCGATTACAACCTGCGCGACTACGAAGAAGCCTACAAACTGATCGACAGCGTCTATACCAATGTGTGGACGAGTATTTATCCCGGCAAGATCAGCGCGGATGGAGTCGATATGTCGGGCGAGAACCGCATCGACCACATCTTCATCTCCCCCAACCTGTGGGCGGTCAACCCGGTCTTTCTGCAAACATCGGATTCGGCAACCGATCACGCGGTTCACTGGACTGAGTTGACGTGGGTGGAACCATAAAATGAACGGGCATGATGTATCGTGCCCATACCAAAAGAAACCCGGTTTCTTCACTTCGAGAAACCGGGTTTCTTGTATATCGGCTGGAATTACTTTCTGTCTTGCATCAACTTTTGCGCCATGAGAGCGCCGTCGCGGATGGGCTCGTAGCCCGTGCAGCGGCACAGGTGCTTGTTGAGGGCGTTCTCCAGCTCAGTCTGTGACGCGCCGGGGTTGGCTTCGAGCAGCGCGTAGAGTTCCATCACGATGCCGGGAGTGCAGAAGCCGCATTGCACCGCGCCTGACTCCGAGATGGATTTCTGAATCGGGTGCAGTTCCATCCCCTTTGCCAGACCTTCAACGGTGACAACGCTGGCTCCGGCTACCTTGCCCACCGGGGTGTTGCAGCTCTTGATGGCTTTACCGTCCACCACCACCGTGCAGGTACCGCAGGTGGAGTTATCGCAGCCGTGTTTGGTGCCGGTCAGGTCGAGCACATCACGCAGGACGTCGATGAGCATCATGGCGGGATCCACGTCCACGGTGGTGGGAGTGCCGTTCAGGGTGAATGTGATCTTCTCGCTCATTTTGTCACCTTGCCTTTGTTCTCCAGTGCCTGCTTCATTTGATCGGGTGTGACCGGGATCTCGAAGAAGTCAATCCCCGTGGCGTCGTAGATGGCGTTGAGGATGGCCGGGGCAGGCCCGATGGTGGAATGTTCGCCGATGCCGCGCGCGCCAAAGGGACCCACCGCGTCGGGCGTCTCAACGAATTCGATATCCCACGCGGGAACTTCTTTGAAGGTGGGTAGATGGTATTTGAAGAAGTGTGGATTGAGGATGCGTCCGTTGGCATCATATTCAATCTTCTCGTGCAGCGCGGCACCTATGGACATAAGAGAACCGCCCATGACCGAGCCGCGGATCTGTTTGGGGTTGATGACCTGGCCCACATCGAAGACCGAGGTGAACTTGTCCACGAAGACTTTGCCGGTCCTCTTCTCGATGCGTATCTCGGCCGCCTGCACACCAAAGGTGTATGAGACGCCGCAGGAACCCTGCCCGTTCTTGTCGGGGTTGGAGTAGCGCGGCAGGCGTGCGTCGGATACCGACTGCGCCATCTCACCAATGGTGATGCCGTCCTCGGTGATATAGCCGCGGTTGATGTCTTTGACCGAAACGCGGATATCAGGATCGTTCTTGAGATAAACGTATTCACCGTCGTATTCCAGGTAATCGGGGTCGGTCTTGAGCACCTGGGCGGCAGTGGCTTTGAGGATTGCAATGAGTTTGTCAGCGGCGCGGATGATGGCGCGTCCGCCCTGGGTGGTGAACATGGAACCGATGGTCTGCCACTCGTAGGGCGAGAACTGGGTGTCGATCTCGGTGTAGACGCGCACTTTCTCGGGCGCGATCTTCAGGGCTTCAGCAGCCACCTGGCGCACAACTGTGCGCAGTCCC
>ENA-UOWO01002367-UOWO01002367.1-activated-sludge-metagenome-genome-assembly--contig:-NODE-2367-length-23395-cov-10.576093_pt1 | contig 23395 bp, 15 predicted proteins | sample MGYA00238148_ERZ761564 | MGnify/ENA primary metagenome ERZ761564 (study PRJEB28885, sample SAMN05720194) | activated sludge metagenome | isolation source: Anaerobic digester | place: USA... | reverse complement strand
GGTACTACTGAAGCCTCAACCTGCTTCGCTTCAATTAAGGCGGAATCCTTGTTGATACACACCTTTAAATCTCCCAATTTTCCGACTTTGGTCGTACAAGTGATTAGATTTGGCTGCTGTGCAAACACAGGAATTCCCACTAAGAGAAGCAATACTGGCAACAAGTGTTTCAGTTGCCGCAAATGGCTTGAAAAGAGGTACTTAATGGGTATCATAATTAATCGTTTTCGATGATGGTGGAAACCGACTATGTACCCGGGCTTGAACCCATGAATAAATCCATAGGCATTCCACGAATCCATTCGTGGACTTTAGTAGTTCAGACTGATGCTAGAAGGAGGAGAGATAACTTGAAGTAAAACCTAGACTTTTTACATCTTCAACCTAATTGAGGCCTCAAATATACAATTCTAGATGACACATTTCCTCCTTTTTTTGCTTTTTTTTCTTCAATTTTAAACAAATAACCTAAACAGGTTACGGGTTTTTTCCAAAAAGTTGAATGTTTTGGAAAAATTTTGTGCGATGGAGAAATAGGGGGTCTGTTTTGCTCCAAATTGCCGTCGGATGGCTTCCACATTTTTCAACATACTTCCTTCAAAATCTAGACATTTTATATCTAGATTATTATGAAGAAATAGAATGGCTTCCCAGATGAGCAAGATTCCGGCGCCATGATGGCGCAGGCTTGGATCATCTCCGGCCAAATGGTAATAACCAACTTGACTATCCCACACCAGATAAGACGCGCTATGTACCCGTCCTCGTTGGTCAACCGCGAAAAAAAACTTTCGCCGGTTTTGGGATGCCAATCCCGCATCATGCCTTAAAAATTCTTGCAGTGAGTACGGAATTGAGATGTTTTGTCGGTCAAAACTCAGCTTATTGACACCATAAAATTGTTCGGGGTTGTCCCAATGTTCAATTTTTATTTGCGCTGCTGCTTTGTGTAAATTGCGCCGAATGTTGCGATTGACACCGTTTTGCACTTGTTGTACATCACTGATGTCAAGTAAATAAGTGTACTTGCTCGTTTGCCGATAACCTTGCCAGTACAAAGGCAGCCAATTGGTGATTGAATAATGGAAATCTTGTTTAATGCTGGCCACTGGGGGAATTTGAGCCAGTAGTTTCTCTAATATTTGATGTTGCTCACTTAAATTATACGCTCCCAACAAATAAGGACCCATAAATTTAACAAAAACTGGCATGGTGATGTACCGAAAGCCCATTTTTTTTTTGATGAAATAAGTCCAGATGCCTTTTACTTGACCTCCTTCCTCTACCATGGCTACTCCCCACTCTCCCTCCTGGCATACGGCGTCAAGGTACCAATCCTGGAAAAAGATGGGAAGTTCGGGGTGGGATGCACAAAAAGTACGGTAGGCAGTTTTCATAAGTTCGGGGGTTCGGGGGTTCGAGGTTCGGGGGTTCGAGGTTCGGGGGTTGTCCCTCGAACTCCCGAACCTTCGAACCCCCGAACCCTAATAATCATCAACCCGTCCCGCAAGGGCAGCAAAAGATTCTCCACCCGCGCATCGGCTTGTATTTTCTCGTTAAACTGGTGAATCAACATGGTGTCCTTGTCTTTTTTCTCCTGGGTAACTTTGCCGTCCCAGAGTACATTGTCTACGAGGATGATCCCTCCTGGGTTCATTTTGTCGATGACGAGGTCGTAATGTTGACTGTAGTCCTGTTTGCCTCCATCAATCATCACCAAATCAAAGGTGCAAGCCAAACCAGGAATAATTTCTTCGGCACGACCTAGGTGCAGTTGTATGCGGTCGGTCAGTCCTGCCTTTTCTACATATTTTCGAAAAATGTACTCCAGCTCTCGATTGGGTTCGATGGTGTGCAACATGCCGTCAGGAGGCAAACCTTCCGCGATGCAAATGGAGCCATAGCCCGTGAAAGTCCCTATTTCGAGTGCAAACTTGGGCTTGACCCAAAGACTAATAAAGCGCAACAGCTGTCCCTGCAATGGGCCGGTCATCATTTGTGGGGCCAGGGTTTTGAGGTGGGTTTCGCGGTCCAACTCGTGCAAGACCTCTGAAGGAGGAGTACTATGGGCAGCACAATACTGGTAGATGTTGCGTAAGGAACGTTGCATACTTGAAAAAGTTGAGGAGTTGAGAGGTTAAGGAGTTGAGCGTCAGGCATGACCATACCACTGCGGCAGCCTAAACTTCTCAACTCCTCAACTTCTCAACTTTAAGGAAGCCAAAGTTCTAAAAGTTTTTTGTACTTTTCCTCACTTCCACAACTTGTTTAAATTGAACTTAATTCACCATGAAAAAATCGACCCGGCTTGGTTTTATCCTGAGCCTGCTTTTGCCTTTCGGACTACTTGCCCAATACCCAACCCGTTTTGAGACCAGCAATGGTACTCAAACACCAACCTATGAAGAAGGCATTGCCTGGTACCAACGCATTGCTGCTGATTTTAAAGAAATTGACATGCAAGTAAAAGGGCCTACCGATAGTGGTTTCCCCTTGCACCTGGTGTTGTATTCCAAAAACCGCAAATTTGACCTCGCCAAGCTCAAAGCCCAGGGTAAAGCCATTTTTTTCATCAACAACGCCATCCACCCCGGTGAACCCGATGGTGTAGATGCTTCGATGATGCTCTTGCGCGACTTGGCGTTGCACCCCGAGCGTTACCCGATGCTGGACAGTGTGGTGGTGGCGCTGATCCCTTTTTACAACATTGGCGGCGCGCTCAACCGCAGTTCGACCAGTCGAGTCAGTCAAAACGGCCCCGAGGCTCATGGTTTTCGGGGCAATGCCCGGAATTTCGACCTCAACCGCGATTTCATCAAAGCGGATACCCGCAATGCCCAGAGTTTTGCAGCCATTTTTCAGGAACTCGATCCCGATGTGTTCATCGATACCCACGTCAGCAATGGTGCTGACTACCAGTACACCATGACTTTTTGTTATGCACAGGAGGAAAAATTAGGGGGCGTACTGGGGCCTTTCCACAAAGGGACTTTCCTGCCTTTTATGTACGAGCACATGAAAACCGCAGGCTTTGAGGCTACGCCATACGTCAATGCTTTTGGGCAAACGCCGGACAAGGGTTTTAGTCAGTTTGCCGATTGGCCACGCTATTCCACGGGTTATGCAGCGCTGTTCCACACCTTCGGCATGATGACGGAAACCCACATGCTCAAACCTTATGCCCAGCGGGTGAAGTCAACTTATGCCCTACTAGATGGGGTATTGAAATTCCTGGGGCAGCACCGGGCCCGTTTGTTGGCCTTGCGGAAAGCCACCAAAGAGGCGGTCAAAACCCAAACGGAATTTCCGCTGACCTGGAAACTCAACCGGGAAAAATTTTCAGAGATTGAGTTCAAAGGTTACGAACCTGAGTATCCGATCAGCGCCATCAGCGGACAAAAACGCCTGTACTACAATCGCGATAAACCACTCAACAAAATTGTCCCTTTCTATGACCATTATGATGTGGAGCTAAAAACCAGCAAGCCCTCGGCGTACATCATCCCTCAAGGTTGGCACAATGTCATTGACCGACTCAAAATAAGTGGCGTACAAATGCGGCAATTGACCCAGGATAGTACCCTCGAATTGGAGGTGTACATCATTGATGCCTATAAAAGTGCGGCCAATCCCTACGAAGGTCACCACCAAAACACCAGCATGGAGTTACATACCGAACGCCACAAAATAGCTTTACGTAAAGGGGATTATTTCATCCCGCTCAATCAATGGCGCAATCGTTTTATTGTGGAGGTATTGGAGCCTCAAGGGGTAGATTCCTACTTCCGCTGGAATTTTTTCGATACCATTTTGCAGGAAAAAGGAGGGTATTCGTCTTACGTTTTTGAAGACCTGGCAGCGGAGTTGCTCCAAAAAGACCCTGCACTAAAGCAAAAATTGGAGGAAAAGAAAAAAGCAGACAAGGCTTTTGCGGATAATGCTTCAGCGCAATTGGATTTTGTGTACAAGAATTCGATTTATTGGGAAAAGGAGTACATGCGGTATCCGGTGTACCGGGTGAGGTGATTGTAGGGCAGGAATTTTGCTTTCACTTCGGACACCTCGGCTTCGCTCGGCGAGCGAAGTGAAAGCAAAATTCCTGCTCTACAATCAATCTAAACTTCCTCCATTGCCCCCATCTGCGCCAACACCACCCCCGGATTCAAAGCCGCCGCCGGATTGTGCGCGGCGGTAAACGCAGGTGCAGCCGCCAAACGCTCCCGGTTGGCGCGCAATTGCTCAATGGCCTGGGCGAAATACTCGAAAGGTGCCCGCACGGATTGTTCCTTTGCCACATCAAAACCGTGCAAATTGCGGGCATCGGCCACGATGCGCTTGAGGTCAGCGCCAGAACAATCGTAGGTCAGTTCAGCAAGGTGGCTCAATTCTCCAGCTTTGAGCTGAAGTACACTGCCAGTGATGAGCGATTGCAACATGGCCTGCCGCGCCGTGGCATTCGGCAATTTCATTTCCAGCCACAATTCCACCCGACCACTGCGGATCAAAGCAGGGGGCAAGCTACCGATGTTCATCGCGGTAAACATCACCGTCACCTGGGTATTGGACCTGGATTCCAGGCCGTCAAGCATGGTGAGCAAATAGCGGTACAGACCAAACTCGTCCTGGTTTTCAAACAAGACATCGCAGTCGTCGATGAACAGGATGCTGGGCGCATTGTGCTTGGCTGCCTCAAAAATCTGGCTCACTTTGTGGTAAAACTGATCGGTACCACTGATCACCGTACCATCCAGCAAGAAAAATTTGCTATGCAGGCGGTGTGCCAAAGCCCGGCCAATAGAGGTTTTACCCGTTCCGGGAGGGCCGTACAACAAGACTCCACGTTTGGCACGAATGCCCAGGTCTTTGGCCAGGTCGTCGCGCTCCATCGGTACGATGATGTCGATTTCCAATTGGCGAATGACTTCTTCTACGCCGTACAAATCCGAAAAGTCCATTGGGTCCACCTCGGAAGTATCTACGTTGCTGAACAAGGCATAGGTTTCCAAAAACTGAATCAAAAATGGCGTATCAAAAGTACCTTCTGCCGGCAGCAATTGGCAAGCATAGGCCATTTGAATGGCGTTGAGGTGGGGTGCAAAAACATACACCCGCTCAAAGTCGATGTCTTTTAAACGGCCATGAATCAGCACATTGAATAAGAAGGCATGGTCTTCGGCAGTGAATTCAATCAAATTGACCTTTTGAACAAATTCATTCAAAGGATCAACATAATGGCCATGCTGGCTGCTCAACACCAAACGTTTGCCACTTTGCTCCAACCAACGCAAGATACCATCCAAGGCGGCAATCAATACACCCGGACGGGCCTTGCCGTAGCAAGATTCCACCATGTTGCAAACGTGGTGAAAATCGTCGACAATGACGAGGTCATGCGCTTTGAGGGCTTTGTGCAAGGTTGCAGCAATGCCTTCTTCGATGGCCAGGGGGTGAAAGGTTTGGATTTCGTCAAAAAAATCAGCCAGGCGCAAAAGTTGTCCTCCGGTTTGAAGGGCCAGGCGCTTGAGCATGAAGCTGCGGCCGTGGCCATAATTTACACCAAGTCCGCATAAATTATGTTGCTGAAGCTTGCCGAGCAATTGCTGATAAGCGACTTCCTGGGTAGGGCTTAAAGGGGGTAGTTCTACTGTTTTTACATTCAGGGGTTGAAGCGTTTGCATGGTAAGTTGAAGTTTGTTTGGGGTGGTAACGGCGGGAAAGGGGAAAAGATTCCCAAACGTTGAACTTTTTTTGTTCTTCTACTTCACCTTGATTTCTACCTTTGAAATCATTAATTTCGAGAAATAAAATAAAAGCTGAATGACTGCCTTTCAAAAAGTAGAAGCATTACTTCCTGAATTCACTCCTGGCGAAAAGGCTATGCTAATTCAAAAAGTATCGGCTCAAAGTCCTGATTTATTTCCTGGAATTGAAAAAACGCCTGGAGTTTGTGGAGGAAGTGCCTGTATTATTCGTACCCGTATTCCAGTTTGGTCATTGGTCAACTTGAAAAAGCTTGGGTTTTCAGACCCTGAATTGCTTCAAAACTATCCTTCCCTTAGGCAACAAGATTTAGACAATGCCTGGAATTATTACATTTTGCACGATAAAGAAATCGATTCCGAAATCAGAGAAAACGAGGAAGCATAAATGATCAAACTCTACTCCAACGAAAATTCCCCCCTCAAAGTAGTGGAATTGTTAAGAGAAAAGGGCTATGATGTTTTGACAACGAAAGATGCAGGAAAAGCTGGGATTGGTATTCCAAATGAAGAGGTTCTAAATTTCGCCGTCACCGAAGAAAGAATATTATTCACCATTAACCGAAAAGATTTTATCCGCTTGCATAGGCTCAATCCTAACCATTGGGGAATAGTCGTTTGTACAGAAAATTATGATTTAAAAAGCTTTGCAGAAAAAATTCATTTTGAACTTTCCTCTCTTGAAGGCGATCTAAAAGGTAAGCTCCTCAGAATTTATCGCGATCAATAAACGTTTTTTGCTATCTTTGCCTCAATAGTTTCGCATCCCAAAAGCATTTCCATCCAGCCTCCCGTGAACCTGAAACGCCCCGATACATCCTCATTCACATTCAGGTCATGCTTCAATTTCCCCTCAAGATCTTCCTGAGCCTCGTACTCGCGTCTACGGGCTGTGCCCCTGCGGCAGAAAAGCCCAAAGCGCCACTGGCGGCTAAAGTGGCGACGTCCAAGCCCCTTGCTGCGCCAGCTAAAGATACCATTCCCAAACCACCCGATCTGGATCCGGCCCAGTTTCCTTTCATCGATTTCAGCGTCAATACCATTGAGCGGGCCGAGTCCCTCCACTCTTTTTTCAAACGGCTGGACGCTTTAAAATCCGGAAAGTCCAACCAGGTCCGCGTGCTGCACATCGGAGATTCCCACATCCAGGGAGACTACTTCACAGGGTGGCTGCGGGCGTTTTTCCAGAAAGAATTTGGAGAAGCTGGTCGGGGTTTGGTATTCCCCTATCAACAAGCTGGGAGTTACAATGCCCGCGATGTAAAAACCAACAGCAAAGGCAATTGGCAAGGGCGAAAAAGCACCTTTCAAAATACCGAGATTCCCATTGGTCTAAGTGGCATGGGGATGCGTACCTACTACGAAGATTTTGAACTCAGTATCTATCCTCAAGATCGCTACGGCCTGGATCAACGTTTCAATTCGGTGACCATTTTTCATGAAAAAGGCCCTGAAATCTTTGATATGTTGGTAGAAACGGGCAAAACCACTCCGCTTGCTCCCCAAAAACTTGTTGACACCAAAGCCATTGCGGCAAGCATCACAAGTAAACCCGTGGTCCTCACTGGCACCAGCAACCACAAGGTGCGTTCAGGAGAATCCCTGTACAGTATTTCGCGGCGTTACCATTGCAACATAGCCGATTTGCGCAAACTCAATGGGCTCAACAGCAATTTGATCCACCCGGGAGACGTACTCAAAGTCCCCGCCTCCAATTGGGTAGCGCCTCGCCCCGCACCAGCGCCAAGCCCTGACCTCAGCACGTTTATCGAAGCCGGGGCCAAAATGGTTGCGGGAACCTACGACAGTACTCAACCTTTCCTGAGCGTTGTGCATCTGGACACCTTGACGTCTGTACTGCGCATCAAGGGCTTGAAAAACCAGCCCCGGCAGGAACGTACAACCTTGTTTGGTTTTTTACTGGAAAACAATTCCAAACCCGGTTTGCTATACTGTGCTGCCGGGGCCAACGGGGTAACTTACTACCACTACAACCATGCCCCGAACTTTGTAGACCAGGCCGCCATGTTGTTTCCCGATTTGATCATCATTACGTTGGGCACCAATGAAGCATTTTTACCCGGCAGTAAAATGGCCGAGGTAGAACGTGAGGTTGGGGCTTTTTTGGGCAAGTTACAAGCCAAAATGCCCCAAGTACCCATTTTAGTGACCATCCATCCCGATGTATTAAAAAATAAATCCGTAGACAATACCATCGGATTGCAGGTTCGAGATATATTGCGCAGGCAAACGCAAGAACACCAGGTAGCCATTTGGGATTTGCACCAGGTCATGGGCGGATTGGGTTCAATGCGCCGCTGGCGCTCAGGTGGACTTGCACAAGCTGATGGAATTCATTTTACCGAAAGAGGATACCTAGTAAAGGCACAGTTGTTGTACAGTGCCCTGATGAAAGCCTATGCCGCCAATTAATTGGACTGATTTTTCCGGATTGTGGACTTATGTAGCTTCCAGGCCTCTGCTCTTTAGCAACCTGGAGTTCTTCATTCTTTTTTTTATTTTTTATACACTTTACCTCTTGTTGCTGCGCAGCTTTAACCTGCGCCTGCTTTTAACCACCATTTTTTCGCTGTTTTTTTACTACAAATGCACCGGAGGTCCGGTCAATTTATGGGTGGTGTACTCCTACCCTTTTGTGTTGTTGATTTTTTCGGCAGTGGTCGATTTTTTTCTGGGGCATTTTATCTATCAGGCACCCACCAAAGCGGGTAAGTTGTTGTTTCTGATTCTCAGTTTGGTTTTCAACCTCGGCATGCTGGTCTATTTCAAGTACACCAATTTCTTCATCGGCATCTTCAATTCCACCTTGCATACCAATTGGGCTTTGCAAAACATCTATCTCCCGGCAGGCATTTCCTTTTTTGTGTTTCAAACGCTCAGCTACAGCATCGACGTATACCGAGGGCAAATTCAACCGGTGAGTGCGGGAATGAAAGACATCCGTTCCTTTTTGCGCAGTTTTTTGGACTTCGGCTTTTTTGTTACTTTTTTCCCTCAATTACTAGCCGGGCCGATTGTACGGGCGGCCGATTTTTTACCTCAAATCCGCAAAAAGCCCCATTTGAGCAAGGAGCAAATGGGCCGTGCCATGATCCTGATCATGAGCGGCTTGTTCAAAAAAGCCATCATTTCGGATTACATCAGCGTCAATTACGTAGACCGGGTTTTTGAAAATCCTTCCTTGTATTCCGGGTTGGAAAACCTGGTGGCCACTTATGGCTACGCCATTCAGATTTATTGCGATTTTTCGGGGTATTCCGATATGGCCATTGGTTTGGCCTTGTTGCTTGGGTTTACCCTACCCGATAACTTTCATACGCCTTACCGCTCCAGCAGCATCCAAGAGTTTTGGCGGCGCTGGCACATTTCGCTGTCCAGTTGGCTGCGTGATTATTTGTATATTTCCCTGGGCGGCAACCGCAAGGGTAAGTTTTTCACCTACTTCAACCTGATGATTACGATGGTGTTGGGGGGCTTGTGGCACGGTGCCAGTTGGGTGTTTATTGCCTGGGGAGCGCTGCACGGCATTGCCCTGTCGATTGATCGAGCGCTGTCTATACCCAACCGTTTTTGGGGCAATCCGGCCATGCGGGCCTTCATCATTGTGCTGATGGTACAAATGGCATTGCAAGGGTCCTTATATTGGTTGGCCTCCAGCGGCGAAATTTCGGCGGAACAGTTAGCTAGCCTGAGTTTCAGCAACCTGGTTTTTTTCAGCTTGGCGTTACTCTTGACTTTGCTTGCAACCAGCGTCGATGTGTTGAGCAATCGGCAAATTCTGGGGCCTTGGGTAGGTACTTTCCACACTTTTCACTTCGTGACCTTTTGCTGGATTTTGTTCCGCTCCGGCGCGCTCAACAACCCGAATCCACCGCTGGAAACCACGTCCATGGTACTGACCCAAATTGGCTCGGCTTTTCATGGTGAGTTGTGGGGACAATTGTGGAGTGGCTACAAACCGGTGCTGTTCCTGATTGTACTGGGCTATGTGCTGCACTTCATGCCCAACAAGTGGTATGGGTTTTGGGATAAGTTGTTTGAGCGCAGTCCGGTGCCCGTGCAGGCCTTGGTGCTGGCCTTGGTGGTTTGGTTGGTGATCCAGACGGCGAGCGCGGATGTGGTGCCGTTTATATATTTTCAGTTTTAGGGGGGAAACTTACAACTACACAATCATCTCCATGATATACCAAAATCGATGGGCCATTTTAAGCTTTATTGGTATCATCTGTGTGCTGAAAGGATGTAGTAATCCCTCAGTCTCAGCTCCTGTTCCTGAGGTTTTTCGCAGCCATTTTTACTCCCCTGCTTTTTCCGAAGTTGAGTACAAAATGTATTTGCTCAATTTTCCTGCGGCTATTCATCTCTTGGAAAAAAAAATTGCATCCGGACAGCTGACCCTTACTGAAAAACAATTTGCTTTTCTACAATTGGCTTTTTTACAGTTAAATCTAGAAAAACGTACATCGGCACAGCAGTGGATCATCAAATTCCAACATACTTTTCCAGATAGCAGTACTTGGAGCAATGGGGTCAAGGGGCATTATTACTTGGTAGCGGGTATGCTTAAGTACCAGCAGTTGTATTTAATTCCTGCCCGTACCTTGCTGGAAAAAGCCCTGTTTTTTTTACAAAAAAATTATCCTCCCAATCATTATTACGTAGGGTTTTGTCTCAACCAACTGGGTTTGGTTCATTTTGACATTGACCCCACCTTAGTCCTGGTAAACGAATATCTACAAAAGGCTGAAATTGTCTTTCTGCAAGCTGTACTCAGTCGCTTTCAATGGGAACTTTACCTGGGACAAGCCATCCAGGCTTATAATGATCGATCGTATAAAAAGGCCAACGCGGCCGTAATTGAAGCCTTGAAAATTAAAGCCAAACTATCATTTGAACTTCCCATTTTCCATGCCCGTTGTCTACATGTATTGGGCAATGTTCTAAAAAAGCAAGAAGATGATAAAGATGTACAGTTTCAACACCGAAACTACCAGGAAGCTGAAGCCTGTTTTTTGAAGGCGCTGAAGCTTTTAACAAACCAGAACAGTGTTCGCATCCAAGAAACGTACCGGGATTTGATCATTGTAGCAACAAGATTTACCGACTATTCCACTCGAACAAGACCTTATTTGTCTGGGCTGGTTCAGGCAATAAAAACACAAGGTCGAGATGTTTTTGGGTTTCCGGATCGGTTACAAGGGTATATTTTGTTCGATTACAACCCGGCGCAATCCATTTATTACTACGAACGGTTTTTAAACCAAAACACCCAAAACCCCTATCATCAGCGACATGTAGATGAAGCCTATTTTTCCTTGGCCAGGCTCTATCAAAAAAATGGATTTTACGAAAAAGCCCTCGCGTACAATCAGAAAAACATCCAATTGTTTCGGGCTAATCGTGCAGCAGACAAATTCATACCCGCTTTGGGGTGCAAAGTAGACACCACTCAAGTGGCCACCTGGGTGTTGACTGGGGTGAACGCCCAATTGCATTTGTCCATTTTTAAGGCCCTCAAACAAGCTGATCGCTGGAAACACTTGTTCCAGTCAATCCAGGTTTTTGAGGAATTTGATCAATATTTTTTTTCCAGTATCCTCACTGATGAAGAAGACGCCATCATTACCTATCAGCAACAAGTGGGCAGTGAGTTTTATCCATCGGCTATTGAAGCCTGTTATTATGCCTATGCGCATACCCAAGATGAGCGGTGGTTTCAAAAAGCCTTCAAGTTTGCGGAACGCCAAAAATCATATTTGTTGTACCGCGACATGCTGGTTCACAATCGAGAGCATTCCCAGCAATTGCCCCTAACCGACTCGATTCGTGCTTTACAAGGTGCCTTGAACCGGGAATATGCCCGATTGAACCAAAATCCAGCGGGGGGGACAGCTATGCACCAAATCGGCACCCTGGAAAGAACCCTACAAAGGGCGATGCTGAGGCGCCGAATAGATTCTACCGCATACCACCAGAAAATCATGCAGCCGATTCCAACTTTGGATGCAATTGTCCAGGTGTTGGGTTCCGACAAACAACTGCTGCAGTACACCCTGACCAATCAGCGTTTGTTTATTTTAGCAGTCAGTCCCCGCAAGTATGCATTTAAAATGGTTGAAGATACTGGGTTAATTCGCGCGATTCAAGGGCTGAATCGATCCTTGAGTGGCTCGGGTGTTTTTCCCAGTTCGGCGCAGGTGCACAGTTATCTGGACACGGCCTTTTTGCTGTACACGACCTTGATTGCACCGGTTAGCCACATCTTGTCACCCCAAAAAACGACCATTGTTGTGCCCGATCAAGCGCTGCATTTGCTGCCATTTGAGGTTTTGTTGAAGGAGGAGATGCCCACTAAAGGCATGCCTGATTTCCGGACACTACCCTATTTACTAAACGATGGGCCAATCCTGTACACTCCCTCCTGGAAAGTGTACGCGGAAAAAAATCAAAAAAATAATCTACAACAGGACCATGCCCCCATCTACTTCTGGGCAGCAGCAGATGTACTGCATGGTGATGTCGTGCAAAAAACGCTACATCGACTTTTTCAGGATCGCTTAAAGATTGAAGTTTGTCAAAAGGCAGATTTTATGCGCGCATTGAACCATGCCCAGGGTTGGATGCATTTGTCGGTACACGCTGAAAGTAGTCTAGTGGATCGACTGAACAATAAACTCAAATTCCTGGCCCAGCCTGAAGAAGCGGGTTTGTTGTATGGTTTTGACATCGCCAGCTACGACTTGAGTAAGGTAGACCTAATTGTACTCGCCGCTTGCCAAAGCAACCTGGGCCAAACGGGCCAGGAAGGGGCGTTTTCCCTCACCCGTTCTTTCTTGCAAGCGGGCGCTAAACAGGTGGTAGGTACCCTCTGGCAAGTAGACGATGGCACAACCCACCAACTATTGAGCAGGATGTACCAAAAACTGAAGGCCAAGTTATCCCCGGAAAAAGCACTCTGGCTAGCCAAGAAGGATTGGTTGAGAAGCGGCAGCGTGGTTTTTCCGGGGGCTTGGGGCGGGGTGGTGGCTATGGAGTAGGTTACATTGGCTCAACTAGGTCTAGCATCTAAAGTAATGAAGACTTCCCAAGGGTCAATGAATTCCAGAGTACGATCAATTGCAATACTTCCTGTATTATGATTTAACCAATCAAGTAACTTTGTTCTGCCCCCCTCATAATCTGGAATAGCATAATAGATTAAGTTAAGGTTTGGAAGCAGGATAGGTATTAGAAAGAGATTATGCCATTCATTTTTGCTACAATTATGCCGATCTTCTAGAGGCAAATCTAAGTTTAACTGAATCAATTTATTGATGATTATAGCTTTGATGTCGGATTCTTCCCGTATAGAAACATAAAAAATGATAAACAATGGTACAGGGTTGTCATTCGAAAACTCGGTGCCATAAACGTTAAATGCACAGGCTTTCCCTCCTCTAGCTCCCATAATCTGGGGCTCTTCGCAAGGATGATCCTCAAACTCGGATTTCGAAATATTGAAAATTAGATCAAGATGAAGTCTGTTCACATTCTCGATGTTTTTTTTATTTTCGATAGCACTATTAATTATTGCTAAACTATGATTTCTAAGATCTACTTGTAAGATCTCATTTATAAATGACGAATTTGGGGGTAAAACTAGTTTTGAAAGTGAAAAACAATACTTTGGGCTTGAACTCTTAAGCTTGTCAAGAAGGTTTTTCGAATTTCCAAAATCTAAGGCAACTATTTTTTTTGGAGATATTTGTGAAGACCAAATTCTGAAACTTGTTAGCTCAGAGTTACTTGGAACTGTGATTGTTCCATTAGAACCCGAAAGAGTGGTCCTGGTTTTTTTGGAAAACTCCTCATTAATATCTACCAAATTACTAGATGGATCAATATTGGCGTTTGACATGTGCCTATTATTTTAAATGTTATTTGATTCGATTTAAGATTTCCTTTTTCTTTTTCCCCCATTTACCAGCTTTCCCGCTAATCCCCTCCAACATTTTTTTCGCCTTATCTTTCATCCCCCTCTCCAAATACCCCAAGGCCAAATACCACTCCACATCCTCCCGCACCGCAACAAACCTCGGCGATTTTAATAAAGCTTCCAGGGTTGCGATCCCCTTTTCTGGCTGATTGCTTCCCACTGCAGCAATTGCGGCATACAACAAATAGGTACTATCGCGCTGCTCCACAAAGAGCTGCTGAAAAGCCCGTTCTGCCTCCTGATAATCCCGTTCTTTTTCATACAATTGAACGGCTGTTGCTGGCGCATTATCCAGGGTAGCTCCGTAGTATGGAAAATGTTCAAAAGCTTCCAGGGCAATGGCCTGCTCGGGTGTAGGCCGGGTTTTTAGGTATATACGAAACAGTAAAAAAAAGGTTACAATGACTGCTAAAAAAATACCCGAAACAATGAGTATTTTTTGAACAGGCCAACGCGGCGAGCTCAATTCAGGTGGAGGCGCAGCAGCTTCAATTTGTTCCAACTGTGCTTTCCACTGTTGACGCTGCAAGAGGAGCAATCCCGATTGCAGCTGTTGCAATTGTCTGGCTGCCTCCCTAAAATCGGGGTCGGTATTCAGTCGCTGCTCGATGGCCAGACGTTCTGCTGCGGGCAATTCCTGTTGCCAATAGGCTTCCAGTTGAGCAATATCTGCTGCACTCAGTTCCATAGCCCCAGGTTTTTTAGTTGTTCAAAAACTTTTTTTCGCAAGCGTTCTACACAACGGCCATATTGCACCCGGATACCCGCTATCCCCGATGACAGCAGTGGATCATCAGTAGGAAGTATACTGGGGTTTAGTTGTTGATATATGGCTTTGAAAGATAAGGCTTTGAGCACCCTCATCTCCAACAATTCTTTACACTTTGTCTCGAACTGGTTAAGTTCGGTACTCAGTACCTGTAGAAATGCCTCTTGATCTTCCGCATCTGTGTGGCTCGGATCAAAAAGGGCTGGTTCAACGCTACCTATGTTTTTTGCCTCTTTCCGCCGCTGCATCAGCAGTACATTCCGACCAATCCCTTTCAGCAAGGGCAGCCATCCTTGATGGATGGAGTCGATTTTTCCCTGCTGGATGCTTTCCAACAGCGCGATAAAACTATCCTGATAAAGCTCAATCAATTGGTCAGAAGTTAGTTTCCATTTGTGGGCAAAGGCGCGAAAAAAATCATTTCGGCACAACAAATACACCTCCTCTGTAGCTCGATCATCACCAGCACGGATACGCTGCAAAAGTAGATTATCCTCTCTCATACCTAAGTGATCAAAAGGGGTAAAAAGCAACAGATCAGCTGCTCTTTTTTTTTTGCAATTTTTTATTCTGCCGACTGTTGCGTTTTGCCATACCCTGCAACTTAAGTATAGGGCAAAAGAAATCCAGCCTCTTGATGCCCGACAACAACAGACAAGTAAAAGTAGACTTTTTGTTCCATATCTAATCTCAAAATCACACACAACCCTCAAATAATGACCTAAGTAAGTCATTTTTTGAGCGGATTACAAACAATATTTTTGCAATATGGATTACGGCTTAACCAGGCGCGAACTAGAGGTATTGGCATTGATCGTGGAGGGCCTTAGCAACCCAGAAATTGGGGTACGCTTGAATATTTCCAAACAGACCGTCAACAATCACCTGCGGAGCATTTATGCCAAATTAGAGGTGAACTCGCGGATTGCTGCAGCAGTGAAGGCGGTAAGAGAAAGATTGGTGTAGATCATTAACACTAAACCAAGGCAGTATGAAAAAACAAACCATTGTGGTAGATGGAATTAATGCAGAGTTCAAAAAAAGGCTGGATGCCTGGCTGGCGGCACACTACCGGGAAAACTTATCGGCCGAACAAATTGCAAGAGGGATGTTGATGCATCGCTCGTGGTTGCATCGCCACATCAAAGGAGCGACGCGCAATTTGGGCGGTCTCAGCTTGACCAAGTATCTGGCCTATTACCGCGTTGAACGATCCCTCGAACTGTTTTCTACCCCAAAATCGCTTAAAGAAATTGCTTACGCCGTTGGGTTCAATGATTATCGCTACTTCGCAAGAGCTTTTAAAGCGCGTTTTGGAATGGCACCAGGGGAAATGCGGAAAACACAGTTTTAAAAGCAGGTCTATTGTTGTTTTTTCTCTAGTGAAGACAATAGACCCTCTGATTTTGAGCAGTTTGGAGGAATTTTGAGCTGACCTAGGGGTGAAATCCCAATATTTTTTTTGCAAATCAATAATCTCATATAAAATGACCCACTTTACTCCATTTTATCCATTGGTGTATTTACCAAAGTATGCCCTCTTCATTATAGTGCTGATCAGCACGCCACTATTCAACCATAGCTATGGGCAAGCGATGTTGAATTCGAAAAGCAAAATGGCTCCTTCAAGCCTTGATCCTGATCAGCATGGACTGCTGAATTTTTATCGCACTCGAGATCAACGCTTAAGAACTGGCGCGTTTCCTCTTTCCCACCGAGTAATCAAGCAAATGGAAGCTTTACGGAAAGCAAGCATGTTACCACCAAGCCAAGCAGACCTGCTGACCTTGGCGGCTGGTGGTACTCACGCAGTTCAGGAGTTTACTTTGGCCAAAAATCAAATACTAGCACTGGAAAATGACCTCGTTTTATGGAGTAAAGGAGATGTGTACCTGGATGGAGATATTTTGGGTAAGCTAGTTAATGGCAATATTGACGGACAAAACCTCAGCATTGGCTGTGGAGGCACCCTGTTTATCCATGGAAATATTCAGCTCAGCAATGGCGGAGATGGCTTTAATGAATTCTTTAAACATGAATCTACCCAAAGCCTTTCTGCTCAACTCAATTTTGACAAAGCTGATCTTATCCTCAATGAATTGAATCATTGGAATGCTGGTAATGGTGGATCACTGTTGTTGTTCGCTCAACGTATCGTTTATGCCGGATCGACACGGGTAGGCAATGGCGGAAAAGGTTTTGGCAGAGGAAAAGGTGGCGATGGCGGAAACATATGCATCATCACGGACCGCCTGGACAATCAACCAAATCGTATTTTTCACGCCGGTCACGGTGGAGACGGTGGTAGCCAAGCAAAATTTGGCTCTGGTAGCGGAGGAGACGGCGGCGAGGCCATTTTTGCTTGCGCCGATGGAGAAACCGGAACACATAATTCGGGCAATGGTTCGGTAGTCGGAGGCAATGGGGGTGCAGGTGGCGATAGTTTTACCGCCAATCAGCCAGGTTGCAATGGTGGAATTGGAGGCAATGGCTTAAGTTCATCCGGTGAAGGTATAGGTGGAACAGGTGGTAACGGTGGTACTGGATTAGCTGGTTATTTTAATGCCGAATTACCTGTAAATAGTACCGAGGGTGGAAATGGCGGAAGTGGGGGCAATGGTACAGGAGGGAATGGCAAACAAGGAAGAGGTGGTGACGGTGGCCAAGGAGGAGTAGGTGGCCAAGGACGCGACTGGATCAATCTTGGAACAAGTGGCAATGGAAGCAGAGGGGGGAATGGTGGCCCTGGCGGAACAGGAACCGGCGGCAATGGTATCAATGGGGGAATCGGAACCGGCGGCAAAGGCGGTCAACCTGGCAATGGGGGTAGAGCGGGCTTGAATGAAGGTTGTTTTGGCTGTAGTGGTGCCGACGGCGGTGCAGGAGGTAATGGTGGATATGGTGGGCAAGGAATTGGTGGCAATGCAATCATTCCCGGAGGTATGGGGGGCATGGGGATAGGTGGTGAAGGCGCTCACGGGGCAGATGGTTCGCCCGGAGGATTGGGTGGACCTGAAGGAGGTGGGGTACTTTCTGGTGCCTTAGGATGTGGTGGTTATGGTGGCTATGGTGGCAATGGTGGCGAAGGAGTTGGAGGGCATGGCTTGGGCAATGGAGCAGGTGGAAATGCGCTTGGTGGTAAGGGAGGAAATGCAGGAATAACTGGTGTAGGCAGGGTAGGCTGCGTGACCAGTACCGGCTGTCGCGGTTTAGGTGGCTCTGCTCGGGGAGGCAATGGGGGACAAAGTTTTTGTAGTGCGGGGGGTATGGGTGGTCTAGCTACGGTCGGTGATTGTGGCACTGGCACTTGTTGGAATTGTACGGAACAAACTGCAATGAACGGCTCCAATGGCTCCAATGGTAACCTCAGTGCCTGTGGCGGAGCTACTCCCGATTGTGTCAATGGATATTGCACCGACATCAACGCTATATCCTGGGTCATCACTGGAGAAGGCAATTGGTCTGGTGCAAGTAACTGGTCAAGCAATAGTGTGCCGGGATACAACTCCATCGCAACCATTAATCCCGGTGGTGTGGCGGTTTTGGATGGGGAGTTTGCCCTCTACAAACTGATCAACAACCAAGGAACCATCAAAGGCAATGGTACACTCCATTTTGCCCGGATTGAAAACAATGGCAGCTTTTCGCCAGGCAATTCGCCGGGTGTCATCAATATTATGGGGGATTACATCAGCACTCCGAATGCTGAAATCATCATTGAAATTGAAAACGAAACTACCTTTGACATCCTCAACATATCCGGCAGCGCCAGCTTAGATGGCCTCTTGACCATCAATCTATTAAATGGATTCACCCCGAGTTTAGGTGATGTATTTACTTTTTTAACCGCTGCTGCAATAGATGGCGAATTTGCCGAGCTGGACTATTTCCCAGCTTTGCCTAGTGGTCTGTATTGGAAAGTCAATTACGGGCTTAATGATGTCAGTTTGGAAGTGACGGATGTTGCGCCTTCAGAGCTTCCAAGTGGCAATGCGCTGGTTTTTAACGGCGTTTCTACCTTTGCTCGATCAGCCGAAGCAGAAGGTAGCCAAACCTCCACAACCACAAATATTGAAGACAATAAGCTCTCCCTGGAATCTTTCACTTTTGAAACCTGGATAAATTTCACCGATCCCTCCACGGGTACTGTTGACTGGATTGCCGAGGTAGGAAATACTGCAGCTGTGCCCAGTGCATGGATTTGGTTCAACAACAACAATACCTTTGATTTAGGTTACAACAAACTGATCGTTGGGTTTGAAGGAGCGAACAATGGTAGCGGAATCCATGATTATGTTTACAATTTTAGTCCAGTAGCTGGACAATGGTATCACTTAGCTTTTACTTACAATATTGCTACCAAAAAAATCAACCTTTACATTGATGGTACTTCTCAAGGTGAGCAAACGAATACGGGCACAACAGTACCAACCCTTATCCCACGCTCGTATCTGCAACTGGGTAGGCGTTTGTTCGATGGGGTCACTGGCCATTATTTTAATGGTCAGATGGATGAATTTCGGGTTTGGAACTATGCCCGTTCTGCATCCGAAATAAATTCAACCTACCAAACTGAATTAAGTGGAACCGAATCAGGTTTGGCACTTTATTACAAATTTGAAGAAACAGCTGCTGCGCTATGCTATTTAAATGATTGTTCACAAAATCGTATTGATGCGTTGGTGTTTAATGGCTCGATCGTTCCTTCTACCGTTCCTGATTTAATTGATGTGGCCTGCGGGGCAGATACAAGTGTAGCCGGGGTAAAAGAATATATTGGTCGTATAAACGGGGCAGGATGTAGCACTCCCTGGAATGATCCAAATGCATGGTCTCCGCAAGGTGTACCTACCGCAAGTGACCACGTTTTGATCCGCCATGGTCGAGTTCTCCTCAACAACGACAGTATCCCTATCGTAGTCAGTAAGCTTACACTGGATGGTGCTGGGGCAGGGATTGTCAATGGAAATGCGCCTTCCTTCACCGTAAGCGATGACTTTACGTGGAAAGCAGGACAAGTCTCTACTCGACTCATCACCAATGGTTCTTCATCGGTTTATGGGGCTTTATCCAAAAAATTGCTCAATGCCACTTGGGTCACCAATGGTACCACCACCTGGACTTCAGGAGATTTGAACATGGATAATGCCGAGATCCAGAACGCAGGGAGTTTTGATATAAATGGGGTAAGGGCTTATGGCGTAAATTCCAATGGAATCAATCCACGAGTATTTAGAAATCTCAATTCTGGTGTTTTGATGAGTCGAAATGGAGCTGGTGTTTCTCATTTTTTCTTTACATCAAATTTTGTAAATCAGGGTAAAGTAGAAGAGCGGACTTTTGATTTAATATTTTCGACATTAGAGAATTATGGAACCATTGAAGCATATCCAAATGCTTTCGTTCGGCCTTTTGAAGGGGTATTCGCTAATGGGACAAGCATTCAAGGTAAAGGAACATTGCAACTGGGAAATACAAGCATAAACACCCCCATTCAGCTAGATTCAACTCGACTACAATTTTGGTCTAATCCTGCAACCTCAATCGTAAATGGTTCTGGATCGATCAGTACCAATGCTGAAATAGATTTTCGCAGCGGTAATGTAGCCGTACCCATCACCATCTTAAGCGGGGGCACACTTTCATTGGTGGCTAGTCCCCAGAACTGGAATAAAGTCTTTTCAAGTACTGTTGACAATAGTGGTTTCACCGAGTGGACTGCGGGTAATATCCTCTTCAACAATGCGGTCTTCAGGAACAATGCTTTATTTTACATCGATACTCCTCCTGGTGTCAGCTTAGCGGGAGCGCCGGGAACAACCAATGTCATTATCAACTGCGATACCATTGATAATGTATCAAATACACCTATCTTGGTTCCCGTAGTAGCCTGCAACATCATGTTTGGCAATTTCAACGGAAACATTGCCTCTACACTCGATTCCGCAGTAGTGGTTACTTTCCCAGCTACCATCCGCTTCTACGACCCCTGTTCCTGCCGCAACAACGCCGATCCCTACACCAACGGCCAGGCACCCAACTACAGCGGTCTGTTCAATGACGAAATCGTCATCCTGTCGCCCACCAACAACGACAACTGGACGATTGATGGCACCAGCTCCACCAAACCTTTGCCTTACTTTGACAACGCGGATAGTGGAGCGGCTTTGGGAGACCTCACCCAAACCAGCGCGGGCACAGCCATCCCGCTCATTGGTTCTATCACCGAGCCCAATGGCAACACCTGCTACGTTTACCGCTTACCCATTATCCACCGGGACAGCTTTGGGTACAGTGTCAGCATCACCGACAAATCAGGCAAGTACAGCACTGTGGTAGACTTGAACAACATGTGTGCCTATCCCCGCCCCGTTTTTACTGCTTTACCAGACGCCATTTGTAAAGATGCCAGTATTGCCGTAGCAGGGAAAGCCAACATTACTTACGGCAACAGCAATTTTTACATTGACAACAACCTGATTGCCTCAGGAAATGCCATTTTGAACTTTACCCTGGACGCCAGTACGCTCGCACCCGGCAACCACACCCTCACTTACGAATACGATGCAGGGCAGGCTCAGGATGGTATGATGGATACCATTTGTGTGCAGAGCGTGCAGGAGGATTTTTTAGTAAAGCCACTTGCCAACGTTGTACCAACTACTAACCAAATTTTTTGCCACAATGCCCCGACCTCCTTCATTGGCTTTGCAGGAGCGGTAACTGGTACAATTTACACTTGGATCAACGATAACCCGGCCATTGGCTTAGCGACCAACGGTACTGGCAATATTCCATCTTTTACCGCAATCAACACAGGTACTGTACGCGATACCGCCATGATCATCGTAACGCCGAGTGCCGATGGCTGTATTGGTAAACCTGATACCTTCCTCATTATCGTTAAGCCCAGACCAGTGATGGCGGCAGTGGCTGATCAAACGCTTTGCAACAGAGAAAGTACAACAACTACTACCTTCAATGGTACTGTAGCAGGCACAATGTATTCCTGGACAAGTGACAACCCTGCTATCGGCCTGGATGTAAGTGGTACGGGCAACATCATTTCCTTTGTCGCTGTAAATAGCAGCACAGTACGTGATACGGCCTTCATTACGGTAACGCCTACGGCGGAGGGCTGTGTAGGCCCAGTGATTCCATTCCGCATCATTGTCAAACCAACACCAATACTTACAGCCCCAGCTGGCCAAACGCCCTGTGCGGGTGAAAATACCCTTGCGGTCAACTTCAGCAGTACAGCAATAGGAGCAATTTATTCCTGGCAAAATGACAACCCCTCCATTGGTCTGGCCGCAAGTGGTACGGGCAATATCGCTTCATTTATTGCTGCGTATAATGGACTAGATTCAACTACTTCTCAAATTCAAGCCATTGCAAATGCCGATGCTTGTGTAAGTGATCCGGTGAATTTCAACATCCGTGTGTATGGCTTGCCCAGCGTTTATGCGCTTACGGGAGGTGGTACCATCTGCAACACGGGTACTGTTATTGGCCAGGAAATAGGCTTGAGTGGTTCTCAAATCGGAGTAAATTACCAGCTTCTACGCGATATTTTACCAGTGGGCACTCCTATTATAGGTACGGGAGCTGCCCTAAGTTATGGGTTACAAACCCAAGTAGGCATCTACACAGTGCAGGCTATTTCAAAGCAAGGTTGCATGCAAAACATGCAGGGTAGCGCCGTCATCAGCACGGTCAATTGTGAACCAAGCATCAAAGACCCTTGCTCCTGTGTCAACAACTCGCCCAAAACGACCAATGGAAAGACTACTAATTTGGGCACTTTTCAAGAAATCATCGAAGTGACCGCACCAAGTGGTCAAAACTGGACGGTACTCAGTGTTACTGGCCTATATGAAAATGCGGAAGGTACTGACCCAGTGGATATTGGCGATGTACTGATCGAAAGCCCAGCCGGTAGTGGCATTTACCTGTTGAGCAATGTCTATCACCGGGACGGAGTTGGATATACCATTGTGGTTACGAATGGCAACTCCAATCTTTCCATTGACAACAAATGTTTTTATCCTGAGCCAAGTTTTAGTGAGTTGCCTACTGTAGTTACCCTTACCGATGGTGTACTTACGATTACTGGTTCCGCAGGCTCAGCCACAGGGACAGGCCAATTTTTGCTCGATGGCAACCCCATCGGCAATGGTGAGATCCCGTTGCAGGTCAGCATCAATCCAGCCACTTTATCCTTAGGGGCGCATACACTCGAATTTGAGTTCAATGCCTACCGGGCGACCAATGTCAACGGAGTCGTAGACTGCCAACAAACCATTTTCCAAAATTTTGAAGTGACCGATAAAATCGAGTGCAGTTGCCAAGATGTGACGGTTACTCTCGATGCCAATTGTAAGTTCAAACTAAGCCCCAGTCTGGTATCCGAAGGAAATTGTGCGGAGTCGAATACCTATGTAGTGGTTCAAGACTCCGATCCTTCCAATGAGGACATCATCGATTGTGCTGGCACCTGGACGTATGGACTTTTTGACAAAAACGGAAACTTAATCTGCTGGGGCAAAGTAAAAGCCGAGGACAAAACTGCACCTCGTCTGGTTTGTGGACCTGCTCCCATTACTTTGGATTGCTACGATGTCAACTATGTGATGAACAACAAGTTGACCATCGGTAACGTAGGCGCAACTGGTTCTCCACGTCCTTCTGCTACTGCAACGGACGGTCGTACCATCACCAATGCTGAAGGTGTTGCTAAAGGATCCAACGTTGGTGACCCTTGCAATAATCTATTGGCTCCACCTAGCTTGCTTTCTGACGCGGTCAGAAACCTGGGCTACGCGTATTACGAAGACAACTGCTTCGACTGCGGTTGTAAAGTAACGCTGA
>ENA-UOWO01002362-UOWO01002362.1-activated-sludge-metagenome-genome-assembly--contig:-NODE-2362-length-23424-cov-6.299029_pt1 | contig 23424 bp, 21 predicted proteins | sample MGYA00238148_ERZ761564 | MGnify/ENA primary metagenome ERZ761564 (study PRJEB28885, sample SAMN05720194) | activated sludge metagenome | isolation source: Anaerobic digester | place: USA... | reverse complement strand
CGGGCCTTTCAGATCTGAGCTTTTGTAGATGTCCTGCACGCGGGTACAGGCGCCGATGCGGTAGAAGGCTGCGTCTTTGTTTATATAATTCAGCCCGCTGATATGCGAAATATCGACCAGCGCTTCAAGGCTGCTGTCGGCTCTGAGTGCGGCCGAGGTGCCGCCGGCGACGACTGCGGTTCTGCCTTCGCCGTTGCCCAGGAACTGGCAGGCCTCTTCGATGGTTTTCGGGTGATAAAACCGGGTGAGCTTTTTGAGCATCTCGCTCTCCTTAATTCTATTTATTTACAGGGGAGATTCGGTTCATATTATATTTGCCCGCCGCAAATTTTGCCAGTGCCCGCAGCAATAGAAGTTGAAATAAACCCTGAAGCCGGTTAATGCGTGTTTGAGGGTTAATCGCTATTTGTTGCCTGGTTTTACAGATAAAAACGAACTGTTTAATTCTTTGGCGGGTTTTTGACAATTGTCGGCCGTAAGGCGATAATAGACAGGGTTGGTAAATCAATTCGTGAAATCTATCGGAGCCAAACAATGAAAAGATGCAGATTCATCATGATCATTCTGTTGCTGACTCTGGCTTTTAACGCCACTGCCTCGGCAAAAAATGTTCTGACGCAGATTCTTGGCGCCTACCAGAAATACCAGGAAGTGAACATGACTCTCTGGCTGGTCGGCGATGTCGGTGCTGAAAAACGCTTCGGCAAAGAATTACAGTTCTGGATGGGCTTGACACAGAAGCCCGAAAAAGACCCGAAGATCAATGCCTATGTAAAGGGAATTTTTGAGCGGCTGAAACCGCAGTTCAACCAGCGTGGCATGAAATGGGATATTCAGGTTATCCGCGAAAGCAGTGCCAATGCCTTTGTTATACCAGGCGGTCATGTTTACGTTCACACCGGCCTACTCGATATGGTCGATTCAGATGACGAGCTGGCGGCAGTAATCAGTCACGAAATGGCGCATGCCGAGCGGCGCCATTCCCTGGCCAATTTCAGGGCTTCGACCGTCATGGTCGCTCTGCTGAACAAGGCCGTAAAAAACAAACGCGACCAGGAAACCTGGGGCGCTCTGCTCAGTTACCTGACTCTGATGAAGTTCTCGCGCAAGCAGGAAGACGAGGCCGACGACATCGGGCAGACCCGACTCGCCGTGTCGGGCTTCAACCCGGCTGCACAGGTCACCCTCTGGGAAAAGTTTCTCAAAAAGCACGGCGATACCAAAGGGCTGGCGCAGTATCTCAGCTCACACCCGCCTTCGAGTGATCGCGTGCAGAACGCCCGCAACAATCTGAAAAAGATGAATGTCGGCGAACAGCAGGTTTTTTCGAATACACGCCAGATCATGACCATCGAACGTACCAATCTGATTAATAATTACAGCTTCGAAGCTGCTTCGACCTCTGCCGGGCTGCTGCCGGGCTGGGAAATCGTCGAAGGCAAAGCCGGTGTAACTGACCAGGCCGCCGCTTCAGGCCGCCGTGCTATTCAGCTCTGGCCAGAACAGCGCAATACCAGCACCCGGGTTCTTTCTGATTTTATTGCGGTGAATGAAGGCACTGATATGGCTTTCTCCATCTGGGCAAGGTCTGAAACCGGCCAGCAGAACGCTGCCATCGGCATCGAACTGTATGACGCCAACCGCCGCCTGCGCAACCGCGTCTGGGCAGTCAGGCCATCAGCAGCTCTCGGCGCTGAATGGCAGAAAATCGAGGCCCGCCTCGTGAATACGCCAGAAAAGAAGCTGTTTGCCGCCAACAACGCCTTTATGCGCATTCTGCTGCAGACCGGGCCATTCTCTGAGGGAAGCGTGCTGTTCGATGATCTCAGCCTCAAGCCATTCTCTGCGCCTGAGCCGGCCAATTTGCTTGCCGGCGGTGACTTCGAACGCAACGGCGACAACGGCATGCCTTTTGGCCTGGCCGGTGCAAAAGAACAGCTTTCTCTCGATTACGACCGTTTCAATACCGGCTATGGCTCGCTGCGACTCACTGCTGCCGCTGACGGCGAAACCGGTTTTGAATTCGAACCGATTCCGGTCGAAAAGCTCAAAGCTGGCCAGCAGCTGGCCTGTTCGCTGTTTTTTCAGGGCGATCGCCAGATGAAGGGCATGGTCGTCGTTGAATTGCTCGATGCGGCAGGCAACCCGCTGGCACGCCGCCTCGGGCAGGTTGAATTCGAAGCTGTCCCTGATCGCTGGCAGGCCACTTCATTCACTTTCAGCTACGCCCTGCAGAAGGAAGAAGAGCCTCTGGTTAAGGCTGTTCAGGTCAGAGTTGCCGCGAATATGGCCGCTGGCAGCAGTCTCTGGTTCGACACCTTCGTCATGCGCTGATACTTTGTGACATTTTTTCCGCTTCAAAGTCAGCCGATTTTGTGAGATAATGCTGACAAACCGGTCGTTTGTGTGACGATTGGTTTGCTATGACCGCTGACTATGAAATATTTACATGGCAAGGGAATGACCGCAAATCTTGATCAGGCAAGGCAGTTATCTGCCTGTTATATCCTGTTGTCAATTTTTCCGGTATCAGCCCGGGCCTTTTCAATTCCTGTCTGAGGAGGAATCATGACCCCTTCATATCACCGCCCAGCCTCTGTCAACGAGGCCCTGCAGCTCAAGGCAAAACTTGGCCCGGGCACCGCTTTTCTCGCCGGAGGCACTGAAGTTAACAATCTGCATGCTCCGCGCCCTGCCGCTCTTATTGATCTTGCCGGGCTCGGCCTCAACAAGATTGAAAACACCCCGGCCGGCCTTCGCATTGGTGCCGGCGTAACCTTTCAGCAGCTTATCGAGCATTCTGATGTTCCCGCTTTTATTAAAAAGGCGGCCGGCCACATGGCGAACCGTAATATCCGCAACTGCGCCACTGTCGGCGGTCATCTTGGTGCCAATAAGCCATGCGCCAACCTTATTCCGGCACTGATAGCGGCCGAAGCCCGCGTGGTGCTGACTGACCGCGAAATGCCGGTCGATCAGTTCGTTGCCGGCGAAACCAGCCTGGTTCTCGCGGTAATCGTGCCCACCGCTAACCGTGCCATCGGACTCGATCACCATACACGCACCGCTTCTGATATCTCGATCATCACTGCCGCCGCTTCAATGACTTTAGAAGGCGGCAAAGTCAGGCAGCCGGTTCTCGCCATCGGCGGGGTCGCTGCTCATGTTGTGCGGCTGTATAACGTTGAAAAAAGTCTCGACGGCCAGGCTCTGCCTGAAACCGAAAAACTCGAAGCCATGATCGCAGCTGCGGTGCAGCCGATCGATGATCTGCGTGGCAGTGCCGCTTTCAAGCGTCAGCTGGCAGCGGTTCTTGGCGCGCGCGTTCTCAAGGTCGCCGCCACCGGAACCTGTTCTTGCAAAGGAGTGCGCTGATGTCCATTTCAATTACTCTCAACGGCTCCCCATTCGTTCTTGAAGCCGAAGCAGGCGAAAACCTGCGTGATGCACTGCGCCGCGCCGGCATTCTTTCGGTACGCAACGGCTGCGATGGCGAAGGCACCTGCGGCAACTGTTCGATTCTTGTCGACGGTCGCCTGATGAACACCTGTCTGCTTGTCGTCGGCCAGGTTGAAGGTCGTGATCTGCGCACCGTTGAAGGTCTGGCCAAGCCACGCGAACTGTCGAGCCTGCAGACTGCCTTTATCGATGCCGGTATCGTTCAGTGTGGTTACTGCACTGGCTCTATGCTGATGGCAGCTGCTGAGTTGCTCGAAAAAGTCGAGCGCCCGACCCGCGAACAGGTTAAAGACGCCCTTTCCGGCGTTTTCTGCCGCTGCACCGGTTATGAACAGGTTTTCGATGCCATGAATCTTGCGGTTGCCCGCCGCAAAGACCCGGCGACTCCGGTCGAAGCTCCGAAGTTTCGTGAAGGCATGCGCTACGTCGGTTCCGCCAAAGGCAAAATCGACGGTTACCTTCTCGCCCGCGGCGAGTCGGCATTTGTCGAAGACCGTGTCAGACCGGGCCATTGCCATCTCAAGGTAATGCCCAGCCCGCATGCTCACGCATTTATCAAAAGCATCGACACCTCGAAAGCTGAAGCTCTTAAAGGTGTCGTGGCCGTATTTACCTATAAAAACAGCCCCGATGTCTGGTACAACCCGGCCGGTCAGGGTTTCCCCGAACCGTCGCCCTATGACCGCCGCATGTTCGATCAGAAACTCCGGCATGTCGGCGACCGTGTTGCCGCCGTCGTGGCCGAAACCCCCGAAATCGCCGCAGAAGCTCTGAAGCTGATCAAGGTCGAATACGAAGTGCTGCCCGCCGTATTGACCATCGATGAAGCCAAACGACCCGGCGCCCCGGTTATTCACAAGGCGAAGGTCGAATACGTCGTCGGCGCTCCCGCAGATCTCGATAAATACAATCAGGGCGTTGACCCGCGTGAAGGCAAAATCATCTATCAGTTTCCGATTCACGCTGACCCGCACCGCAACCTTGCCGCCTCGGTTCACGGCGGTATCGGCGACATCAACAAAGGTTTTGCCGAGGCTGACGTGACCATCGAGCGCACTTACGAAAGCAGTCAGGTTCAGTGTACACCGCTTGAACCGCACATAATCTACAGCCGCATGGAAGGCGACCGCCTGGTTCTGCATGCCTCGACCCAGGTTCCGTCACATGTGCGCCGCATCATCGCACGCATTCTCAGCGTCAAAGAGAACAAGATCCGCGTCATCAAAGAACGCGTAGGCGGCGGGTTCGGCGCCAAACAGGACATGGTGCTCGAAGAAGTGGCTGCCTGGGCAACCTGGGTTACCGGTCGCGACGTGCTTTATCGCTATACCCGCGAAGAAGAATTCATTAATTCACGCACCCGCCATGTAATCAGGGTTAAGGTCAAGGTCGGCGCCAAAAAAGACGGGCGTCTCACCGCCATTCACATGGACCTCGAAGCCAATACCGGCCCCTACGGCTCGCATTGTCTGACCGTGCCGATGAATGCCTGTTCGAAATCTCTGCCCCTGTTTCTTTGCGACAACGTGCGCTTTGACGTGAATACCTATTACTCGAATATCGCCCCGACCGGTGCTTATCAGGGTTACGGCGCGCCGCAGGGCTCGTTTGCCATGCAGCTGGCTGCTGCCGAAATGGCCCGCGAACTCGGCATGGACCCGCTCGAATTTATCGAAAAGAATCGGGTGCGCGAAGGCGTTGTGCTCGAAATTCTGCGCTGCCTCGGCGAAGGCCGCGAAGGCACGCCGCAGCTCGTCTATACATGCGGCCTCGGCCCCGCGCTCGAACAGGGCAAAAAGATGATCAACTGGGGCGTTAAGGCCCCCAGCGATAATCCTGACGTTAAAATCGGCCAGGGCGTCGTCATTCTGCAGCAGGGTTCGGGTCTGCCGGGCCTCGATTCAGCAAATGCCGCGATCACTCAGTTCGGCGACGGCACTTTCATGGTTCTTTCGGGCGGAACCGACCTCGGTACTGGCCTTGAAACCGTTGCTGTCAAGCTGGTTGCCGAAACTCTGCTGGTGCCGATGGAAAACGTTGCCGTGCTTGCGGCCGATACCGACTCGACACCATTCGACGTCGGCGCCTATGCTTCTTCAGGCACTTATTTTTCGGGTGGCGCTGCTCTCAATGCGGCCCTGAAAATGAAGGACATGCTGATCAAAGAAGCGGCCGACATGCTGCAGGAACCGGAAAACAATCTCAAGCTTGCCTGGCCCGGCGTTGTTAAAGGCCTTTCTGGCGAAGTTACCTACGAGCAGATTGCCCGCCGCACTCAGAGCGGTACCGGGCATGGTCAGCTGATCTCAACCGCACACTTCATCACCGATAAGGGTTCTTTCCCTTATGGTGCTCACTTCTGCGAAGTCGCGGTCGATACCCGCACCGGCAAGGTTCGTATTCTCAAATACTATGCCCTGCAGGATGCCGGCACTCCGATCAACCCCGAGCTGGCTCTCGGCCAGATTTATGGCGGCGTGCTCAAAACCATCGGCCACAGTCTCTACGAAGAGATGATCTACGACGAAAAGGGCAACTGCCTCAACCCGAATTTCGTAGATTACAAGGTGCCACAGATGGGCGATCTGCCTGATGATTTCAAGGCGGTTCTCGTCGATACCAACGACCCGTTCGGGCCGATGGGCGCGAAATCAATCTCGGAAATCGCATGCAATGGCGCGGCTCCGGTCATTGCCGCCGCGATCCACGATGCCTGCGGCGCCTGGATCAGAAGCTGGCCCTTCACTCCCGAAAAGATCCTGCGCGCTCTTGGCAGTGTTAAATAAGCTGGCATGATTCTCGGCATCGTTCTTGCCGCGGGTGCGTCGCGGCGGATGGGCAGTGACAAGCTCAATCTGCCGTGGCGGGGCGCGACCGTTCTCACGGCGACCCTTTCCTGCTGGCAGGCGGTGCCCGAGATCAATGAACTCATTCTTGTCAGGCGGCCGGGCGAAACCGGTGAAACCCGACCCGGCATTCGCCTGCTGATCAATCATTCAGCAGATGAAGGCATGGGTGGCTCGCTCCGCCTGGCTGCCATGGCATTGCCTGCCGAAACTGAGCTGGTTGCCGTTGGCCTTGCCGATATGCCCGATGTAAATTCTGCGACGATTTCGACTCTGATTGCCGCGGCAAAGCAGCCTGGAGCAAAGGGAATCATTGCTCCGGTTTTTGCCGGCCGCCGCGGCCACCCGGTTGTCTTTGCCGCCCGTTATATTGCCGAGCTGCAGAAACTTTCGGGTGACAGCGGTGCCCGTGGCCTGTTGCAAAAGCACGCATCCGACCTGACTCTGATCGAGGTCAATGATCCCGGCGTGGTGCTCGATATCGATACACCCTCTGACCTGGAGGCGCAATCTTGAAAGTTCTCATTCTGGGTGCCGGCGAAATGGCGAGCAGTGTTGCTCATCGTCTTTTTCGCTCGGGCTTTGAAGTGACAATGACCGAAGTGAGCCAGCCGCTCGCCGTCAGACGTGCCATTTCTTTCTGCAGCGCTGTCTGGGACGGCGAAACCGTTGTCGAGGGCGTTCGCGGCTGCCTTTTTGAAAGCGACAGGCTGCCCATGTCTGGCCGTGATCATGTGTCGGTCGTCATCGATCCTGAAGCGGCCATTTTGCATGAATTGAAGCCAGATGTGCTTATCGATGCCAGGCTTCTCAAATGCCCGGGCGCGACTTCGGTCAGGCAGGCTCCGCTGGTGATAAGTCTGGGGCCAGGCGCGGTCTGCGGTGTCGATGCGCATCTGATTGTCGAAACCAACCGCGGTCATGATCTCGGCCGGTTGATCGAAACCGGCAGCGCCGCTGCCGATACCGGGGTTCCCGGGGCGATCGGCGGAGTTACCGCCGGTCGCGTCATGCGCGCGCCCTGTGCCGGTGTCGTGCGCGGCGTTCGCAAAATCGGCGACGTTGTGAAGGCTGGCGAAGTGGTCGCCATGGTCGGTGAAGAACCGGTAAAAGCTTCGATCGCAGGCGTATTGCGCGGCATCCTGCACGATGGTGTGATGACCACCGCAGGCCTGAAGCTCGCTGATGTCGACCCCCGCGGCGAAGTACGTGCCTGTTTTACTATCACAGACAAGAGCCGCACCATCAGCGGCGCAGTGCTCGAAGCGATTTTACACCGCTTTAAGATCGTTAATCGTTCTGCTTGAACGGTGGGGCAATTGAACTTTTTATCTGCTTTTGCGTCATCAATGCTATTTCCTGCTTTGTCTTCGCAATCTTTCGTTTATTCCTGCAACTTTTCTACACCACCGTGCTTGTGCCCCGAATGGGTAAAAGCGGTAATCTAAGCCGTTATTTAATAAAGGACTTCATTGCTGAATGAATCATTTACTGGATTACCCCGATATCTGGCTGATCGGCGGCGGCGGCAAAACGACCCTGATGTTCAAGCTTGCAGCTGAATGGGCGGCGCGTGGCGAAAGAACGATCTGTGCCACCACGACAAAAATCTGGGTTCCGACGCCAGAGCAGTGCTCCGATTTGCGGATTGGCTTATTTGCAGACATTCTGGCCAGTCTGTGCGACCGCCCGGCCCAGCTGGTAACGGTTGCCAATCGCATCGAAAACGGCAAGTGTCTCGGCTTTTCTGCTGAAGAAACATTTTCACTCAAAACCGCATGCCAGCGCCTGATCGTTGAAGCCGACGGCTCTGCCGGCCGCCCGGTGAAAGGGCATGCCGCGCATGAACCACAGATTGCTGCCGGCGCCACCTGTGTCGTTGCTGTTGTCGGCGGCTGGTGTGTCGGCGCCCCTCTCGATGTCGAGCATGTTCACCGCCCCGAACGCTTTTCGGCAATTTCAGGCCGCCTGCTGGGTGAGCCGGTTACAGCCGCAGACGTCGCCGGTGTAATTCTTGGCGACAACGGCTGGCTCAGCTCGGTGCCGGTCAACGCCGCATTTCACGTAGTGGTAAATGGTGATGATAATGGCCTGCTTGCCGCAATCAGAAACCACCCGTCTGCAAAAAGGCTCTCAGGGTTGCATCAAGGCTGAATCTGTATATATTGAAACTGTTAAAAGGTGATTGAATGAGTAAAAATATTGTCGATGCCCGCGGATTACTTTGCCCGAAACCTCTTATCATGGTTAAGAAAGCTTTAACAGATGCAGGACCCGGGACAACTCTCGAAATTCTGATTGATAACGCTACTGCACACGAAAACGTCATGCGCTTTCTGCAGGATTTTGGCTGCAGGGCCACATGTATTGAAAATGCCGGCGTTTTTACGATCAGCGCCGAGGTGATTAAACCCATCGAAACCAGCCTGCGCGCCGAAGATTATTGTTCACCAGCCATCGGCAACAGTGGGCCGTATGTTCTGGTTCTGAGTCGGGCGGTCATGGGCAGCGGCAGTGACGAACTCGGCCGCATTCTTATTCAGGCCTGCATCAATTCTCTCAAAGAAACATCACCCGCGCCTTCGTTCATTCTTTTTTACAATGCCGGTGTGACGCTGGCCTGCGAAGGCTCGCCGGTTCTGGGCGCTCTGAAAGAGCTTGAATCAGCCGGAGCGAAGATGCTTGTCTGCGGCACCTGCCTCGATTATTTCGAACTCAAGTCGAAGCTGCAGGTCGGGCGGGTTTCGAACATGTATGATATCATGCAGACAGTCGCATCGGCCGGCAAAGTCTTCGCCCCCTGAGGAACCCCTGAATTGAAAAGCTGCATGTATTTCGATAACAGCGCCACATCCTTTCCGCGGCCCAAAGAAGTTGCCCGCGAAATGGCGCGTTATCTTGACGAACTCGGCGGCCCTTACGGTCGCAGCGCCTACCCGCGCGCCGTCGAAGTCAGCCGCAGAGTGGAAAAGGCCCGCGATTGCCTCGCAGCCCGTCTTGGGGCCGGCAGGCCTGAGCTGCTTTCTTTCATGCCGAATGCGACAACAGGCCTGAACCTGGTATTGCAGGGCTTTTTGCGGCCGGGGGATGAAGTGCTGGTTTCCGGTCTCGAACACAATGCGGTAATGCGCCCGCTCGAAGCACTGAAGCGGCTGCGCGGCATAAGCTGGCGGGTTATGCCTTCTGAGGCAGACGGCTTGATTCAGACCGGCGAAATAAGCCGTCTGCTGACTCCGCGCACGCGTCTGGTAGCAGTCAATCATCAGAGCAACGTAAACGGCCTGATTCAGCCGATTAAAAGCATCAAAGAGGCTATCGGTGAAGTTCCGCTGCTCGTCGATGCGGCCCAGTCAGCCGGAACCACCGACCTGAAAATTGACGACTGGAACCTTGATTTTGTCGCCTGCACCGGCCACAAGGGGCTGCTCGGGCCAACCGGCACCGGTTGCCTGTTCATACGTAACCCCGAAATGGTCGAACCGCTGGTTTATGGCGGTACCGGCAGCGTTTCAGAGAGTCTGGCGATGCCCGGCTTCGCCCCCGATATTTTTGAAGCCGGAACCGGCAACATTGCCGGCATTATCGGCCTGCTCGCGGCTCTTGAAAATACGCCTCCGCCGGCACATTCACCCTCTGAATTTATTGCCTTCATCGATGCGGTGACAGCTCTGCCCGGTATCGGTGTTCTGCGTGCTTCTGACGCAAATTGCCAGGGCAACCTTTTTTCTTTTCGACACGAATCTCTTGATCCGTCTGTAATTGCTACCCGCCTGAGCGAAGAATTTGGCATAGAGGTGCGCGCCGGGCTGCATTGCGCACCCATGGCACATCAGACTCTCAAGACTTTTCCGGTCGGTGCGGTGCGACTGGCACCGTCACGCTGGCATGCCGCCGCCGATTTTGCTGCGGTTGTGCGGGCTCTGAAAGAGATCGTTAAATGAAAATACTTCTTCTTTTCCGCAACACCCGTGAGGTTATCAAGGCCGAAGAAATCTGCCGCAACGCTGGTTTGCCACTGCAGGTGATTGCCACGCCGAAACATATTTCTTCAGAATGCGGCATGTGCCTGCAGCTCGACAGAGTCGACAGCGACAGAGCGCTTTCTCTTGTTCAGCAGTTGGGTATCTCTGCGCAGCTGCACGATGAAAAGCCTTCGGTACCAGCCTTTGACCTGCTGACGACCGTCGAATACGGCGGCTGCTCAGCAAAACTGCCGCCTGATTTACTGGCAGAAGCCCTTGGCCGTTTCCCGGCCAATTCTGACCCGAGGCTGCTGGTTGGTCTCGATACCTGTGATGACGCTGGTGTTATCAGAATCAACGATGATCTGGCCCTGATCGAAACCACCGATTTTTTTCCGCCTGTCTGTTCTGATGCTTTTGAATTCGGCCAGATTGCCGCCGCAAATGCCCTGAGCGATGTTTTTGCCATGGGCGGGCGGGTGCTGTCGGCGATGAACCTGGTGATGTTTCCTGCTGCCGGTATTCCGCTTGAAATTCTCGGCGAAATTCTGCGTGGCGGCCTCGAAAAAGTCGTCGAGGCCGGCGGCATCATCGTTGGCGGTCACACGATTGCCGATTCGCCGCCCAAGTATGGCCTGGCCGTCACCGGCACCGTTCATCCCGACCGGGTCATCACCAACGCCAAAGGCCGCCCCGGCCAGACACTGATTCTTACCAAACCCCTCGGAACCGGCGTTCTGGTAGCAGGCCAGCGCCTGGGTGAAGCCGCACCGGCGCATTATCAGGCGGCGCTGGCTTCGATGAAACAGCTCAATCGTGCGGGCGCCGAGATCATGCAAAAATACAACGTCGCCTGCGCCACCGATATCACCGGTTTTGGTCTGCTAGGTCACGCCATGCACATTGCCCGCGCCAGCGGTATTTCACTGGAATTTAACGCCGCCCTGCTGCCTGAACTGCCGGGCGCCCGCGCTCTGATCGATCTTGGCTGCATACCGGGCGGTGCTTTTCGAAATCAGAAATACGTCGAAAGTAAAACCTGCTTCGACAGCGGTCTGTCATACACCGATCGAATGCTGAGTCTTGATCCGCAAACCTCAGGTGGTCTGCTGCTGCTTGCCGAACCAGAACTTGCTGACCAGATGCTCGCCGAGCTCCGCTCAGCCGGCTATACAGCCGCAGCAACCATTGGTCGCTCACTGCCCCGCCAGGAAAAATTGCTCTACCTCCGCTGAAAAACTGCTATCAGAAAGCCTGTTTGGTGAACGCAAATGGCAGTGCAGGGCTTTATTTAACAGTGTTTGGGAAGGTTGTCACAACTTGTGATAGCCTCACGCCATTCTTTTCTGGAAAGCTGCAAACATGAAATATTCCGGAGACTGGCCAGGACTTCTTCTTATCGATTGCTTGAGAACCCTTGTTTCTAGTTCTTAGAGCTTTTTTCCCCGATCATATAGCCCTATGGCGCGACGGCAATTGATCGGCAATGCTTACTTGCTCATTTACGTTAGCGGCGGGAGATTTTTAAGAGCTGCTTCGGGCAGGCGTCGCGGCATTCGAGGCAGCGCAGGCATTCGGCCTGGTCGACCTGACGCGGCACGTCTAGGCTGACAGGGCATTTGCGTGAGCAGGCACCGCATTCGATACAGCCTTCTTTTTCGAATTCGATGCGGTAGAGGCTGACTTTGTTGAATGGCCCGTAGAATGCGCCGAGCGGGCAGACCCAGCGGCAGAACGGCCGGCGTATGAATACTGCGGCGGCAATCAGTAATGCCAGAAGCGAAGCTTTCCAGGTGAACAGCCAGCCGAGCTGGCTGCGCAGGCCGGGTTGCAGATACGCCAGCGGCAGGCCACCTTCAAGGGTGCCCGCCGGGCAGATGTATTTGCAGAAACTTGGCTCGCCGCCGTCGTATTCATCGAGCCAGAAAGCCGGCAGCAGAAAGACGAAAACGATGAGAATGACGTATTTCAGATATTTGAGAACCTGCGGCCCGTTGAATTTGGGCGACGGAATACGGTTGAGCAGTTCCTGAAACCAGCCGAACGGGCATATCCAGCCGCAGGCGGCGCGACCGACAATGCCGCCGATCAAGGCCAGAAAACCAATCACCAGCAATGGCAGCGAGGTTGAGATTGCCGCAAGTCTGGCGCCGATGGTGTGCAGAGCAGTCAGATCGAGGCCGCCGGCACCGGCAACCGTTACCTGCATGGCACCAATCGGGCAGGCAAACAGCGCGGCCGGGCAACTGTAGCAGTTGAGTGTCGGCACGCAGCCGTGTTTGAGAACGCCGGTATAGAGATTGCCGGTTTTGAGACCGACAAGATAGGCATTGCTGCCGAGAGTAGCGGCTGCCTGCGACCAGAATCTGATTTTCAACCCAGACCTATGCATTGTGTGCACACCAGAATCGCTTTCTGAAAGTAACTGCGATGCTCGCCGTTTTTGAAGCCGATGAGCATCAGGGCAACGGCGGCCAGCAGAATGATGATCTGCAGAACCCCCGGTTTTCTGGCCGTATTGGTGTCGCTGGTCATCTTACTTTACCAGTTCAATGAGCTTGCGACCGACATCGTCGATAGCCTGAATGCCGGCGAAATTTTCGGCACCCGGGCCGTAGGCAAAAACCGGAACCATTGCGGCGGTGTGATTGTCGCTCGAGAAGGTCGGCTTAACGATTTTGTCGTTTACGATGGTTTTCATTGGCAGGGTGATGCCGGCGGTTTCGTGGTCGGCAGTGACTACAACCAGCGTGTTACCGTCTTTTTCAGCAAAGTCGAGACTGGTTTTAACTGCTGTGTCGAAATCTTTAACTTCGCCGGTAATACGCGGCATATCCTGATCGTGCGAGGCAAGGTCGATCTGTGAACCTTCGACCATCAGCACAAAGCCTTTTTCGTTCTGGGTAAGGCATTCCAGGGCTTTGGCAGTAAGTTCGCCGAGAGTGTAGTCGCGCTTTACTGCAGGCGGCAGGTGACCAGACGAAAGAATTGCGGTCAGCTGCTTCGGGGCTTTCGCCTTGCGCAGCGTCTCGATGCTGAGCACAACCGGCATTTTTGAACGCAGCAGATTGAGAATATGTTTGTCATCTTTTCGGCGGCTGCCGGGCGTGGTCTGGGGGTAGTAGTTACTCAGACCGCCGCCGATCATCACGTCGAGACCAGAGTTGGCCTGTTGTTCGGTGATGGTGTCATAATGATATCTGGCGATGTGATGTGCAGAAAAGGCAGCCGGGGTTGCATGCGGCAGAATGCTGGTGACGGTGACACCGGTGGCTTTGCCGGCTTCGCGGGCATATTCCATGAGGTTTTTCAGAGGTTTGCCGTCAGGGGTCTGGCCGACCACGTCATTGTTGGTTTTAAAACCGGTAGCCAGGGCGGTGCCGGCGGCGGCCGAGTCGGTAACGTAATCGTTGGCCGAACCTGTCATGTGCAGACCCATGATTTTGAAGCGCTCGAGATTGAGCGGGCCGTGTTCGATGCGGGCGGCGGTTATATGGGCGACGCCCATGCCATCACCGATAAGAAAAATGATGTTGCGGGGTTTTATGTCTGTCTGGGCCGAAACAGCGACAGTGAGCAGCAGGGCAAAAATGAGGCAGAAGCTGCGGATGTGGCGGAAATGTGTGAGCATGTTTGCTTCCTTTCGCGTTCTTTGATAAAAAATCTAACCCAAACCGGGGGGCATGGCAAGCGCTAATACTAATTAAATTTATGCACTCTGCCGATAACCTGATGGTCGTTGTAATAAGTCGGCGGCTAATCCAAATTGACGGAGGGTTAAAGATGGGTGTACTTATCCCGTTGTTCAAAACCCGTGAACCTGAAGGCGACCTGCAGCTGAATAACGAAGACAAGCTGCGGTTGAAACTGATTCAGAATTCAATCGAAGCATTGAAGCGCGAAGAAAAAGTGGTCGAAAACGAGATTTCAGAGAAATGTCGCGAAGAAATCGACCGCCTGAATGCCATTGATAGAAAACTCAGAGAGCTCGAGCTGGAGCTTGAAGCGCTCTGCCGCGCCAACCGCCGCGGCCCATGGCCCGGAATTGCAGACAGGAGCAGCTGATGTTGAAACACTCGATGTTCTCTGATTTCTACATTACCCGCCGCAACCGACTTGCCGGTGCTCGGCGCAGCATGCCATTCTGCGAAGGCAGTCTTGCCGTCTCACCTCAACATCAGCCCAGCCAGAGACTGGTAATTTCGCGGGCGGCGCCAAGGACCTGGTGGGAAACCGGCTGGCAGATGCAGCGATGACGTTTTGATTGCCGCAAGAGTTCGTTTAATCGGCAGCATCCAATTTCTGCCGGTGACCGAAAGCTGTAATGGCAGGTAGAGACTCGTCGATTGCAAACAGATAAATTCGCTAAATATCCGGGTGGAGCTTAACAACTCTTGCCCGGTTTTGCCATGTCTGCAAAAATGCGGGCGTGATCCTGCATCGCTTTTTCCCAGGTGAATTCAGCAGCTCTTGCCACAAGTTTTTCGCGTAACTTGTTCCGGTCAATTTCGGTGGCCCGCTGCATTGCGGTTGCAAGTTCGTCGGCGCTGAAAGGCTCGGCATAAATGCCGACCTCGCCGCATATTTCCGGCATCGGCCCGGTATTCATAGCTACTACCGGGCAACCACAGGCCATCGCTTCAAGCAGAATGATGGATGAAGATTCGCACCAGGATGGCGAGACCATTGCGGTTGCGTGGGCATACCAGCCGGGCAGATCACGATATTCGAGCGAATCGAGAAAAATCACCCGGTCTTTAACCCCGAATTTTTCGATCAGGCTTGATATATATCGCATATAGCCCTGATCGAATGCCCGCCCGGCAATCATAACCCTCGGTAGATCAGGGTTGAGAGCCATGGCTTCGACGAGATACTCGAAGCCCTTGTAGACGTATAAATTCGATACATAAAGAAAATACGGCTGATTGCCTGCCTGCTTCGGCCTCGGAACATCAGGGCTGAAAACATCTGCGATGCCATGATAAAGAACCGCCGATTCCAGACTGGGCTGCCACTTCTGCAGTAATCCGGCGGCCGCCTGTGAAAGGGAAATAACCTTTTGGCTGTTTCTGACCGCGTAGAGGGTCAGCTTTTGTAGAAGCAGCATCTGCAGATATTTCTGCACCGGTTCGAATTTTTTCAGCAGATAGAGCACGCGCGGGGTGAGGGGAGCGACGTTCTGAATCATCACTGCTACAGGTATGCCCGGGTTGCGCAGCGGAATAATATTCGCCACGCAGAACAGCAGGTCGGCGTTCCAGGACTGGCACAGGCTTATCAAACCGGTGTTTTCCCAGAAATAGCGTTTGAAAACATTGCCTGACGCCTCGGGTATGACCCTGATTGTGAGATTCTCAAGTGTAGAGATTTCGACCGGCAGTCTGATGTCGGGAATGGCGGCCAGAAAATGGTCGTCAGGGCAGAGGCGTGGCAACGACTGCAGCAGGTTGATCAGGTAGGAAACACCGCCGCCGGCCCTTGCGGAAACCGCATTGATAAGTATTCGCATGTTTGAGATTATAAACGTAACCGGGTCTGCCTGCAAACAAAACAGGCCGCTCCTTGCGGAACGGCCTGTCTGCTGGATCTGTTATGAATTATCTGCCGAGTTTGGCGATATCTTCAGGCCACAGGGCGAGTGACTGTTCTTTATACTGAGCAATGGCATCGGCTTTGGTGTGGTCATAGGGAGTCAGGTTGAGAACGGCATTGTATTTGGCAAAGCGTTCGTCGCCGACAGTGCTCTTGATGATGCTGACCGGGTTGCCTTTGAAGAAACCTTTTTCTTCACGGGCCTTAACCAGTTTGGCTGCATCGGCTTCAGCAAAACCGATCATTCTGAACATTTCGACGGTGGCGGTGTTCAGGTCGAGTCTGAATTCGTAGAATTCATCTTTCTTGCCGAAAGCAGTGGCGAGATATTTCTTGGCGGCGCCGGCTTCCTTTTTCATCTGGGTCAGGTTGATTTTGCCGGCAAACCACATCTGCGGGCCGACGTTGGCGAAGATGTTGTCGCTCTTCATCGCTTCGGCGAACAGGCCTTCAGTGTAAGCTTTATACTGGGCTTTGGCTTTGGTGAAGTCTTCTTTGCTGATCTTTTTCTGAGTATAGGCGACTTTGAATTCGTAGTAGTTCTTGTAGCTTTCGGCCGCATTTTCATGCATGGTCACATAATGTGAGTTTTCGAGCATGATGCGGTAGATGACCTTCTTGTCTTCGGGGAAAAGCTTGACGTAGTTCTGAACGAATTCCATGAAGTTCATCGGCGCGGTCAGCATTGTCTGAATGCACTTTTCGTAGGGGGCGTTGATGGCGCGGCTGGTGAGAATGTCATAGATGTGCCCGGCAATTACGCCTTCGGTCGACATCAGCTGCAGGCCGTTCTTGAGAACGCCGGTTTTCTTGCCGACGTTGCTGGCCCAGACGTAGCGGTCGCGGCGGATCGGATCCTGGCGGGCATACAGGAATTCAGAGATGTTGTATTTGGTGCGGTCTTTTTCGGCCAGTTTGGGGTTAGCAGGGCCATAAACGGCTTCGAAAGCTTCTGCCCAGCCTTCGACATAGGCAAGGCCCACGTCGGTGATGATCGGGGCGTCATGGCCGTTCGAAGAGGTGCGCTGAATCTTCTGAAACAGCTTGCCATACATGTCGAACATGATGGCGTGACCGTTTTCATGGGCAACGACGAGGTCGAGGGTGTCATTTTTAAGGGCATCATCGACCGAGAAGAGTTTTTTACCTTCTGATTCGATGTCGAGAACGCAGATCATCGAAGTTTCGATGCCGAGGCGATTACCAGTTTTGTCAGCAACCATTTCGGCGCCGAGCGGAATCATGCACGGGCCGGGAGACGGCATAAAAGAAGGCAGCGGTGACTTGGACATTACCACCATCGGTGAACCGACCGACTGGGAAAGGAATTCGAGAACCCGTTTCTTCTGTTCTTCATTCAGGCCTTCGGCTTTGCTGATCGCACCTTTGAGAGCCTGAAAGCGGATCTGGCGGGCGGTTCTTCTCAGTTTGAGAGAATCGGTCATTTCCTTGCTGTCGGTGAGGTAGGGTTTGACAGACTTTTCGTGGTAGCCCTTTGGATCGGCCGGGTTTACCTGAATGGCATCGGCTGCCAGAGCGAACACAAGATAGCCGACGTCATCGATTTTTACCTGTTTCGGAATATTGAGGGTCTTGCCAAGGAAACCGCCAATAAGATTGCCTTTGCCGACCGTAACCGGCTGCATCATTACCAGTGCGCCGTCGATGGGATTCTGGTCACCCGAAATATTGGTTACCGGAGCTCTGCCGTAGGCAGCGCCGGAAAAAAGAGCACCTGCGGTAAGAAACGCGAAAAAGGCATTTTTAAGGCGATAGTTCACTTCTGGCCCTCCTGCTTTGATTATTTGTCAATTCTAATGACCGAAACAAAAAGCGTCAATGGTACCCCGTCAGACAACTGATTTTTCTTTGACAACGTCTTTCAGGTTATAGAGGCGCTTAACATTGAGATCGTCGATAACCGGGCTTTTCTTTTTATTGGCCACCAGGTCGGCGAGCAGCATGCTTACCGCCGGGGCCAGCATCAGGCCGTGACCTGAGAAGCCGCTTGCCTGAATGAAGTTGTCGACTTCTTCGACCGGGCCAAGTATCGGCTGTGCATCTGCCGTCATTTCGTAGAGACCGGCCCACTGTCTGACGATTCTCAGCTTGTCGAGTTTGGGGAAAAGCTGGCTGAAGCGTTTGCTCATCTCATACATGAAGTGCATCGAACTGCCGACATAGGTTCCGACCGGTTCGTTCGGGTCGCCCATGCCCATGACCACGCCGCCGCTCATTTCCTGACGGGCGTAGAGGCCGACGCTGAAGCTGATTACCATCGGGTTCCAGAGGCGTTCGACCGGCTCGGTGACGAGAATTTCGTGGCGGTACGGGTCGACCGGAATATCAACGTTGAGCATCTGACCGATACCCTTCGAAAAGCCGCCGGCGCAGTTGAAAAGCAGCGGCGTCTGGTAGGTGTTGCCGTTTTCGGTCATGACGAAGAAGACATTGCTTTTCTTCATGATGCCGGTGACGTTGGTCCAGAGGTGGATTTCTACGCCCAGGCGTTTGGCGGCGTTGGCATAGCCCTGTGTCAGCAGAAACGGGTTGATGTGCCCATCTTTGGGGCACCAGGTGGCTTTGCGGATCATTTCAGTGTTAAGGAACGGCACGATCTTTCTGGCCTCTGCCGGGTCGACCATGTCGACTTCGAGGCCGAGCTTGCGCTGCATCGCGACGTTCTTTGCGAACTGCTGTTCTTCTTCTTCGGTATGGGCAAGAATCAGGTAGCCGCCCTGAAAGAATTCAGTGCGGTAACCGAGTTCTTCTTCGAGTCCTTCAAGGCGCTGAACCGAAGCCATGGCAAGAGTGGTATTTGCTTCGGTGCTCCACTGCTGTCTGAAACCGCCGCCGCAGCGGCCGGTTGAACCGCTGGCGAGGTATTTGCGCTCAAGGACACAGATATTTTTCATGCCGGCGCGGGCAAGTTCGTAGGCAGTCGAAATGCCGAGAATGCCACCGCCGATGATTACGGCATCAAAGGCTCTGTTCATTTTTCTTCCCCCTCTTCGTCTGCGTGCCTGGCGAGCTCGGCGTTGATCAGCTCGAAAGACACAGGGCGGTTGGGCGGGCGGAAAGTCGGCGGGTAAATTTCAGCGGCGGGCGTTTTAAGTTCACGGCTGATGATCTGTGAAACGAGGCGGCGGCAGGTGCGGCCCTGACATGAGCCCATGCCGGCACGCACGAGGCGGCGGATTTCGTCGATAGTGGTCGCGCCCTGTCTGATGGCGGCGATGATTTCGTCTTCAGTTACATCCTGACATCTGCAGATGATTTTCATTGGCTTTCCCCCTGTCAAACTTTGATGGCGCGTATATCGTTGATACGATCGGCCGGAACTTCGATAGTTACTACCGCGGTACGATCGTAGGCGGGCGGGTTGATGACTCTGGCAACTTTTGCCTTGCAGACAAACTTGCCGGTGCGATCGAGGGCATCGACTTCCTGGTCTTTTGCCGGCACGGGCAGCAGTTCGTAGCTCATCGACAGCAGCGCTTTGCCCGGAACATTGTGCTTCATGTTGACAATGAAGATTGCCAGGCCCGGGCATTTCGGCACGCAGGCCCCGCATCCGGTGCAGGTTTCGAAGTCCAGTTGCGGCCGGTCGGTAATGCCAGACTGCATCTGAATCGCCTTGACCGGGCAGGCTGACACGCATGGGTCGCAGGGGATATCCTGCAGACATTCAATAATGGCTACCGGCCCCTTTTCGAGACGGGTCTGTGCCGGTAGAACCGGTTTTAGTTCTTCATTAGTGATGATTCCGGTATTTTTCAGCATGCTCCGACCTCCTTGAGAACGCGTTCGCGGCCCCAGCGGATACGTTCACCGGTTGAGCCTGACCGCAGGGTTCGCAACTCTTCGCGAGCCTCTTCGACAATCGCTTCAGCTTTCGGCGATTTGCCATGAATGCTTTCGTAGGCTCTGGCACCGGCAATGCGGCCGCCAAGTATCGCGGTAGTGGCTTCTTCGATGCCAGAGGCATCGCCGGCCACAAAGACGTCAGGGTTGGTGGTGCGCATCGCTGAATCATGCAGCGGCACGAGCCCGCCGAGTTCACCGACGTGAACCATGCGGCACTGTGCCTGCTGAAAAAGGTCTATCAGTGGCGTCAACCCGACTGCGAGACAGATGCAGTCGCATTCAATCGTTAATTCAGTGTTTGGCACAGGCTGGAAACGCTCGTCGACGCGGCAGAGTATTGCGCCTTCGACGCCGGTTTCCCCGAGCGCCTTCAAAATGGTGTGTGAAGTGTAGATCGGCACACCGAGGCGGCGGATTTTGCTGGCGTGAACCAGATAGCCGCCGATAGTGGGCATGCCCTCTACGAGGCCGACCACTTCAACGCCGGCTTGCAGAAGCTGATAACTGACGATCAGGCCGATATTACCGCTGCCGACCATGAGAATCTTGCGGCCGGGTTTGATTCCGTGCACGTTCATCAGAGTCTGAACGCCGCCGGCGCCGTAAATGCCTGGCAGATCATTGTTTTCAAAGGCCAGGCTGTTTTCGGTGGCGCCTGTACAGACGATGGCAGCCTGGTAAGAAACGCGTTCGTAGACATCCTGAGAAAGAATGCCAGCTTCTTTGTTCGCGTAAAAGCCAACGGCGGCGGTATTTTCAAGAACTGTCAGTCTGTCAGAAGCATCTTTAACTTCTTTGCAGAGCATTTCGGCAATGGTGATGCCTCTGATACCGGCATCGCGGTTGCTACTGCCGAAGAAACGGTGAGTCTGTTTGATCAGCTGGCCGCCAAGGCGGGCGCTGTCGTCGACCAGCAGAGTTCTGGCGCCGAGCTGTGAAGCGACAATGGCTGCCGAAAGGCCGGCCGGGCCGCCGCCGATGACAAAAATTTCAGTGTTGCGACTCATGGGTGAATGACACCGTGCCCTTTCTGCATGCGGATTTTCATGCCTTCCTTGAGGGGAGTGATACAGGTCATGATATTTACCTGCCCGTCGACTTCCATGATGCAGCTTGAACAGCGACCAATGGCGCAGAAAAAGCCGCGGGCCCGGTCTTTCTGAGGGCTGCGGCGCAGGGTTCTGACGCCGGCGGCATGCAGGGCGGCGGCGATCGGTTCGCCTTCGTAGCCTTCATACTCGCGGTCGTCAAAGAAGAATTTTACCAGTTTACGTTCCGGAAATTTCAATACCGGGTGTTCCTGAATGCGCAGGGATTGCATCCCTTTCCTCCTTGTGTGCCTGTCTGTAGAATCACCGATGCATTATCATCAATCGATTTAACCGGCTTGGCGGCCCGGCCTGCCGGTCGGGTCGATTTTTTACACAATTGTCAGTAAAAGAGCTTGTTTTGTACCCTGCTATTTTAACGCTGTAAACGAAAATTGTCAGCCACTTTTCAATATTGGATCAAAGATAACCTATTGTGGCTCGCCCACAATCTGATGCCTGCATTCCAGAATCAGCGTAACGAGAATGGCTGTAAGTGGTATGTTTTCTGGTTTTTTTGCTTTTCTTGCGGAAATTGCTTATGGCGTAGACATTTTAGTGCATTTGCCCTGCTGGTCATACTGACCTGATTCAGAAATCTGGCTTGAGTTGGCGATATCCCTCGGTATCGGCCAGATCTCTCTGCTCTTTGGCGTAATCAAAAGCGGTTTTGCCTGAATTGTCCTTGATACTCTTGTCGGCACCCGCTTTAAGCAGTCTGTCAATCACATATATGAAATTTTTGACACGACTCTCATTTATTGCATTCCGATTATAATCGTAAACAGCGTACATCAAAGCTGTCTTGCCATCGTTGTCGCGAGCATTGACATCGGCTCCGGCTGCAAGAATAGATTCAAGACACTCTCTGGAAAAGTTCCAGCAATCGCTCACGCTCTCCATCAGCACCGTTTTGCCGTTTTCAAGACATATGCCAACATCCGCTCCCTTCTTGACCAGAATCTCCATCTGGTCCCTTCGTTCTGCTTTGGTAACGTAATACAGGGCTGTTTTGCCGAAGTTGTCGGTTGCGTTTATATCCAGCCCCGCCTGAACCAGGGTATTAATGGTTTCGCTTGTAAAATAAGCTTTGAGGCCTGCATGCAACAGCGCATTTCTTCCATCAGTATCTCTGACATGTGCGTCAGCTCCAAGTTCGATCAGAGTATTAAAAGGCACCGGATTGCAGACAGCGTACATCAGAGCTGTCTTGCCGGTTTCGTTCTTCTCATTCACATCTATACCCATCTTTACCAGTTGGCGGAATATCTGCGCAGTATTATCGTATTCTGCCGCCTTCATCAAAGCGTTCCGACCGCAGGATTCTCTTGCATGTATATCGGCCCCAAGCCTGGCAAGCTCAGACAATACTTCAGGATCGTTGTTGTTCCCGCTAGCTATCACAAAAGCGGTACTGTCGTTGCTATAACCCCGTGCATTTACATCTGCTCCGGCTTTAATAAGCACTTCGATATATGCCGGCTCACAATTGCTAAGTACCCCATCCAACAGGGGAGTAACGCCTGTGCCATCTCTGATATTCACATCAGCGCCCGCATTGATAAGAAGCTGCATGTTTTTCGGGCTTCCAATACTATAAAACAAAGGTGTAGAACCATGATCGTTTCTCGAATCAACATCAGCGCCAGCCTTGATAAGCATATCTATAATTGCTGGTTTGGCGTTGTGAAGAGCGGCGATATGCAATACAGTGTGACTCTTCCTGTCGGGAAAAATACGGCCATTTACGTCAGCGCCAGCTTTTATAAGCATATCGACTATTTCGGGATTATCAGTATGGTAGATAGCGCAGGCAAGAACCCGATACCCATACCTTCCTTTACAGTTGAGGTTGGTTGGTTTTTTCAGCAGCTTCTTTACCGCTGCGAGAGTCGTTTTCTTCTGTTTGTTCTCGAAAAGTCTGATCAGAGCCATGCCATTTTTTTGGGCTTCTGCTTCGTTATCAGCTGCGGTGCAAGCCCCAGAGCAATAAATCATAAACATACCGAGCAGAAATACCTGTAAAAAGCGCTGCATCACTTGCTTCCTTGTTGTTTACGAATTTTAATGCCAAAGCCGCACGGAATTTCGCTGACTTTCTTGACATCGTTCTCGTATTTGAGTTGCCGGTTTTTGCTGTTCAGATAGCATCTGCTGCCACCGTCAAAGATAACCGCAGCATCAAAGCCAAGCTTGAGAAGATTTTTTTGAATCTGCAGCCCGCTGGTTTCGTTAACTTGCTTTTGGTTCGTCTGCTTTGCAGCTCTGGGAGTTACGATTACATAAAGCTGTCCTTTGCGCAGAGCAAAAACCGTGTGGTCAGTCGCCCTGAGCTGCTCCGAGTCCCAGGCGCTCGAAATCTTGCCATTCAGACCGGCTCGGGGCTGATCGAATCGCTGCTCACGAAGAATATTTCCACCAGACAACCCTTCCCCGCTGCTGATTATCAGCACGCCACCAGACATTAGATTTTTGACTTTATTCTTCGGTTTGCCTGGGGTTTTAAAGTTGGCCGTTACCCCTTCTCGCGTCTCATCCTCTGTCTGAGCGATGGCGTAGCTGCCGTCGGCCATGACGGCCAGAGCGCCCCGTTTTTTTATCTTTTCA
>ENA-UOWO01002361-UOWO01002361.1-activated-sludge-metagenome-genome-assembly--contig:-NODE-2361-length-23441-cov-12.281750_pt1 | contig 23441 bp, 14 predicted proteins | sample MGYA00238148_ERZ761564 | MGnify/ENA primary metagenome ERZ761564 (study PRJEB28885, sample SAMN05720194) | activated sludge metagenome | isolation source: Anaerobic digester | place: USA... | reverse complement strand
ATTTTATCTTTTTTATTTGATTTAAATGCCTATCAGTATGACCATAATGCACAACAAATAGACCATGAATACTCCTACGGTTATTTGGCTCCCCTTCTCTTGGCGTATAATGCACTTTTAAGTCTTTGCTTGTTTTTTTTACAAAATCGAGTAGGTGATCTCTCCCAAAAATAAAAAAACTCAAATTGTCTTTCCCTTTCATGTAACCTAATGGTATTGCATTTTCTGGAGCGTTATGTGATTGTCGATCTGCCATCCATGACAGGTATGTACTGTCAGAAAGTGCATTGATATGATACTCGGGTTGGGGAGGCAATTCAGTAGCGAGCCAAGCCTCTTGTAAAAATATCCTTTCATAAATCCCAAGATGTTCAACGACCTGAGCAATACTCCAAGTCTCTTTTGATGGCTTGAAATGCCATTGCTTGTTGGTGAGGGGACTTGTCTCCGTAATTATTGCTTGCTTGGTTCTTTCTAATTCTTTTAAGAGCATAGCCCTGTCTCGCTCTGTCCAAAACTTTCCGTTTTGAGGGAAATTCTGGTCGGATTTGATTCGTCTAATTTGATTGGTATGCCTTGTCGTATGCGTGATGTAAACTATCGTATATTGATGTAAATCTCTTACGGCCCAATCCCCCCATTCTGAAGGGCGATAAACATAATGCTTACGAAAATCGGCAGTTGAATTTTCTATCAACTTTGTCACCTCTGCTCTATGGTAGTTGAAGTATTTCTTCAGTTCAATCAATCCTTTAAACCTGCCCAAAGGAACGGCAGCAGGAGGAGATTTCCCTTTTGTTGTATCGGTACTATACGACAACATAAGACTGTCTTTAACGGTCAAATTACTTGTATAGCCTGCCTCTTCGGGTGTGTATTGATTGCAAAATAAATCCCAATGTAAAATTTCCTCAAAAGTTCCAAGGTGTTCTAAAACTTCTGCAATAGACCATTTATTGCTGTCAGGTTTAAATGCAATTTGTACTGCATTCAGGTTTTCGATTTCCTTCATCAACTCAATCTGCGTTGTTTTAAGTCCTTCCAATAAAAATTGCCTTTCTTGATCAACCCATAGTCGAGTGCTTTCTTTCTGAGCAAAAAGTATTGGAAGAAAGCCTACTGTCAATAAAAATACATTTAGATTTTTCTTCATCTTACTTTGTTTTTAGTTTCATCGAATATCGTACTATCCCAACTCCTTTCCATTTGCCCTGCTCTTTTCCGCAGTATATATTGACAGCAATAAGTTTAAAGCTACAAGAAAAGCCTCACAACAAGCCCATTTTTTCAGGCAAAATTAATGGCTCATCTTTTTACCCAATCCCCGCCAACATTTTAACCAAGTAAAAACAAAACTACAGTTTCATAATTACTTGGTTAAATTCAAACCAAACAAAAAAATTCTATCCCCCCAACAGGGTCATTTTCCTCACCCCCAGCCCTTCCCTGCCTTTATTTTTTCTGCTTTTCCGACTAATCTCTTACATTTAAATCAATTTCAAAAATCAATCCAAGGTTATGCGAATGTTTCTATCCATTCTGGCACTCGTCACCCTAACCAATTTCGCCCTCTGGGCGCAAAAAGACAAAAAAGTGCCTCCCCCCGCAGCGGTTCCAGCCAAAGCGGAAAAACCAACAGTTCACCAATCCTCCACCTACAGTGGCTTATCCTTGCGCAGCATTGGCCCTGCGGTTACTTCCGGACGGGTCAGTGATTTTGCGGTCAATCCGCGCAATCACGCGGAGTATTATGTAGCCACCTCTTCTGGAGGCGTCTGGAAAACCAACAACGCAGGTACCACCTGGGTTCCCATTTTTGATGGGCAAGGCTCCTACTCCATCGGTTGTATTGCACTTGATCCGAGCAACACAGCCACCGTGTGGGTTGGCAGCGGCGAAAACAACAACCAACGCGCAGTATCTTATGGCGACGGCGTGTACAAAAGTGAAAACGGCGGCAAAACCTGGCGCAACATGGGCCTAAAAGCCTCCGAACACATTGCCAATGTGGTGGTTGACCCCAGCAATTCCAATATTGTCTACGTAGCCGCTTATGGCCCGGTCTGGAGCGATGGTGGCGAGCGTGGGGTGTACAAAAGCACCGATGGCGGCGAGACCTGGACCAACGTCAAATCGGTCAGCGCCTATACCGGTTGCAGCAACCTGATCATGGATCCACGCAATCCGCAGGTGTTGTATGCTGCCTTTCACCAGCGCCAGCGCAAGGTGTATACTTACATCGGCGGCGGCCCCGAGTCAGCCTTGTACAAAACCACCGACGGCGGCGCGACCTGGAAAAAACTGGATGGCCTACCCGGCGGGGATGTTGGCCGCATTGGCATCGACCTCTCCCCTGTGAATCCCGATTACATCTACGCCGTAGTGGAGGCTCAAGAGGGCAAAGGCGGCGTGTACCGCTCCACCGACCGGGGTGCCAGTTGGGAAAAAATGAGCGGAGTCTTTACGAGCGGCAACTACTACCAGGAACTCACCTGCGATCCGCGTGATGTAGACCGCATTTTTATCACTGATTCCTACTACAAAGTCAGCGATGACGGTGGCAAAACCGTGCGCAACCTTGGCGAAATCAACAAACACATCGACAACCACTGCATCTGGATTGACCCCGGCAACACCAATCACCTGCGCGTGGGTTGCGACGGCGGGATCTACGAAAGCTGGGACTTTGCCAAAAGCTGGGAGTTCAAACACAACCTGCCCGTCACCCAGTTTTACAAAGTAGCCACCGACAATGGCCTGCCCTTTTACCACGTACATGGTGGAACCCAGGACAACCTCAGCCTGGGTGGCCCCAGCCGTACCACCAGCGACAACGGCATCACCAACGCCGACTGGTACGTGACCAGCACCGGCGACGGCTTCGAAACCCAGGTGGATCAAACCAATCCTGACATCATCTACGCCCAAAGCCAATACGGTGGACTTTCCCGCTTCGACCGCAAGAGTGGCCAATCTGTCTTCATCAAACCCCTCGAAGGTGAAAACGAACCCGCCTTACGCTGGAACTGGGATGCTCCGCTGACCATCAGCAATTTCTCCTCCACCCGCCTGTATTTTGGGGCCAATAAGGTTTTCCGCACTGACGACCGGGGCAACAGCTGGAAAGTCATCAGTCCCGACCTGACGCGGGGAATCGACCGCAACAAGCTCGAAATCATGGGCAAAATTTGGAGCGTAGATGCCCTTGCCAAAAACGGCTCTACCGACATCTATGGCCAAACTACCAGCATCGCCGAAAGTGCCCTGGATCAAAACACCCTTTGGGTCGGAACCGACGATGGTCTGCTGTGGATCACCCGCGACGGCGGCAGCAATTGGGAAAAAATGGATAAGCTGCCCGGCGTACCCGACAACAGCTATGTCCATCAAGTCATCGCTTCGCGCCACGACAAAAACGGCGCTTATGTCTGCTTCAATCACCACCGCTACGGCGACTTTAAACCCTACCTGCTCAAAACCAGTGATGGGGGCAAAACATGGAAGTCCATCAGCGCCACTTTGCCGGAGCGGGGCAGTGTGTACAGCATCGCTGAGGATCATGTCGATCCCAATTTGTTGTTTTGCGGCACCGAGTTTGGCCTTTTTTTTACCCAAAACGGTGGCGAAACCTGGGTGCAACTCAAGTCCGGCCTACCTACCATTGCGGTGCGCGACCTCGATATCCAACGCAGGGAAAACGACTTGGTGCTGGCTACTTTTGGCCGTGGCTTCTACATCCTGGACGACTATTCGCCCCTGCGCAACCTCAAAACGGAAACTTTCGATCAGGCGGCGACCATCTTCCCGGTAAAGGATGCTTTGATGTTTGTTCCCAATACGCCGCTCGGTTTGCGCGATAAAGGCCACTTGGGCAGCAGTTATTACGCTACGCCTAACCCACCCGTGGGGGCGGTATTCACCTATTGGTTGAAAGAAGACATCAAAACCTTGAAGGCCAAGCGGCAGGAGGCAGAAAAGGCCAAATTTGATAAAAAAGAACCCGTTTATTATCCCGATATTGAGGCACTGCGCAAAGAAGACGAGCAGCCCGAGCCCTACCTCTTGTTCACCATTACGGATGCAGACGGGGATGTGGTGCGACACCTCAAAGCAGCGGCAAGCAAGGGCTTGAAGCGCATCGTTTGGGATTTTCGGCACAATACCACCGCTCCGGTTTTGGGCCGGTACAAGCCTTCCCCCGACCAGTTGTTTGGTGGGGAAGAAACGGGGCAATTGGCCTTGCCGGGCACTTACAGCGTTAGCCTCAGCAAATACGAAGACGGGGTGTTGACGCCCATCGCCGGGCCGGTCAAATTCAATTGCAAAGCACTGAACAACGTTACGTTACCCGCTACCGACTTACCCGCCTATGCCGATTTTGTGGCCAAAGTGGCCAGCCTGCGCAAAGTGCTCAGTGCGACGAATAGCATCCGGGGCGAATTGAGTGGCCAGATGAGTGCGATTCAAACCGCCATCCAGGAAATGCCCGCCCCGCCGCAAGACTTGTTGAAAAAGGCTTTTGACTTACAACGTCGATTGAATACCGTGACCTTACAACTGAATGGCGACGCTACGCGTGGGCGGCGGGAATTTGAAGCACCTTCTTCCATCAATGATCGTTTGGGATATGCGCAGGGGGTGATGTGGGGTACCACTTCGGCACCTACGCAGTCGGCTATTGACAATTACAACATTGCTGCGAAACAGTTTAAGCCAGCTTTGAGTGAGTTAAAAGCTATTGCTGCTGAGGTGACGGAATTAGGCAAGCAGTTGGATGTGAAGGGGGCACCGGCTACGCCGGGGAGATGGCCGAGTTGGGAGTAAAAAAAAGGGTTCCAGGGTTCGGAGTTCCAAAGTTCCTGGGTTTTGGAGGTGCCTGAGTCCTCTGGCTTTAGAACTTTAGCGCAAGTTTAGCGCCCCACCTGCGGTGGAGTGGTTATTAGATATTCAGCCACAAATGACACGAATTTTCACAAATTAAGGCACAAACTTGCGTTTGTGTTCCCAACACGAACAAAGTTCGTGTCCTAATTTGTGAAAATTTGTGTCATTTGTGGCTAAAAATTATTGCCGCACATCGCCGAAGGCGAGGTGCTAAACTTGAACGAACATTATTGATAAGCTATGTTCTGAGTGGCTTGATTTTTGCCAGAACATAGCTTAACTTTGTTAGCATTGATTCATCCTGAAAATTAATTATGAATTTACTGGATTCAATCAATACCATTATTCCATTGCTTTCCGAGCCGAATAGGGTCATTCGGGTTGGAAATACTCTGGTTACGCTTGAAACGTTGATTTATCAGTTTAAAAATGGATCAACGGCTGAAGAAATTGTCTTCCAATATCCGGTGTTGGACTTGGCAGATGTTTATGCAGTGATTGGGTTTTATCTTAAGAATCAAGTAATTGTAGAAAATCATCTAATTCAGGTAAAAAATAACAGTGAGCAATTTAGGGTAGTTGTACAAGATAAATTTTCGTCTGAAGGAGTGCGTCAACGTTTAATCCACCGGCAGATTCAATTGCCTGAAATTGATGTTTGATGAAGTTGTTATTGAAATAATAAAGCATTTAGCTTCAATTAAATTTTTCGAAAATACTCCTCATCCAGATTTTTTCTCTCTTTAAGATGTATTTTGGGAAGGTTGAGAATATAACCACTGTAGCCTATACTCTTCAAAATTAAAGCTGAAATCAATGTGTACAATCTCAAGGTTATGTAATACAATCTAATATTTTCTTTTTCCAAGTTTTCATCATCATTCTCTTCAGTGGCTGTTATTCGTCCATGCAAAAAGTCGTTCCTAAAATTAATTACATTTTTGTCCTCATCATTGATTGGGATGTCTAAAATTTCAAAGGGTTTCAGTAATTTATCCTTGTTTGTTGGTGAATTTATATTTGATATTTTATTTTTTAGAATATTTTTTGCAGATTTATCTTCATTGCTCAATTCCTCAGTATGTTTTTCTAGAACCTCCAGTAAATCTCTTTTTATCTTACCAGCTAATGTCTTGCTTTTGATAGGATTGAGTTTGTCTTCGTTTTCACTGCTAAATATTTCAGTCAAGCCCTCTAAGACGACAGATAGCCCAGAAGGAGCAAGAAGCAATGACCCAGATATTGATTCTAATGAAAGTAATATAATTGATGATAACTTCCCTGAGTTGTGGATTTTTTCGCAAAGTTTTGAAAATCCGTTTTCTTCCAGCTCTTGTAGTCTCTCTCGCCAGTTAATGGCTTCATTTTGAGCAATTCCAAATGCATATGGGTTTGTATGAATTGGTGTATAAAATGGTTTCATAGTAGGCCTGAATTTTGAATACTTAAATCCAATTGGTTCTTTCATTCCTTTATTTGAAAACTGAAAATATATTCCCTCATCTAAATACATTGCCCCAGTTATGAGCCCCAATGCAATAGATATTGAAAAACAAGCATCATTAAATTCTTTTAAATTTACTCTCTTCGTAGAATCAAAATATAGATATGCCTCATGTCCTTTTTTTTTATGTAGAAAAACGTCAATTCCAATATTATTTACTTTAACATGTACTAAACCTCTTACAAGATGTGTTTCAGTAATGAATGTTCCCTCTTTAATATGAAAGATAAAGCTATAATTCCCCTTGACTTTAATAGCAAGCCTAAGGTATCTTTTCATGTCGGCTTCAAAATGAGGAGTACTGAAAGAATTAATTTTTCCAGTTGTACTTTCCAATGTCCAGTTAAAAAATGACACATCGTTAATAATTATTTTTTTCTTATTTAACTTTGCAAGGCTAATACCGGTATCTAATTTATCTCTCTTGTCAAATAAAGCTCTAGAAATTACTATTTCGAACCCTACCTTCAATTTATTAAATTCGACTGTATCTTTTTTATAATAATCATTTAGTATTTTGAATTTCCCACTTCCAGAATAGAGTTCACTTATAATCGCTAAAGTGGGATCTAACAATTTTGTATTTGCAGATGAAATTTCCTCAATCATTTAAATTAGTTTTCAAATTACAAATCCAATTTCACGACCATACCTATACGTCAAAAAATGGAAAATAGTTCCATTTAACCCTAGTTCCTGTCCATCAAAATTTCATTTGCTTAGTTTTCAATTATGGCGAATTCGCCATAATTGAAAACTAAGCAAAACAAGCTACCTCCATCCTCAAACGCAACCCACTCCAATTATTTCTTTCATCCCAAAAAGCGCTAGTCCCTCTTATTCCACTCCAAAAAACCCGAGGCATCCGAACCTCACTCCAAAAACAAATCCTCCAACGTCAACACCGTTTCCACCAAGCCCGAACTATTAACATTCCGGTTCAAACCATACGTCGTCAGCAATGTAAGGCTCAGGCGTTTGCGGGTTTTAGTCGCTTCAGCGAAAGTCCAGAGCTTGCGCCGCAAGGTTTCTGCCTGGTCTTTCGTCAGGCTGATTTCACCGTTGTAGAATTTTATCTCAAAAACATTAATGACATTGTCGGCACGGTCGAGGAGTAGGTCAATCTGAGCGCCCCTTTTTTCTTCGCTGGCTTTTTGGTAAAAGGTAGAAGAAAGGGAGTACACTCCGCTGATGCCCAAGGCTTTTTTGATGGAAGAAATGTGTTTGAGGCAAATGCTTTCAAAAGCGTAACCGCTCCAGGTTTTGTATTCCTGCGTTTGGCTGAGGTGTTGCCAGGTGCCGCTGCCCTCATTGACTTTGTTCTCTATGAATTGTAGGTAAAACAGCGAATATTCATCAGTCAATCGGTAAAGCTTGTTTTGCTTCACTTTTCCAAAGGGGTAGTATGCCGTAATAAAGCCCGATAATTCCAGTTCCTCCAACACTTTAGTCGTGTTGCCGTTTTCGGGGATTTTCCCCAGTTCAACAATTTTTTGGCGGGGCAGGCCCTGCTTGCTGCTTGAAAGCGCGCGGATGATGGCAATGTGCTTTTCGGCATTTTCGAAGAGTGAAAAATACAGTTTTGAAAATTCATCCTTCAAAAATCCTGTTTCAGAAAAACAAAGATTGTCAATGTTTTGAATGATGCTTTTTTCACCTTTAACTTCTTTCAAATAATGGGCAATACCGCCCAAAGCCATGTACAATTCGACGATTTCATATCTGGTGAAATTAAACTGCCGGGCTTGGAAATATTGCTGGGTTTCCGCGAGGGTGAAGGGTTTTAAAAGAATCTGTCTGGTGATGCGGTTGTGCAAGCCGCCTCTGTGCTGCACCAGATTTTGAATCATCCAGGAAGCAGCCGAACCACAAATCACCACTACGATATTTTGATTAACCGCCCAGCTATTCCAAAAAAAACTCAAGCCCCGCAAAAAGCCTGAATCATTGGCCGCCAACCAAGACAACTCATCCAAAAAAACGACCTTTTTTTCTTTAAGATCTACTGTTTTAAGATACTCGATCAGTAAAATAAACGCATCCAACCAGGTGGTGGGTACGGCAAGCGGCAAGGTGGAACCTGAATATTCTTTGATGGCATAAGACCATTTTTTTAAATGCTCGTCCAGAGGAGTCCCCAATTCGCCCGAGGTACTGAAAATGATTTGTTTTTCATACACCTTCTTGATCAAAAAGGTCTTACCTACCCTGCGTCTGCCAACTACGGCTACCATCTCCGCTTCAGGTGATTGCAGGGCTTCCTGTAGGATTTCCTTTTCTTTTTCCCGACCTATAAATGGGATTTCCATCACGAAAAGTTTGACGCATGAGCGAAAATTCTTTAAAAAGAGATAGTTTTCGCTTCAAATATAGCCTTTTCTTAAGCGAAAACCCAGAAAAAATTAGCACTTTTCGCTCAAGTGCACAAAAAAATTGAGCAAAAAGTATGTAAAAATGATTAATTTTCGCTTAACCGATAGCGCTTACCAGCTAGACTCGGTTGATCAAGTGATTGGAAGTGAGGAAATAAGGGATCAACCGCAGGAGGGATTGTTTGCTTATAAGGGGGTCTCTACAAAATCCTCGAAGTCCCAATTTCCGCATCCGCATATTTCCACGCCTTCTCAAACCGTAATTTCATTTTATCATAGCTCCCTTTACCCCCCATTTTTTCATAAACATTCATCATACCCCTCAAGGCCCATCCATTTTCAGGATAAATTTTTAAATCTTGCGCATACACTTTTAGCGCATCCTGATATTTTCCAGCATCGATCAAAACTGCGCCTAAATGATGGCGAACCGAAAAAAACCAATCCGGTGGTTCATTGTAATTTAAGGCATCCTCCTTTTCAACCGCTTCAGTCAACAGCGCAATGGCAGCGGGGAATTTTTTCTCCTTGGCCAGAATTTCACCCTCCAGAGTTTTTGAAGCGATCACGCACAAATCAAAAACACTATTGATTCCCCAAATGGTCAAATCTTTAATCGTGGTATCTACCATGATGGATTTTATTGCTGTCAGCTGTTTTTTTGCTTCTGCAACCTTGTTCTGAGAAAGCATGGCCATACCTTTTGCATAGTGCCAAACGACCGATGGATACTTCAAATCCTTTTCAGGAGCGGGCGAATCAAGAATGTCCTTCCACAGCCCAAGTTTTACTTGTACATACCAGGGGATGGAGTAGTAATGTTGTAAGGTAGCCCAGGCCGGGTCACGCAATAAACTTTTATGGGCATGGTCGGCGGTTGCAATGGCTCCTTCCAGGGCAATTTTGCTTTCCCCAGAAAGAGTCGCACAGGCAGCCAGGAAGTGATAGTTGTGGGGGTAATAGGCCAGTGGATAAACCCCTTGGGCATGACAGGCCTCGGTGTACAGGCTATCAACTAAAACTGCTTTTTGGTTGGAAACGGCACCATCATGATACCGACCAATCCGGATATAGGTATGGGAAGGCATATGAACCAAATGCCCTGAGCCTGGAACCAGCTCCATCAGCAAATCAGCACTAGCTAAAGCCTTTTCTGCATGTTGGGACATTTCAGCTGCATGGATGTAAAAGTGGTTGGCACCAGCATGGTGGGGTTCCAGTTGTAAACATTTTTCAAGCACAGTCATAATTTCTGGGGTCCAGGGCTGAATGCTTCCATCTTTATTCCACAAGTTCCAGGGGTGCAAATCCATCAGGGCTTCCGCATACAGGGAGCCAATGGTGGCATCATTCGGATATTTTTTATACACTTTCCCCATGGCCGCAGCATAAGCAGAGTCGAGGAAGGAACGTGCGATAAGGGTATCTGCTGAATATCGATGAGTTAAAGCTTCAATCAAATCTTTTTCTTTCGGAGTACCGGATGCTGCAAGCGATTTGGCTTTTTGTGCAGCATCAAAAGCGCGTTGGAAATTATCCTTCTCCATTCCGCCATTGTAATTCGGCCCTAACACGTAGGCAAAGCCCCACCAGGACATGGCACACTTTGGATCTTGTCGGGTTGCTTCAAAAAATGAACGCCCTGCCTCGGCATGGTTAAAACCAAAAGACAACATCAGCCCTTGGTCAAAGTACTGCTGTGCCTCCTTATTTTTGGTTGAAACCGGGAAATGAAGTCCGTCAAGCCCGCTGAACAGGGGGGCTTTTTTTCCAGATGAATACCAGGATTTGTCAATTACTTCTGGCGCGCAAAGCACTCCATATTGGCTCGTAAGGGCGTCTGTTTTAATTGAGGCCTCTTTATTTTTTGTTGTCTGGTTGCAGGAGCAAAGAATGACAATAAGCCAACATGAATAGAGCAATTTGCGCATGATGCCTAATTTTATCAGGATTAAATAAGAGAAAATCAAGCTCAAAAGGCCTGTAAAGAAAGGTTCTATAAAACTAAAGATAAACAGAAAACCACAAAAAAACAACTACTGCCAAGCCATCTGCTGCGTGCTCATCTGCTGCCAGGAACAAAACAGGCTACCCCCATCGCTGAAGGTAGCCCGTCCAAATATAGATCACTTAAATAAATCAATAACTCTGATTCTGTTTCAAATACCCCGGGATATTCGAAGCACCATCTATCGCTGTCTGCGGAATCGGGAACAAACGTTTGAACTTATCCGTGTTGCTCTTTTCCGTCCAAATGCCTTCGTATTTGTTGAAACGGATCATGTCCGTACGGCGCAATAGCTCCCAGTATAACTCAAAGCCGCGCTCGCGGAACAAGAGGTCCAGGTTCATACTGGTCAACGCAGGAGCAGGTTTGCTAAAAGTCCGGGCGGCACGGATTGCGTTCACATCCGCCAGAGCGCCCGCTGCGTCATTGCTTTTGCGCAACTTCGCCTCAGCGCGCATCAGGTACACATCCGCCAGACGTACGATGGGAAGATCCACATCACCCAGGTTCCGGCCACTCGCCGATTTTTTGCTGAATTCATACTTCAGCACCCGATAACCAGAACTGTAATCACTACCAGCAACCGTATAATCCACCTTCTCGGTAAAGTTTACCGCCAGGGTTGGTTTGTTCCGGCTGGCGCTGTAGAGTTTACCTACTTTCAATTTGCCATCGGCGCATTTTACAAAAGCACCATTGACCCGGATAAAGCCATATTGTTGGCCGCGTAGGATGCCTCGGTTCATGTTAAAAGTAGCTCCATCTACACAAGAGTCGGCAGGAATGGTCCAGTTTTGACGATGAAAACGAGGATCAATATCGGCAGGGTCAATAGGCGCATAAGCATCCACCCAGGTACGGTAAAAATCGGGGGTGATGGCAGGGCCATCCGTACCATTGGCTGCGGGAAAAGCTGCCAGTGGGAAATGGTCGCCAGACAAGGAAAAGTAAGCCAAACGGTTGTGGCCATTCAACTCTGCACGTTGATCCACTGCAAAAACCAATTCTTTGTTGGTATGGTTATCTGTATTGAAGATGGAGAAATAGTCAGCGACCAACTGGTGTTGCCCCGCGCCGATGATTTTATCCGCGTATTCGATGACCTTGTCCATGTCCTCAGCCTTAAAATCAAAAGTAGCAGCATAGGGATCGCGGTATACCGCCGCGTTCAGGTGCAAACGCGCCAACAAGCCCCAAACCCCAGCTTTGCTCAAACGCCCTGGGCCAACAGTCGTTGCCAGGTCGGGTTCAACGGCCAGGAATTCGTCCCGCAGGAAATTCGTGGCTTCGGTGCCCCGCATGATGGTGGAAATTTCGCCCAGGTCATTTTTGATAAAGGCCAGGCCAAATAAATCCAGCAAAATCAGGTTGTAATAGGCCCGCATGCCCCGTGCTTCAGCCAGGTAGGTTTTGGCCACCGGATCAGGATTGGTCGCCAACGCAGTCATGGCGGTTACTGCACGGGAGATGCCCGTCAGAATGGTTGTCCAGGTATTGCGTACGTTCGGGTCAGCACTCGTAATGGTGTGGGTATGCAACGCCATATAAATACCATTGTCGCCCCAGTCGGTTCCACCACGGTAAGGTAAGATGGCCTCATCCGTGGAGATTTCCTGTAGTGCGAAATAAGTAGTGTGCTGAAACAAGGTGGGCAACACCGCATAAACCGGGGCGAGGTTGCCATCAGCGGCCTGTTTGTCGGAAAGTCCGGTAGCCGAGGTTTCGTCCAGGATGATCTCGTCGAGATCGGTACAACTATTGGAAGTGAACAGTACACCTACCAAAAGTGTCATGAGGAAAACTATATTTTTAGTCATGGTTGTCATTTTTTAAAAAGTTACATTGAGGCCAAAAATTACCGATTTTGCACGTGGGTAGCTTAGGTAGTCGATGCCGTAAGAAGAAATGCCACTGATACTGCGGTCGTTGTTGACCTCAGGATCGTATCCGTCGTACTTGGTACTCAACCATAGGTTTTGGCCAGTAACGGACAGGTTCAAACCTTTTACGTACTTGCTAATGCCCAGTGCTTCAGTGTTGAAGGTGTAATTCAAGGAGAGGTTGTTCAAGCGCAGGAACGCGCCATCTTTCAAGTAGCGGGTAGATACTGGCGCGGCGTTGTTGACCGATTCGTTTGGAAACAGAGTCGCTTCGCGGGTAGTATTGATGCCTTTGGACAAACGCAACTTGTAGAAGTTGGTATTGGCGGTGTTGTCGTAAATCATGTTGCCCGCAACCCCGTTGAAATTGGCCCGCAAGTCAAATCCTTTAAACGTGAACACGGTATTGAAGTTGTACATGCGCGTAGGCAAGGCGCTCCCCGCGGAAATGCGGTCCTTATCGCTCACTACTCCATCACCATCGGTATCGCGGTAAGTACTCAAACCCTTGTCGTCAAAACCTGTAAATTCTCTCAAAAAGAAGGTGCCAATCGGCTGGCCATTCACGTAGCCGTTGATGGTGGCTGAGGTCAAACCAGAGCCCTGAGCAGCCCCCGAAGGAATCACGGTGTAAGGGGAGTTTTCAACGATGTTGTCGATGAAGGTAACGTTTCCGCCCACTTCAAATTTGAAACCATTGGCGAAACGTTTGCGGTAGTTCAATTCCAGTTCTACCCCTTGGTTGGTGATCTCCATGTTCTCCACGTTCGTCCAGATGGAGGAAGCAGGCTGAACCGGGTCGGCAGGAATGACTTCCAAAAGGATGTTGTTCGATACTTTGTTGAAATAATCAATGGTACCCGACAAAGCTCCGTTGAACAAGGCAAAGTCCAAACCAATGTCGATTTGGTTAGAAACCTCCCACTGAATGTCCGGATTCGCCAAACGGGTAAAAGTGGTTCCAGCCGGGAAAGGCCCAGTATCCGCAAGTGGGTAACTGGTGGTACCAGAAACCGTTGAAGTAAACAAAGGCTGGGTAATTTTAGACGGAATTTCCTGGTTACCCGTTTGTCCCCAGCCTGCCCGCAATTTCAAGTCGCTGAAAATTCCACCTTGCATAAAACTTTCCTCGATGATTCTCCATCCTGCCGAAACAGAGGGGAAAATACCGTACTTGTTGTTTTCCCCAAATTTGGACGAACCGTCGGCGCGTACCGTAGCCGTCAACAGGTATTTGTCTTTGAATTGGTAGTTCACCCGACCGAAGAAAGATTGTAACTCATTGATCAAGGCATAACCACCTGGACGGTTGTTGGCCAAAGTCAATTCTTGCCCCAAGCCAGGGTTGTAAATTGGCTCAATGGGTGAAATCGGGAATTTGTTGATGCTGGAATTCCGGCCCTGGAGGAAAATTTTCTGGTAAGAATGTCCAGCCAAAGCCGTCAGCCCATGTATGTCATTGTTGAAAGTATAGGTGATGTAGTTTTCGATCAGGCGGTTGCGGTTGAGGGTAGTGATCGTTTCCAGGCGGCCGTCTTGCTGCGGTACCGCGCTAGCCAAAGATTGCAGGTCACGCGTGGAGGTGGCATTGTCAATGCCGAAGTTGAGCTTGTACACCAAACCCTTAGCCAAAGTCAAGGAAGGTGTAATGCTACCTATCACCCGGTTGACGGTGGTGATGTCCTTTTCCAGACCCAGGGTAATCAAAGGGTTGGTTCCGCTGGCATAGCGGAAAGGCAGACCAGTTGCCGCATCGTAAGCGGGGTAAGTAGGATTGGCCGAAAGTGCACTACCGATCATGCCGCCAATTGGAGGCCGTTCGTTGAGGGTGCTGGTGGCGTTCAGGTTCACGTCCACTTGTAGGCGATCGTCCAAAAATTTCTGGCTGATGTTCAAGCGACCCGTGTACAGGTTCAGGTCGTTGCCCTTCAGGATACCTTCCTGTTGTTGCAAGCCGAAGGAGCCATAATAAGTCAGCTTGTTGGCCCCGCCACTCAAGGAAAGGTTGTGGTTACGGGTAATAGCAGTTCTGCTGATTTCTTTTTGCCAATCAGTATTAGCACCCAGGTCTTCTAACACTCCGCCTACTTTGGGCACTTCCTGACGGAATTCGTCAGCGGTGAACAAATCGATGGGATTAGCCAGGTTGGAGATGCCCAGACTACCGGTATAAGTCATACCCGAAAAGCCGGACTTGCCTTTTTTGGTGGTGATCAGCACGACCCCGTTGGCGCCCCGCGAACCATAAATAGCCGTAGCAGAGGCATCTTTCAGGACGTCGATTGATTCAATGTCCTGCGGATTGAGGAAGGTTAAAGGGTTGGTGTTGCCCCCCGTGCCGGAATTATCCAGCGCCAGGCCGTCCAATACAAACAAGGGTGTACTACCGGTGCGCACCCCACCCGGTCCGCGGATGGTGATGCTTTGGCGGCCGCCTGGCTCACCCGTAGCAGAAGTAACGTTTACGCCTGCTACCTTGCCTTGCAGCAATTGTTCCGGTGAGTTGATGATGCCCCGGTTAAAATCGTCGTTTTTGATCGATTTCGCCGAACCAGTCATGTCTTTTTTGGTCGTGCTCCCATAACCTACGACCAGAACCTGCGAAAGCTCCAGCGCACTGGATTTCATAGCTACATCGATACGGGTTTGAGTGCCTACAACAATTTCCAGCTTGTCATAACCGACGAATTCAAAAACGAGGACTGCGTTTTGATCGGGTACAACGATGGTGTAATTTCCATTGACATCGGTTGTTGTGCCCTGGCTAGTACCTTTAATTACTACAGTACTGCCAACCAGCGCTTCCTGTGTCGTAGCATCGGTTACTTGGCCGGAAATAGTGATTTCAGCCAGCTTGCTGTGGTTGGCCCCAAAAGAATTTAGTACACTGACCATAAGAATGATCAGTAACAAATAAATCCTCCCAGCTACCCTAATTGGGGGTGTGAGTGTAAATAAATGTGTCATGTACAAAGCAAATTTGATTAAGGAATGAACTACTACAATTGATTCACTAGGTATGGTGGAAGATCTACATGCTGTTCTCTTATCAAACCTACTAAATCTTTTTTAAATATCCTCAGATAAGCCCGCAGAGATTTAATAAGTACTCAGTTGATTTTAAAATATTTAAAAAAGTCTTACAAAATTATTGGAATCAGTTGGAGATTTCAGCCCTCCAAATCAGAATTAACGGTAAAATAGCATTCATACCTCCATTGTGATTTTCGCTTTAAATTTTTGTAAAAATTGCTGCATCCCAACCTGCCTGATTTCAGGCCCGGTTACCATCTCAGTTGCGTTAACCATATTTAGATCAGTTCAAAATTATTTACTATAAATAAAAATTGACATACAAACTTGTTTTTTACTTTTTTCTCACTATTTTTGTGAATAATATCGCTAATGCGACATTTAATCCAATTATTGAGGCTATATTGTAGGTACTTTTCTGGATTGAGTGGACATCCCTCCTCACTACATCCAACCTGACAGAGATTTAAGCTGCTATCTATCTTACCAATTTCTACGTTTCACCAAACCGTTTGATTTTCTCTAAGATTGCACCAAATGAGCAGTAACGTGCTGTTTTTCAACGCGTACCGCTTACGAATTGCATCGTTGTTTTCAACATGATATTGGTACTTTAATTGTCTCATGACCAAAAAAATTTGTGATGAAAAAGCTATTTGTAGCTGCTCTATTTTTACTGGCTGTGGCCTACATCATCTCTTGTGAAAAGGAAGTAGCCAGTGAGCTCGACCTAAACACCCCGCTGGAAGAAGTGCTCAATCAAAAATCGGTAACCGGTTCGTACACAGGTTACATCATGCCGGAAAGTACGGATTTTGCCAACCTTCCCAATCAGGACGCCAAAAATCCGGTAACCGCAGAAAAAGTAGAACTGGGTCGTTTGTTGTTCTTTGAGACAGGCTTAGCTCTTGAAAACAAATACCCGTCATCAAAGGGTACTTTCTCCTGCAGTAGCTGTCACATTCCCAACCGAGGGTTCACTGCCGGGCGCTTTCAGGGCGTTGCGGATGGAGCGATCGGTTTTGGAAAAAGTGGTGAAGGCCGTCAAAAAAGTTCAGTCTATTTTGGGCACGAGGTGGATGCACAAGGCGCCAGACCGCTGCCGGTCATCAACACCACGTATATTTCCAATGCCCTTTGGGCGGGTACTTTTGGGTCTTTTAACGTCAATGAAGGCACCAGTGATGTCTGGAATCAGGATACCCTGGTTGCAATCAATCACGAGCAATTGATGGGGCTTGAAGCCAACAATGCCCGCGCACTGGCGGTTCACCGCCAAGTGATCAACAAAACGGTTATGGATGCTTTGGGATACACTGAGATGTTTGATAAGGCATTCCCTGAAATTCCTGTGAAAGATCGCTACAACCGCAAAACGGGTTCCTTTGCTATCGCAGCATATTTCCGCACCATTCTTACCAACCAGGCACCTTTCCAACGTTGGTTGAAAGGAGAACAAGACGCGATGACTACACAACAGAAAAAAGGAGCCTTAGTCTTTTTTGGCAAAGCAGGTTGTGTGAATTGCCACAACACCCCTTCTTTAAATGCGTTTCCACACCGCTTTTTTGCACTGGGTGTCAACAACCTCTACCAAAGTGGTTTTAATGTGTTTCGAACGGACGTAAACGATCGCCGCAACCTGGGCCGCGGTGGTTTTACGTACAAAGAGGAAGACATGCACAAGTTTAAGGTGCCACAATTGTACAACCTTAAAGATGTCGGTTTTTATTTCCACGGTGCCAGCAAAACTTCCTTGCGGGATGTAGTGGAATATTTCAACGCGGGAATCCCTGAAAATCCTTTGGTACCAGCGAGCCAGATTTCCAGCTTGTTCAAACCGCTCCATTTATCAAAAGAAGAAGTAGACGACTTGACCGAATTCCTTGAAAATGGTTTATTCGATCCAAATTTGGAACGGTATGCACCGACCAAGACAAAGTCAGGCAACTGCTTTCCAAATAATGACCCGCAGTCAAAAATAGACATGGGTTGTAACTAACCGTAAAGTGACGTTTGTTTTATAGAGGTATCAAATTGTAAAAAGCGGTGTTGCCAGCTGAGGAGCTGGGCAACACCGTTGTTTTTTAGCCTTGAATTTTTATATCGTTTTTTCAAAACCTGTCCGTCTCAACCACCAAAACCCCAGCCACCCCAACAAACAAAATCCACTTAAAATGTACCAGAGTGTCGAAAAGCCCCAGGTATCGGCCACATTCATCCCGATGTTGGGGGCAATGATTTGGCCAAACGACCAGGCGCTGGAGTACAAACCCAGGTACAGCCCCCGGTTGCTCGCCGATGAGCGATCGATGACCAGGCTATTGGCAAAGGGCAATTGAAAAATTTCACCAAAAGTAATGGCAACCAAACACAACAACGCGGCACTGGCACGATGTGGGACAAAATTCAGCAACATAAAACCTAACCCAATCATCAGTGCGCCCAGCATCACCAAACTGATTTTTCGATGTCGACCTTCCAGATGAAAAATCAAGGGCATTTCGACAAATGTGATGATGATCCCGTTGCCTGCAATCAAAAAGCCAATGATGTTCTCCTCCCAATGCCATGCTTCTTTCAGGAACACCGGCACCATGCTAAAGAACTGCAAAAAGGCAATGGAATTGAGGGCAACCAGCAACATAAAAATAAGAAACTGCTTATCCCGATAGGGTGACAATACTTTTTCAATGGGTTGCAGAACATCCTCGCTCTGCTTTGGGCCCGTCTTTTTTTCCACCAAAAAATACCGCAAAAGCAGGGCTGCACCGATACAGGTAACCCCATCCACCCAAAACAACCAATGGTAGCCGAATCCATGTGCTAAAATCCCACCCAGCGCCGGCCCCATGCCAAAGCCCAGGTTGATGGCCAAACGCACCAAAGACAAAGAGCGGGTGTAATGTTCGGGTTTGCAGTAGGCCGAAATCGAAGCCATGTTGGCCGGTCGAAAACTGTCGCCCACTACGCCCACCACAAATACGGCAAGGCACAAACCTACTAGGCTACTAATGTGTTGCAAGAAAAAAAAGAGGATGCCCGTAATGAAAAGCGACCAAAACATGACCTTGTAAAAACCAATTTTGTCACTGAGCCGCCCGCCTAAAATGGTGCCAAATACAGCTCCTGCCCCAAACGAAGTAAGGATCAATGCTGCCTGCGGTTTAGAGAAACCCAGCTCCTGGGTCAGGTACACCGCCAAAAAAGGAAAAACCATGGTGCCCGCCCGGTTGATGAAGGAAACCAGCGCAAGCATCCAGATGTTGCGGTTGAGGCCAGCGAAAGCGCTGAGGTAGGCGTTGAGTGCACGAGTGAGCATAGGCGTTGAGTTGTAGCGGCGAATTTATTCGCCAATTGACTGATTCGGCGAATAAATTCGCCACTACATTGAAACCTCAACTACCAGATTAGTAGATAAGTTCCTCATGCTCAAATGGACACACCCTTGGTTATAGAATTAGATTCTGAAAAACATTGACTCAGGCCCATAAAAACATTGGCGAAATTTTATTCCCCAAAATTGGGTTTCGGGCGCGGAATCAAATACAGAACTTTCTGCCGATTGTCGGCATAATGCGTTTTTGCTCCATCAAATACGGCGTTTTGTTCCAGCATGATGCGCACTTCCTTGTTCCACTCGGGCAAAAAAACTTTATTGTTCAACTCGATGGCATAGGCCGTATTGGGCAGAATCGGATAATCGCCCGTACCTGGCACCCCAGCTTGCATGTCCCACATCCCGATAGCCGGCCCAGCACCATGGCCGTGGTAACCAATGGGGTGGGAGTAAATTTGTGGATTCAGCCCCTCCCCTTTCGCCTTGCTGATGGTGGCGGCCAGTATCTCGTTGCCACTGCGGCCACTGCGGTATTCACCCGTCAGGATGTCCATCAGGCGCAGGCCTTTTTGGTAGGCGTCAAGCAGGTAACGCGGGGGCGCAGATTCGCCGGGCTTCAACACGTACGCATTTTGTTGGGTATCAGTATTCAAACCCAGGTACTTGATGCCAAAATCGATGTGTACCAAATCGCCGGGTTGAATGATGGCGGCATCCGGGCGTTGGGCAAAACTGCGGTTTTGTTCATTGCCCTTGGGATCAGCCCGCTGTACATCGCAAGTCGGGTGAAACCAGGATTCCAAACCCAGCGCACGCACTTTTTCCCGGTAAAACCACACCACGTCATCGGTGGTGGTGATGCCCGGTTGAATCACGGTTTCGGAAAGTCCTTCAGCAATGATGTCGTGGGCAATGTGGCAAATTTGTTCATACACGACGAGTTCTGCGGGAATGCGCACTTCCAGCCAATTCACCGCCAATTTTTCGCCCGACACCAAGCGCTTTTCGTATTTGGGGAGCAGGGCTTCGCGCAGTTTTTGATTGTGGAAAGCAGACAAACCATCGGCGTGCCCAAAGTTGACGCTGGTATTGATGGCGATCCGCTGGGGGTCGCGTTCCGCAATGAGTTCGGCCAAACGTTTCCACTGATCGGGTTCTTTTTCTGGATCCCAGGCTTTTTTAAAAACCTCACCTACATCGTACCGGGCACAGGCCAAAAACTCCAGGGCTTTGTCTTTTCCCGGATCGTAAACCAGCAACATGGTCGTGCGCCGGGCCGACAACCAGGTGGCGGGCAACATGGTGCGCAACACCGGATCTTCATTGTATTCCCGCGCAATGATCAACCACATGTCGATGCCTTCTTTGCGCATCAATTCAGGCAACAAGGTTTGGCAGCGCTCTTTGAGCCAGCGGTCTTGCACCACCGCCTGCTCGCGCAAGGACAAGATTTTGGGGCTTTGCCCTTTTCCCACACACAATATTCCCAAGCCCAAAACCAGGCCAAGCATTAGTTTTTTCATACTTCAATTTATTGTAAAGGTGCTTGCTGAGTCAACTCATAACTCATCATTCATAACTCATCACTCTATACATAATCTGTTTTCGGCCGCTCAAAAATCAGCTCATAGTTCATTTGCATGGCCGAACTCATCATCGAAAAAATCTGCACCAAGCGCCAGCCTTCCTCCGCATGTTCGGCGATGATGGTTTGGTAATCCTCCTTGGGCAGGTTGTTCCAAATATTGGTACTCAGTTTGACAAATTTGTATTCAAACATGTTTCAGCTATTGTCAAGGGTTAAATAATTCATCGATGGATTTTTGCAAATCGCGGGAGCGCTCCTCAGAATACCGAAAGGAATCATCTTCGCCCACTTCCCACTCCGGGGTGAAGTGCTCGGTCGGGGATGTCGGCGAATGCGCTGCGCTTAACAAGTTGGCAACGGTTTGTAAGGTTGCTGAATCTTGGGTTTGCAAGACTTGATTGATGATGAAAAGTTTGAGCGCTTTGAGTTCCATAGACTGATTTTGACATTCAAAATTTAATTGCAATCCCCTTTCAACTCCGCAATCCAGTCCCGTATCAAGGTCACGGCTTCCTGGTGCACCATCACCCGACCGATCTCGGGCATGGCAATCCCTGGATCGGTTTTTTCCATGCGGTACAGCAGGATTGAAGCATTGGGTTGCCCCGGTACAATCCCGTATTGCCGCCCACCCGAGCCTTTACCCGCTGCCACTGGCGGTTTACAAATCCCCAAATGCGTTGGATCGGATTGGTCCACTTGCAGGTACAACCCCGAACTGTGCGCGGGGCCCTGCGGATGGTGGCAATGACCACAATTGACATCCAGGTAAGCCATGGCCCGGTCGCGTAAAGAGCCACTAAGTGGATCATCCCAGGCCGCCAGTTTGGCAAATTGTTGCCCATGGTCTCCAGCCGAGAGGTAACCTACTTTTTGCCAACGACTGAGTTGGTTTTCGGTTCTCCCATCCGGGTATTTCAAGGCTTTGTTCAGGTTGGCCACTTTAGGCCCAATCGGCTGGATAACCCCATCGCGGTTGTGGCAACTCTTGCATTGCGTTTTATTGGGAACAATGTATTCGATGTTTTGTTTGTGGCCTTTTTCATCCTGCCAACTCACGGGTTTGATGTCACCGACGATGTTCAACTCGGCGTCGTTTTCAGCTTCATCCCATACGTAAGTAACTGCTTGCCATTCCCCTTTATTTTTCATTAAGAGGCGGGTTTCCATGAGGTCCCAATCCCGATCCGCTTGGGTGAAATCAGCGGGGTAATAAAAGTTTTTGATCAAAACCGTCTCATCGGGAAAGCTCAGTCTGCCTTCAGCATCTACACTGGCCTGCGTGCCTTTGGGCATCCACACAAACCGGGATTTGTGGGCGTAATCGGTAAACAGCGGCGTGATCAATTCGTAGGACAAAACACCCTCATTGGGTTGCAAATCACGCTGAATGCCCGTAAAAAAAGCATAATCCGACAATTTGGGAAAAGGGGCTTGGTCAGCGACGAATTGTACAGGACCGGCTACGGTTAAGCCCTCTTTTTGGGGGGCTTGATTTTGGCAGTTGTACAGCAACATCAAGGCCAGAAACAAACCGCCACTCCATTTTTGCTTTGACATACAAGTGCTTATTTGCATTGGTACGGTTTCAGGTCGGTCTGGATGTTTTTGAAATCATTGGCGGCATCAATGTTGGCAAAACGCAGTCCATTTTGTGGCTGATCGATGCAAATGTTCATGGGGTTGTTTCCCTTCGGCCTTTTGTCGTCGAGGATGCCATCGTACAGGATGTCTTGTGGTTTGCCTTTGAAGTACACATTGACCATTTTGCCAAAGTCTTTGCTCAAATCGGGAATGGCTCTTTTGCGCTCAAAATGGTTGTTGTGCAATTTGATGTCGTAGGTGAAGGGGTCGTAATTTTTGTCGTCCCATTTCAATTGGGTGATGTAGTAGCTGGCGATGGCCGCCCCCATGGTTTTGTGCCCAATGACTTCATTGTGGTGGGCTTCGACGTCTTTGGCCGCCAAAAAAATCAGTCCGGTACCGGGCGCAACCGTAGCGACAATATTGCCTTCAGGCGCAAAATTGCGGTGGTTGTTGTTGATGATTTTGTTGTGGTGGATCTTGCAGGATTTGCCGTTGCCCGCAGGAAGGTTGGGGAGGTCAAAAACCAGGATTCCGCCGGTGTTTTTTTCCGCACGACAGTACCGTACTTCGGCATCGGTACAGTTTTCAATTTCAATGCCCGCCACGTTTTCATGGGCGTAGGAATTGGTCACCAACACATTGCGCGATTGCCCGACATAAATACCTGCATCGGAAGCAAATGAGGCTTCACATTTGTCGATCAATACGCCATCACAACCAACCGGGTAAAGTCCGTAGCCGCCATTGGAGGCCTTAGCCCCAGCACTCCAGGTAGCCTTGACGTTGCGCAGGGTGACGTTTTTGGCGTCTTGCACCCGGATGGCATCTCCTTTGGTATCCGTAACGGTCAGGTCCTGAATCAAAACGGAATCGGCGGTGATTTTTAAGCCCTCAGCCCCAGCTTTTTGGCCCAAAAAAGAAAGAATGGTTTGGTCTTTTCCCGCGCCTTGAATGGTCACGCCCTTCACGCCGTCCAAAAGCAAGGGGCGGTCGAAGTAATGAGTCCCGGCTGGGATTTTAATGATGTCCCCAGGTTTGGCGTTGATGAGTTGGGTTTGGATGTCGTTGTACAAGGCGGTGTCTGGTTCTTCGGGTGCAGCTGGTTTGCTGCTGCAGGCGGCGCATAACGCAAGGAGTAGTGCGATCTGAATGAATTTCATGTACTTCGTTTTTGACGATGGTTAGGTTTGCCAGAGGCAAAAACGAAGATAAAAAAACTATTCAATCCAAATACACCCCCGCATA
>ENA-UOWO01002356-UOWO01002356.1-activated-sludge-metagenome-genome-assembly--contig:-NODE-2356-length-23459-cov-12.957101_pt1 | contig 23459 bp, 12 predicted proteins | sample MGYA00238148_ERZ761564 | MGnify/ENA primary metagenome ERZ761564 (study PRJEB28885, sample SAMN05720194) | activated sludge metagenome | isolation source: Anaerobic digester | place: USA... | reverse complement strand
CTAGGTTCCAAGCCACAAGGAACAGAATCGCCGCGACCGCGGCCAACGGCAGAAACCGCGCGAGTGGCGCGACAAACACCAGTATCGCGACCAAGAAAACAGAGGCCATGATCGCCGAGAACGGCGTGACCGCGCCCGCCGCATGGTTTACGCCGGAACGATTGAACGAGCCGCTGGCCGGGTACGCCGAGAAAAACGAGCCGATGACGTTGGCGAGTCCCTGCCCGAAGAATTCCTGATTGCCGTCGAGTTTCTCTTTTCGACGAATCGCCAGCGCTTGTGCGATCGATACGGCCTCGGCGAGCGCCAATAACGTCATCGCAATCGACGGCACGAGGAGCGACTGCAGCGTGGCAAGCGAGAAGTCTGGGAGCGAGTGCGGCGGAACCGCACCAGGCAGCGCATCAACCGTTTTGATGGCGTACGCTGGGTCGATAGACCGCGCAATCGCTGCTGCGGCCGAGCCGACGACGACTGCCACGAGCATCGCGGGTACTTTGCGGTTGAGCGGTTGCCAAAGGATCGCAGCGAGGAGTGTCAAAACGCCGACCAACACTGGCATCGGTTTCACGTCGCCGACGTGTGCGAGAAATTGTTGAACCGTTTGCCAGACGCTTGCGCCCCGCGTGATGTCGATACCGAAGAAATTTCGGATTTGCGAGTTCACAATCAGCACCGCCGCGCCCGCCGTGAATCCAACAATCACTGTGTGCGACACGAAGTTGATGAGCTTCCCCGCCCGCGCAAACCCAAGCAGGAGCTGCCAAACGCCCACCATAAACGCAAGCGTGATGACCAGCTCAATGTAGCGCGGCGACTCCGGCGCGGCGAGCGGCGCGATGATGGCTAACACCGTCAGAGATATGGCGTTTGCGGGGCCGGTCACCATCACCCGAGACGAGCCGAAGAGCGCGGCAATCACACAAGGAATCATCGCCGCGTACAGCCCAAACGCCGGCGGCATCCCGGCCAGCGTGGCAAACGCAACGCCCTGCGGCAGCACCACAATCGCCCCAGTCAGCCCCGCCAACACGTCGGCACGCACGACTGTTTTGTCGCGCAGGAGCGGCAGCCAATCAAGAAACGGAAGGAAGCGCCGCACGAATTAAACGCGCTGCTGCCCGTGGTAAAGGCGGACGACGTGCTCGGCTTCCGCAAAGAACAGCCAGCGTTCAACCAGCAACCCGGCGAGGCAAATGATGGACGCTGACCAGAACGCTTTGGTGAACCAACAAAACAAGAGCGGAACAACGAATGCACACACAATCGCGATCCAGCGCAGCAGGCGCGCTTTGTCACGCGCCAGCACAAAGCCAAATTCATTGGTCAGAAACGTGCCGTGCGAATGCCCCGCATCGAGAAGGCGCACGTTGCCTTGTTTGAAGCCAAGTGCGTCGTTGATGCTGTGGGTGTTTCGCGGATGCTTCAGCAAGTACGTGAGGTACAGAATCAAGCCAGCAACCAACAAAAAAATCGCCATCATTGGTTTGCCGATTGGTCCAACTTCTAGAGGCCGGAGCGAGAGCACAGCAGGCAGCAACACCGAACCGCTCATAAGCCCAAAGAGTACGTACTTCGCGGGCGTCAGCCAACTATTCCACCGCGGTACCGTGCGCAAGCATCCATAAATCATGCCGGTGCAGAAGAGGATTGCAATAGAAAGCGCGACCAGCAGCCACAACGTGATCGGCGTCACCTGTGGGTAACCGAAATGCAACGCGGCGAGATGCAATGCCGCAAGCGGATAAAGCAAAACGGCCAGCAAGCCCTCGCGAGAAAGCCACGAAGTTTTGAAGCCCGAAAGCGCATAAATCGCGTTCTTGCGATTAGCCAAATGCATCGTCGACGAGATCAAACCAGCCGTGATGAGCAGTGCCGCTAGCGCTACACCTTTGTAGAACGTCGTCGCGTCCATGCGGATGTGATTGCCCATCAACGAAGCGATCAGCAACCACACCAACAAGCCCAAGCCCGCGCCGGATGAGACCGTGAAAAAGATCACCGAGAGAGCGGGTTTCATAGCTGAATCAACCGATTGACAAACGCACGTGCTTTGTCGGTCAGACCGGATTTGATGGGCAATTCAGTTGTGATTTCGACGGGTTTTCTGGGTGACAAATAGGCGTTCGTAGGTTTGTAGCCCAAATCATCGAGCATGGATTGGCGGCCGCGCGCTGTTGCGAGAACCGAGACCTTGGACTTCGGATCATCGTAGTCGCCGAAGTGCCGCGCATGCGCAGGACAAGCCAACACGCAGGCTGGTTGCCGCTCTGCTTCGGGCAATTGTTCGTCGTAGATGCGATCAACACAGAGCGTACATTTTTTCATCACGCCCTTATTTTCGTCGAGCTCGCGTGCGCCATAAGGGCATGCCCAGGCGCAGTAGTTGCAGCCCATGCAGCGACTCGGATCAACCAGCACGATGCCGTCTTCGGCGCGCTTGTAGCTTGCGCCAGTTGGGCACACGGTCACGCAATGCGCTTCTTCGCAATGCATGCAACTCATCGGAACGTTTACCGTTTTACTCAGCGGTTCGTGTTTGCCAGTTTCTGAGGTGGCGCCGCAACGATGTGGTGAGTAGGTCGGGTCGCCTTCAATTTCAAAATGACGAATGCGGTTGTACCAAGTGCCGGTTGGCGCTTTGCCCCACGCGTCGTAATCCGGCGCACCGCCCATCAGCGATTCGCCGTTCCATTCTTTGCATGCGACCGCGCAGGCGTGACAGCCAACGCAGGTGTCTAAGTCAATCGCTAAGCCGAGCTTCACGCTTTCGCTCCAAATTCAATCTTTGGCCACACTCCCGCTTCATCGGCCTTGCGAATACGCACGCGCAGGTCGTACCACGCGGCTTGGCCGGTGATCGGATCGCTGTTGGAAAAGCGTTCGCCGGTTGCAGCGCGGGTGCTCTCGGAAATGAGGTGGTTGAGCAAGAAGCCCACCGTGGCCTCAGACGCATCTTTTTCGAGCCCCCATGCCTCACTCATCTTGCCGATTGCATTCCACGTCCACACGGTGTTTGCCTCGACGCCATCCATCGTTTTCATCTGGCAGCGAATTTTTCCGTGCGCAGATTCGACCCACACCCAATCCAGATCGCTCAGGCCGAGTTCTTGCGCTTTGCTCGTGGCGACATACAGATAGTTCTGCGCAATGATTTGCCGCAGCCACGCGTTTTGTGAATCCCACGAGTGATACATCATCATCGGGCGTTGCGTGAGGGCGTGCAGTGGGTATTCGCCAACATTGGTAGCGGTGCTTGGCACATCGGTTGAATACCAGCACGGCAGCGGATCGAAATACTCGGTGAGTCGCGCCTTATCCACGTCGCGAGTCGGCTTCGGGCCTGCGTACAAGCCCTGGCCAGCAAGCCTGAATTTTTGCAGCGGTTCGGAGTAAAGCTGCGCGATGATCGGTTCGGGTTTGGGAATGAACGCAGCGTCTGCTGCCGCCTGCAAATAGTCGCGGTTTACACCGCGCATCCAACGTTGATTCTCGGGCCAGTGATGCGCAAAAAAACTCTCGGCCTTGATGTAGTCCTGCCATTGGTTTGGATTGGGTTCGCCGCGGAACGATTTCTCACCGTCCTTACCGCGAAAACCGCCTAGAAATCCAATACCCGGCGCGCGCTCGTAATTGACAATGAAATCAGTGTAGCCCGTAAATTTGCGCTCGCCTTCCGCGCTCACAAACGCTGGAAATTTGAGGCGAGTCGCCAGCTCCACGAGCACGTCCTGCCAAGGACGTACATCACGATCTAACGGCAAGATCGGGTGACGAATGGCGTCGGCGGCGGCGTCCGGTTCGCTGATCGGGCGATCAAGAAAACTGATCGCGTCGTAGCGTTCTAAATACGTGGTGTCGGGCAATACGAGATCGGCGAAACGCACCATCTCGGAGTCGAACGCGTCAGCGACAACTAGGAACGGAATTTTGTGATTTCCCGCTTCGTCTTTCGCTTTCAACATGCCCTGCGTTTCGGCTGTGTTCATCGCGCTGTTCCACGCCATATTTGCCATGAACAGAAGCAGCGTGTCGATGCGATACGGATCGCCTTCAACAGCGTTTTTGATGACCGCATGCATCATGCCGTGCGAGGCCAGTGGCGCATCCCACGAGTACGCCTTGTCAAGGCGCAGCGCTTCGCCGTTGGCGTCGAGTGCGAGCTCTTCTGGCCGAGTCGGAAATCCGAGTGGCGTTTTTGAGAGCGCCGTGTTCGGAGCGTTGATGAGGCTCGCGTCGTTTTCCGGTAATTGCGCCGGTGGAATCGGGCGCGGAAACGGCGCTTTCGAGCGGAAGTTTCCTGGGCCGTCGAGCGCGCCGATGAGCATTTGAATCAAATGCAGCGAGCGACAGGTTTGGAATCCATTGGCATGTGCGCTAATACCGCGCATCGCGTAAAACGCCACGGGGCGGCCGACGACTTTGTCGTGCACGTTGCCGTAAACGTCGGTCCAGGTGCAGGCGACTTCGATAGTTTCTTTGAACGCGACATGCGCGATTTCGGCGGCGATGCGGCGAATCTGCGCAGCGGGAACGCCGCAGCGCTCGGCGACGGTTTCTGGGGCGTATTCGTTTTGGCTGTAACGCTCTGCAACCAGCTGCTGCACGCTGCGCACGTGTTGACCGTTGATGTGTCCGTCGTGAAAAAGCGTCGGCGCGATGCCCTTTTCCATGCGTTGCGGTGAGCCGGTGTTTTGATCCCACACCAACGGTTTGCCTTCAGCGTCTCGTAGAAATAATCCGTCCTGCGCAGTGCCCGGCGCGTCAATTACGAGCCACGGCGCGTTGGTGTAGCGTGCTAGATACTCGTGGTCGATCCAATCGTGTTGGATCAGTTCGTGCACGATGGCGAGCGCGAACAAACCGTCGGTGCCTGGACGAATCGGCACCCACTCGTCTGCAATCGCGCTGTAGCCGGTGCGGATGGGGTTGACGCTGACGAACTTCGCGCCGCGAGTTTTGAGTTTGTCGAGGCCGATTTTGATGGGATTGCTGGAGTGATCTTCGGCCACGCCCCAGAGCATGAAGTACTCAGCGCGATCCCAGTCCGGCGCACCGAACTCCCAAAAAGAATACCCAATCGTGTACAGACCGGCGGCGGCCATGTTCACCGAGCAGAATCCTCCGTGCGCCGCCCAATTGGGCGTGCCGTATTGCTGCGCCCACAAACCGGTGAGCGCTTGCATTTGGTCGCGCCCGGTAAAGAACGCGAGCTTCTTCGGATCGGTTGCGCGCAGATGTGCGAGGCGTTCGGATAACAGGTCGAGCGCATCGTCCCACGAAATCGGGTCGAAGATGCCTTCGCCGCGCTCAGTGCCGGGGCGACGAATCATTGGATGTTGCAGCTTCGCCTTGGAATACTGCTTCATGATGCCGGCGCTGCCTTTTGCGCAGAGCACGCCCTGGTTCACGATGTGATTTTTGTTGCCTTGAATGAAGCGCACGTGCGGTTTACCGTTGCGCTCTTCGGTCGTGACCTTTATCCCGCAGCGGCAGGCGCACATGTAGCACGTCGTGTGATGCGTTTGCTGCTCGCTACGATCCTCAAACTGGACGGGCCGTTCAGATGCTGGCGTGAGCGGCGTTTTGGAGGCGAGCGGACGTGGAGGCAAAGCGGTGGAACCGGTGCAGTGGCCGCAATGGGTGCAACCGATGCAATGGGTGGTTAGTGCGCGCCGAAATTGGCCTCTCCATTTTGCCGCAGTCATACATATGAGTTGTGCCAAAACCTGCTTCTGCGATACCCTGTGTTTCGAAATAAGTGACTGAGGCTTCAATATCTTTCGCGTACGATGAGTTACAGCTTTTTGCACCAAACGACTGATTTAGCTTGTTCCTGGTAGAAATATTGGATAAGTCGACTATTAAGAAAAACATCCATAAAGTACCAAACAGCTGTCGTTCGTGGCAAAAAGCTGTATCGTCACGAATCCCTCCTGGTCAGCGAGGTTCCAGGGCGGGCGGCGCGGAGGAGGTACTCTTCGACGAATTACAGCAGCACCTGCGTGCCCAGCTCCACGACACGATTAGGCGGCAAATTGAAGTAGCCCGCCGCGCCCTCGGCTTGCCGAGTCATCCACGAATAGAGCGCGCAGCGCCACGATGAAAGCTCCCCTGGTCCGTCTTGCACCACCGATCGAGCGATGAAATAGGTGGTCGTCATCGGATCAAACTCCAACCCCGATTCCCCCGCCCACATCAGCGCGGCCGGCAGGTCGGGCATCTCGCGGAACCCGAAGTGCGCGCTGATCGACCAGACGCCAGATCCGCTTCGAGCCACCGCCAGCCGATGAGCGTCCGCGACATACGGCACATCGTCGGTACGCACATGGAGCAGCACGATGCGCTCATGCAACACATGAAAATGCTTAAGGTTGTGAAAGAGCGCGCTGGGGACCAGTAGCGGGTCAGACGACAAATACACCGCCGTCCCCGTGACACGCGGCACGTCTTTAAGCATCGTTTCGCCCAACGAATCCACCGGCAGATCTAGCTTACTGCGCTGCTGGCTGACCAGACTCGAGCCTTTTTTCCAGGTCATGAGCAACAAAAAAAGCAGCGCGCCTAGCGTCAGCGGGAACCAGCCGCCATCCGCCAGTTTGGTCAGATTGGCCGCGAAGAAGGAAATTTCGAGCGCGCCGAATATTGCAAGTAACACTAGCAAAGGCACCCGATACTTTCCGCGCGCCGCAATGAAAACGACGGCGGAGAGCAAGGTCGTGATGATCATCGTGCCCGAGACTGCGATACCGTAAGCGCCGGCTAGCGCGCTCGAAGAACGAAATTGCAATACAAGCAAGATCACGCCAATGAGCATCGCCCAATTGACGCTCGCGATGTAGATTTGGCCGCGTTCGCGATCGGACGTGTGACGCACGTTCACGCGCGGCAGGTAGCCCAAGCGTGAAGCCTGCTGCGTGAGGGAAAACGCGCCGGAAATCGTGGCCTGCGACGCGATGATGGTTGCGGCTGTGGCCAGCACGACTAGCGGCAGTAACCAGCTATCACCTGCAAGTAGATAGAACGGATTTTTTACGGCAGCCGCATCCCGCAGTACCAGAGCACCTTGCCCAAAGTAGTTCAGCACTAGCGATGGGCAGACCAAACCATACCATGCGATTCGCACCGCCTTTGCGCCAAAGTGCCCCATGTCCGCGTAGAGTGCTTCGCCGCCCGTGAGCGCGAGAAACACCGCGGAGAGCAACACAACCGTGCTGCCAGGATGCTCAAGCGCAAATTGCACTGCGTACATCGGGTTGAGCGCCTTGAGAACGACCGGCGTCTGCACGATGCTCTGTACGCCTAGCGTTGCTAGTACCAGAAACCAAATAATGGTGACTGGGCCGAACAAAGCGCCGACGCGCCCAGTGCCGTGTCGCTGAATCGCGAACAGTCCGACCAACACGCCAATGGTGATGGGGATGACGTATTTCTCAAACTGCGGCGTCGCGACGCTGAGTCCTTCAACGGCCGAGAGCACGGAGATGGCGGGCGTGATAATTGCATCGCCGTAGAACAACGCCGCTGCAAACACGCCTCCGGTGATTACCAAGAGCGCCACTTTGTCGCCGTGCGGCAAACGCTTGACAAGCCGATGCGCCAACGCTGTGAGGGCTAGCACGCCGCCTTCGCCCTCGTTATCAAGTTTGAGGACGAGCCACACATACTTTAGTGAAATGATGAGCATGATTGCCCAGAACAACGCCGAGAGCGTCGCTAGCACGTTTGCTTCCGTGAGCGCTAAAGCATGCGCTCCGTTGAAGGCTTCCTTGAAGGCGTACAGTGGGCTTGTGCCGATGTCGCCGTAGACGATGCCTAGGGCTGCGACCGTAAGTACCGCAGTGCTGGATTTTTGTGACGTTTGGGTAGACACGAGTGAGCATCCTCTCAGTGGGTTGCACGAAAAATGAAAATGTTTGAGCGAGAAAAACGAACGCGGAGGGCCTACATCGTGAAGCGGTAACCGACGCCAATTTCCGTCAGTAAATGTTGTGGAAGCGTTGGATTTATCTCTAGTTTTTGTCGCAAATGACTCACATAAATGCGAAGGTAATGGCTGCTCTCCACGTGCGAAGGGCCCCACACGTCACGCAACAATTGACGCTGCGTCACCACCTTGTTGGCGTTTGCAATGAGCGCCACGAGCAATCGATATTCAATTGCGGTGAGATGCACTGGAACGTCGGCACGAAGCACCAGACGTCGCGTCATGTCGACCGTAACTTCGCCAAACCGCACCAGCGCGTTTTCAGTATCAGGCGAGCGTGAGCCGCGTCGCAGGAGCGCCCGCACGCGCGCTAGCAATTCCCCCACCGAAAATGGTTTGGTTAAGTAGTCATCGGCGCCAGCGTCGAGCACCTCGATTTTGTCCGTCTCCATCGAGCGCGCCGACAAAATCAAAACCGGTACCTGCGACCATCCGCGCAGTTCACGTACAAAATTTTTGCCGTCGCCGTCCGGTAGCCCGAGATCAAGAATCACCACGTCAGGCTTAATCGTGCCAGCATCGATCAATCCCGTCGCGTAGGCTTCGGCCTCGCGCACCCGAAACCCTTCGCGTTCCAACGAGTGCCGAACGAAGCGGCGAATCTGCGCATCGTCCTCCACCACCAATAGCGTGGCTAAGCCGGCGTTCATGGCCGCGCGCTGACGCTAGGCGCGTCGGCTTCAAGATCGATGGGTGGAGGTGTTCCGCGCGGCAGCGTGAAGGTGACGCACGCGCCGCCGTCGGTTGGGTTGCTCGCGGATATGTGGCCGCCATGCGCCTCAACCACTGCACGGCAAATCGCTAAACCCACCCCCATCCCGGAAACGTGGCCGTCCTGCGCGCCGCGCTCAAAGAGCAAGAACATTCGTTCGAGCCGATCCGCGGGGAAACCGCTGCCTGGATTTCGGACCGAGACCGCGATTTCGAGAGTTGATGCATGTGCAACTAAGCGAATTTCGCTATTCGGAGGAGAATATTTCGACGCATTTTCTAGCAGATTACACAGCACGCGTTCGATGAGTACTGCATCGATGTTTACAAGCGGCAATTCGGGCGGCAACTCAACGATGACATGGCGCTGACTGCATGCAGCTGCAGCAAAGCGGATACTCGCGCCGATGACTTCATCAAGCGGTTGCCACTCGCGTCGAAGTGTGATTTGCCCTGCTTGAATGCGCGCCATGTCCAGCAAGTTGGTCACCATGCTGTTGAGCTGAAGGCTCTGATCTCGAATGGCGACCGCGGTTTCTTTGATCAGTATTTTTTCAATTTGTGTGTCAGCGACCAAGGTGTCTGCAAGACCGTATAGCGCTGTCAGTGGCGTCCTAATGTCGTGCGACAGCGCAGCGAGAATGCCGCTGCGCAGCCTTTCGCTCTGGATTTCGAGCTCGGTTTTGTTAGCCACTTCAACGTAGTGCAGGCGTTCGATGGCGGTGGTGATGAGCGACGCCACCGCGCGCAGCATTGATGTCTTGCTTACGAGTGTTTGCGGCGTTTGCTCGCAGGCCGCAACGATTAATACGCCGCGATGTCGGGTCGCTCCAATCAAGGGCAACAAAAGTCGCTCGCCGTCGTCGTTGCCCAGCTTTGGTGAGTCCATGAGCGTGCCGGTTTCGTAGACGGCACGGGCAGCGCTGCGCTCTGCATTCGTCAGCTTGGCATGATGGCTTGCGGGCGTTGCGTCGTGCCCGGAAATGACTAGTTCACCGGATTCGTCGGGCAGCAAGATTGTGCTGCGTGCATTGAGTTGCTGTCGAAAGAACGCGTGTATTGCGCCAACGGTCTGGGGGAGACTTAAAGCGCCAGCCAGCTCCTGCGCCAATTGATACAAACCAGCTTGCTCGTCCGCGCGCTGCTGCGCGTCGTCAGCACGTTGCGTCACGGCCGTGGTTAAGTGGCCAATCGTTAGCGCGACGGCTAGCATCACCGCAAAAGTGACAAGGTATTGACCATCGTTGACAGAAAACGAGAATTTGGGCGGTACAAAGAAAAAGTCAAACAGGGCAACGCTCAAGAATGCAGCAGCTATTGCAGCTCGACGACCAAACAGAAGTGCAACTGCGACAATGTTCAATAAGAAAATCATCACGATGTTCACGTTGTCGAGCCAGTACGAGAGGGGCCATGCGACAAGAGCGACCAGAGCGCACAAGCCGACTGCTCCAACGTACGCGAATGTGCCGCGAAGTGGAAATCTGGGCCGCCATAAGGTCTTTATCATGGGGAATCGATCAATACTCAATGAATGCAAGCGTAGGCCGATGCGCGTAAAGGCGACGACAATTGTGCGTCGCATCGTGTAAAAAAGTCGTAAATAGAGGCCCCAGATGTCCACGTATGTCGCGCGGAGTACAGATTTAATCGAAGCGATTGTGCCGTTCGATTGCGTAGTCTTGCGTGGGCTTCCAGGGAGCGGCAAGAGCACCTTCGCGGCGCTGCTCTCGCGCTCGCACGGCTTCGTTCACCTTGAGACCGACAGTCACTTCATGACAAACGGCAAATACACCTTCGATCCGCTGCGCGCGGCAGATGCGCACGCTGTGGTCGTGCGCGACGCGCTCAGCGCCATGCAAGCGGGACGCAAGGTGGTGGTGGCCAATACTCATGTTCGCCTGTGGGAAATGGCCGGTATTGTTGGGGCGACGCAGTTGGCGGGACGGACGCTCTGTTTTGTCGAATGCGTCGCCAACTGGGGCAACATTCATGACGTGCCGCTGGCCGCGCTCGACGCAATGCGCGCGCGGTGGGAGCCGCTTCCGGCAGAATTCAGGACAATCGCCTTCACATTTCCGGCGAATTCCGACAAGTAGGCTCCGTTTCATCGCTTGAAATGATCGGATTCGCGCCCATATCCCCCGCTAACTCAATGGTTTTAGGTCAGCGCAGCGTTTTGCGCTGACCACGTACGACAAGCATGGCAAAAAAAGACTTCTACACACTTCTCGGCCTCGAAAAATCTGCGTCGGAAGACGAGATCAAAAAAGCGTATCGCAAGCTCGCCATGAAGTATCACCCGGATCGCAATCCGGGCGACAAAGCATCCGAAGAAAATTTCAAAGAAGCCAAGGAAGCCTATGAGATTCTGTCCGACCCGAAAAAGCGGGCCGCGTATGACCAATACGGGCACGCTGGCGTGGATCCACAGGCTGCAGGCGCGGGTGGTTTCGCAGGCGGCAATTTTGGCGATGCATTTGGCGATATTTTTGGAGAGATATTTGGCGGCGCGGGCGGCCGTGGTCGGCAGCAACGAGCGGACTCGCCGTTTCGCGGCTCGGACCTTCGCTACAACTTAGAAATTACGCTGGAAGAAGCCGCACGCGGCACGACGACTAAGCTGCGCATTCCGAGCACAGAGACCTGCGAAGTCTGTCACGGTACCGGCGCAGAAAAAGGGCACGATCCCGAGACGTGCCCGACCTGCAAAGGCGCGGGCGTAGTGCGCGTGTCGCAAGGCTTTTTCTCTGTGCAGCAAACGTGCCCGCAATGTCGCGGTAGCGGAAAAATCATTAAGCATCCCTGCAAGGCATGCCACGGCGCGGGCTCCAAGAAGACTTCGAAAACGTTGGAAGTCAAGATTCCAGCTGGCGTTGATACCGATGATCGAATTCGCCTCGCGGGCGAGGGCGAGGCGGGCACCAACGGTGGGCCTTCGGGCGATCTCTACGTGGTGGTGCAACTCAAGCCGCACGCCGTGTTTCAGCGCGACGCCGCCGACTTGCATTGCGAAATGCCAATTTCGTTTGCGACCGCGTCCCTCGGCGGTGAGTTGGAAATCCCGACACTCGACGGTAAGGCACTTCTGAAAATTCCTGCAGAGACCCAATCTGGTCAAGTGTTTCGCTTGAAAAACAAGGGCATACGGCCGGTGCGCGGCAGCGTGACAGGTGACTTGTATTGCCACGTACAAATCGAGACTCCCGTGAACCTGAACTCGCGGCAGAAGGAGCTACTCCGCGAGTTTGAGGAAATCCGGGCGAACAATGCCGCAAAGCAAAGCCCTAAGCAAAAGGGCTTCTTCGACAAGTTGAAAGACTTTTTCGAGAAGTAGCCCTTATATGGCTTGAGCATGCGCTTGAAGCATCGCGTGCATGTGTGGCTTCGGTTGACCAATCATTGGGGCCAAGCGGGATGGTAAAGTCGCTCAGTTAATCCGACATTCTTTTGTATGAGCGACTCCCCGCCTGACACGAAGACAGACTTTCTGGCACCGACTCCGATTCCGACGCCGGCTAAAGGCGCACCGCGCGCATTGCGCCTGCGTACGCTCCTCACCGTGCCCTTTGTGCTGCTGATCGTGGCGCCCGCGCTGATCATTGCGGGTACGTCGCTCTACACTGGGCTGCAAGCGGTCGATCTACTCTCGCGGCAATTGATGGAAGACATCTCAGCGCGCGTGGGGCAGGCCGCCGTACATCAGTTGGAAGAGGCTGCGGTCACGCTGCGAGCGACGTTCCCGGGAGTGGACGATAACCACAGCGCCTCGTTTGAGGTTTTCACCGATGACGAACGACTAGAGCGCAAGTTGTTTGAACTGACGTCGGGCACGCGCACATCGGGATACTTTTACTTTGGCCGTGAAGATGGCAGCTTTGTTGGCGTGGATCGTGGTCGCCCTGGAGCCCGCGCGGCGGCAACCGTTCGCCTTCAAGCGCCGGGTTCGGTACCTAGAAAAAACTACACATCACGCGGCCCCGGCGATCGTTCGCGTTTGCTAGAAATTGAATCGCGCATCTACCAAGCTCGCGAGCGCCCTTGGTACGAATCGGCGAAGGCCACCCAGCGCTTGATTTGGACAAAGGTGTATCCGTCGTTCGCCTCCGGTGCGCTAGTGACGACCGCAGCGCAGCCCGTGTTCGCCAAAAGCGGTGCGCTCTACGGAGTACTCGCGGCGGACGTGGAACTCTCTGAGCTAAGCACCTTCATGAAGGGCGTTGCGGTCAGCGCGAATGGTGTGGCATTCATCGTTGATCGAGAAGGTATGTTGGTGGCCTCGTCGACACCTGAATCGCCTTTCCGCATAGAAAATGGCGTTCAGTTGCGCGTTGCAGCGCGCGATAGTCAAGCGGAAATGGTGCGCGCTGCTGCACAGTGGTGGCGAGGTGCGGCGCGCGCTAGCACGTCGGCGCCAGTGATCGCGCTAATTAATTCCACGGGTGAACAGGTGGACGTCGCATCGCGTCGCGTGACGGGCATAGAGGGCATTGACTGGGACATCGTGGTGGCGATTCCTCGCAGCGATTTCACGGCTCCAATCGTCAAGAGCGCGATCAGTATGTTCTTCGTTATTCTCGCTGCGCTTGCCGGAGCGCTCATGCTCGGACTGTGGGTGTTGCGTCGCGTGACGCGGGACGTGGATCAACTGGTGGCAGCTACGCGAGACATTTCGGCAGATGGTTTGCCGTCGACGTTGCCGACGACGTCGCTGGCTGAGACTGGCGTCTTGGCGCATGCGTTTGGTGAAATGGTGCAACGCTTGCAACAATCGCTCGCAACTATTCGCCGGCAAAACGATAAATTTGCGGCGCTTAATGCCACGCTAGAGGAGCGCGTTGTGACTCGAACGACGCAATTGGCTGAGCAAAACGTGACGCTGACGGAGGAAATTCTTCGACGCGAGCGACTAGAGCGTGAGCTGCGGCAGACGTCTAAAGCGGCACAAAAGGCAGCCGAAGACAAGGCACGCTTTCTGGCGATATTGAGCCACGAACTGCGCACGCCATTGCAAGCGGTTGTGGGCACGACGCAACTTTTATCCCACGCATCTAACCCCACCGTCTCGACAGCGCAAGTGGAAACGCTTGATGCCGCGAGTAAATCACTGTTGACGCTGATTGACGGCGTGCTTTCCTATTCGCGGCTCGAGGCGGGCGTAGTTACGCCTGTGCTACGCAGTTTTGAATTGCGCGCGTGTATCGACGAGGCGATGCGCGTAGCGGCCGCCGCGCAGGCGAGGCCAAACGTTACCTTGGCTGTGCAAATTGATGAGACCGTCCCTCAGGTTATACACACCGATCAAGGCATGTTGCGACAGGTCTTGATTAACCTTTTGGGTAATGCGCTGAAGTTCACGCGCAGTGGCGAGGTTCGCATTCGCGTTGGGGCCGACAGTGCGACTCAACCCGGCAATCCAGTGCTGCTACGTTTCGCCATAACAGACACAGGGCCAGGGATTGATATTGACACGCAGCATCGACTGTTCCAGCCGTTTCAACAAGGTGCGGCCAGTGACGAAAATCAAGCGGTTGGAAGCGGTCTCGGTTTAGTTATCTGCTCCATGCTCGTGCGAGCACTCGACGGCGAAATTCAAATGCAAAGCAGGCTAGGGCAGGGTACGTGCATGACATTTTCGATTCTTGCGCAAACGCTCGGAACGGGTTTAGTCGTGGACTCAATCCCAAGTTCGACGAATACATCGCTCACGTCTCGTGTGCCTATTGCGACACGATCACTGCGCGTGATGGTGGTGGAAGACAACGACATCAACCGCGAGTTGTTACAAATCATGCTCGAACAGCTGGGGCACAGCGTGGTGCCAGTCGGGGACGGTGAAGCAGCGATAGAGGCTGTGGCGAACCAACCGTTAGACGTTGTGTTGATGGACTTGAATTTACCGCGAATCGGTGGCGTTGAGGCGACGCGTCAGATCCTTCAGAACTGTCGCGACGAGAAAACGGCTCCCGTGATAGTTGCGCTGACTGCGAGCGTTAGCGAAGAAGATCGCGCCCTGTGCGCCGCGGCGGGGATGCGCGGCTTTTTAACCAAGCCGGCAACCGTGTTTAGCTTGGATATGGCGTTACGCGCGGCGTTGGCAAAGGATGCGTCTGAGGACGAAAAGGCGGTTGTTGAAGATTTTGCGCCGTTGGACCGAGAGACTCTGGACTCGCTCACTGAACTGGACGCGCGCGCCAGCGAACCATTTCTTCGCAGACTGATTGAACGATTTTTGAATGGCCTCACTGCTGACGTGACGGAGATTGGGCGGCATTGGGAAGCCAATGACATTAGACAAACTAAAGCAGCGGCTCATGCGTTGGCGGGAGCGGCGTCGGCTGTGGGTGCTAGCGAATTGGCGATGCTCGCCAGAGCAGCTTCGGAACAACCTAGTGACGTGAATATTCGTGACATAAGCGTAGTCTCCGGGCGTACGCGCGCCAGTCTTCGTGATTGGATGCAACACATTCGGTAACGACCGCGTAAGTAACTAAGACGTAGTCACGGTAAAACTAGCGACATTCTGACGATAAGAGTAATCTGAATATGACAACTTGTCGTGCCCTTTCAAGGCGTATTGCGCGTTGATGCTGGAAAATGCACAACTTATGAATGAAATGAATGCTGCTACCGTGATTCGTGTTGGTATTGCCGACGACCATCCCGTCGTTCGATCGGGCGTACGAGGCATTTTGTCCTCTGATAGAGGCATTGAAGTCGTGGGCGATGCTGAGGACGGTCGCCAGGCGATAGAGCTTGTGCGCAAAGGTGATCTGGACGTATTGCTGCTCGACTTAGCTATGCCGGGTCGGGCAGGTCTTTCGTTGCTGCGGCAGGTGCTCGATGAAGCCCCAGAACTGCGCGTGATCGTGTTCACTGCGTACGATCCGGTTTCACATAAAGATCGTGCACTGGCGTTAGGCGCAAGTGCTTATCTTGCAAAGGACACTCGGCCCGCCGAGATCCTTGAGGCGATCCATCAGGTGGTGCTGCGGCCATTGCAAAAGCGTGTCGCCAATACCGATGGCGCGCCGCATACACATTTGTCGGTGCGGCAGTACGACATCTTCATTCGACTAGTCCGCGGTGAGTCAGTCACCGACATTGCTAAAGATTTGCATCTGAGCGTAAAGACTGTCAGTACGCACAAAGTTACGGTGCAGAAGCGTCTCGGTGCGCAATCGGTCGTTGATCTCGTTCGGTACGCCAACGAAAACGATTTAATGCCGGCCGGAGGCTGACCCTCGCAATCGTCGTGACTCGGACGAACTTGTTCGAACGAGTTGACCTGGACCTCGTGCCGCTATGAGCGGCACGTTTCGTTTCTTGCGCTTGGTTTCGTGCGTAAGCGCTTCCCTCGTTAGCATTGTGACTTCACGAGATCGCGACAAGCCGATTCAGTACGTGCGCAATGTCGCGTGAGAGCGCGACAGTCCGTTCGCCACCACTGCAGAAATTCATGACTTCACATCAACGCATCTTCCGCGCGCTCTTTGCCGTGGCCATCATCCTCGGCATCGCAATGGGCACGCGTAACGCGTTCTCCGGATTGTTCTTGCAACCCATTTCAGCCGATATGAAATGGGGACGCGAAGTATTTTCGTTCGCGGTCGCGCTGCAGAATCTGATGTGGGGAGCAACCCAGCCGTTTGTCGGCTACATCGCCGATCGCTACGGCGCGAAGCGCGTGCTGATCGCCGGTGCGGTGCTCTACACCGTGGGGTTGGTGTGGACGGCAAATCTATCTAACACCTTCACGCTTGCGCTCTCCGGTGGTTTGATTATGGGCGCTGCGATTGCCTGCACGACCTATTCGGTGGCGTACAGTGTGCTTGGAAAAATGGTGCCACCTGAGCGTCGTGCGTGGGCGTTTGGCATCAGTGCTGCGGCCGGATCGTTTGGACAATTTCTAATGATCCCCGTTGGTCAATGGTTCATCACGCACAACGGCTGGGCGTTTTCGCTGACTGGGCTGGCGCTTATCACGGCCATCATCGCTCCACTAGGCTGGTATTTCGCCAAGCTCGGCACGGAGGGCCAATTGCCGGTTGCGGCGACCAACATCCATCAAGCTACGGCGGGAGAGGCGTTGCGCACCGCGTTTGGCGACCGCAGTTACACCTTGCTCACGCTGGGCTATTTTGTTTGCGGTTTTCAAGTTGTGTTTATTGGTGCGCATCTAACCCCGTATCTGCTTGACAAGGGCGTTGCTGCGCGCGTGGGAGTGACCGCACTTGCGTTGGTCGGGCTATTCAATTGTCTTGGCACTTACATCGCGGGGGTGCTTGCGGGGAAAATGCCCAAGCGTTACGTGCTCTCGTTCATTTACTTTATGCGCTCGGTGGTGATCTCCGCGTTTCTGTTGCTCCCACTTTCTGAGTGGTCGGTCTACGTATTCGCCGCTGCCATCGGTTTTTTGTGGCTCTCCACCGTGCCGCCGACCAACGCCATCATTGCACAGGTGTATGGCGTGCGCTACCTCGGCATGCTGGGGGGGATAGTGTTTTTTTCGCATCAAATCGGAAGCTTCCTCGGTGCGTGGTTGGGCGGCAAAATTTATGACGCCACGGGCAACTACAACACGGTGTGGATGCTGACGATCGCGCTCGGGATTTTTGCTGCGTTGGTGCATTTGCCAATTGACGAGCGCGCGCTTGATTCCCGGAAAACGCCGTTGCCTGCCTAGTGGATTCGCTCGCGCGCTTGCGAGCGCCGTTACTGCAGGGAAGAAATCGGCGCTAGCAAAGCATCGACGTCGGCCAACGTGATGCCCGTCAGCGCGCTACCTTCGCCTTCGAGTAGCGCCGAAGCAAGCTCTCGTTTGCGCGCGAGCATGTCGAGCATGCGCTCTTCCAACGTTCCTTTCGCAACGAGCTTGGTCACGATCACGGGTTTGTTTTGGCCCATGCGATGCGCGCGCGCCGTGGCTTGCGCCTCGACCGCGGGGTTCCACCATGGGTCATAGTGAATAATCGTGTCCGCAGCAGTGAGGTTGATCCCAACACCACCGGCTTTGAGGCTCAACAAAAACACACGCGTTTTGCCGGATTGAAACTCCGCAATGGGCGTGTCACGATCGCGCGTGTCTCCGGTCAGCAACGAGAACACAATGCCTTGCGCCGTGAGTGTTTCTGCAATCAACGCCAGCATGCTCGTGAACTGCGAGAAGATCAGTACGCTGCGGCCTTCCTCCATCAGCTCCGGCACGTGCGTCGCGAGCCACTCGAGCTTCGCCGAACCAGCGACGGCCGCATGCGCCCGCCCGCCCGGGAGTTTCACCAGACGCGGGTCGCAGCACACCTGCCGAAGTTTCAACAGCGCGTCGAGAATATGAATCGTGCTTTGCTTCAAGCCCTTCTTGTCGATCACTTTGCGGATGTCATCGTGAATCGCCGTGCGTAGCGATTCGTACATGTCGGCTTGTGTCGATTCGAGCTCGATCCAACGCGTGTATTCGGTTTTCGGCGGCAGTTCAGTCAGCACCTGATCGCGTCCGCGACGCAGGATGAAGGCACGAATCCGAGCCTTCAGTTTTTTCATCTGGTTCGTGTCCGCGCGTTGTTCGATCGGGTGTCGGAAGATGCTATTGAAGCCTTCAAGGTCGCCGAGCAGCCCCGGAATCAACACGTTGTAGATCGACCAGAGTTCGCCGAGGTGATTCTCCGTCGGTGTACCGGTCAGTGCGATGCGTTGATGCGCTTTGAGCGACTGCGCAGACAAATACGTTTTGGCCTTCGCGTTCTTGAGCGTCTGCGCTTCGTCAAACACGACGACGTTCCAATCGATGTCCGAAAGCATTTTCTCGTCGCGTTGCAGTAGCGGATAGCTTGTCAGCACGACGTGCGCGTTGGCAAACGCCTTGGCGGTCGACGCACGTTCCGCGCCGTGATGTCGATGCACTTTAAGGCCCGGCGCGAAACGCTCGGCTTCGCGCTGCCAATTGCTGAGCACCGACGTGGGCGCGATGATGAGGCTTGGTTTTCCCGTTGACGTTTGATGCAAGCGATGTAAATGCGCAAGCGTCTGCACGGTCTTGCCCAAACCCATGTCGTCGGCCAACACGCCACCCATCGACAACTCGTACAGGTGCGTGAGCCACGCCAAGCCGTGCAACTGATATCCGCGCAACGTCGCAGCAAACCCTGGCGCAGGAGAAACCGGCACCAACTCCGCACCGCTCTGCAGGCGCTCGCGCATGGCGAGCCATGCCGGATGGTCACGACCAAAATAGCGCACCGTATCGTTGGGCAAATCGGGCAACAGCGCCGCCTGCAACGCGCTCATTTCCGTTACGCCGCCGCCTTGAAACCACTCGAAAACCGGCGTCAATATCGCTGCGACCCGTTCGCCCGGAATGCGTACGATTTGCGCCGCCTTCACACGGTCCGGGACCGGCACCGACAGCAGCACATGCTGCACCGTCGGTAGGACTGCTAGCCATTGTTCGGGGTCTTTCTGCGCGGCAATCAGCTTTGCCAACGCGGGTGCGAGATCGACGCGTTTTCCGTCGACATCCACGCCGAGCGAAAGTCGATACCAACCGTTCTCGTTGCCGGGGGAAAGCTCCAACGAAGGTTCAGGTATATCCTCCATCGAAATCGGAAAGCCCGCTTCGATCTCAATCGCAAAACCCGCCATCTGCGCGTCGGCAAGCACCGTCGGCCCACGGCCTGACCAATCGTGATCCGGCAAGCCCCAGAGCGATTCGCGTAGCGCTTTGACGTCTCGCGCGTAGGCGAGCGACGGCTCGACTCGATCCGCGGGATAGAGCAGGCGCGGCATGCGCATTTCCCATCGCGATTCGACCCGTACATTGCGTAGGCGCTGACTCAACACTTCACGGCCGATGCGCTCTTGCTCAACGGCGTGCTCTAAGCCATTGCGTTGAAACGGGAGCAACTTGCCGTCGGGATACCGGAACAGAAGTTGCACCGCGGGAAACACGCGCCCCTGCATGCTCGAATTGCGGCCCCAGCCGACCGATACATCAAACTCAATCAACGCAAAGCGCAACACAGGCGAGGGCACTGCAATCGGTGCCTCGACGTCCGACACCGTCGGGCAACGAGGGATCGCCGCGAAGTCGGGCAGTTCACGCAATGCGTCGGCGACGAATGCCCAAGCGCTATCGTCGTCGTCCGTCAGCGGCGGCAGCGCCACAAGACGCGCGAGCGTCGCAGTGCTCACGGCCGTCTGCAGAGGACTCAATACGTTGGCGGAGGTATCAATTACCAATGGTGGGTCGAGGGCGACGATCGGCAACCCTGCGTCGACGACGCGTGTCGTGGGTTCTGCACGCAGCGCAACGCGCGGTCCGAACGGCGTAGCAATTGAGCCCCAGATGAGCCGCATGGGTTCCGGATCAGATAACGCGAGCGGTTCGCCCAACGCGGGAATCTCTGCGGCTTTGAGCGCACGCGTGCGGGTTTCGGTGTCTGTAAAGCCCTCTGGTGCGCACCACAGACGCCCCGTGTCGAGCGCCATCTTCAGGAGCTGCGTACCAATCACGCCGCTCAACTGCAAAATCGGGCGCACCGACTGCAAGCCAATCGTGGCCGACATCATGCGCAAAATGGGCTCGTCTTCCGGCGCGACGTAATTCGGTACAGCATGCCCGTGATGAATCCAACTGAGCGAGGCTGCTTGCACATTGAGTTTCGTCTCGCCGCCCTTGAGTCGCCGTGCTTTCGCGAGCGTAATTTCTCCGAGCCCAGTCAGTAAATATGCGACAAACTCGTTGGCCGCCTTTGCGTCGGCTTCGACCGCGGCATCACGTCGTTGCACCGGATCGAATCCGGCGCGAAGCCACTTCGACAAATCAGGTGCAAGGCCCGTGCGAAGCGTCGTCGAAGCGCCAGCGACCGGCGTTTGTACGGGCTCCGCGGGGCTCATGCCCTCGCCAATCGGTTCCGCAGCCGCGCCCGTCAGCGTGCCGTTCTTTTGCGGCTGCATCGTAGTCCACAAGTATGACAGTGCCGCAGCGTGCTTGCAGTTCAAACGAACCGGGCAGGTGCACTCGGCAGCAAAAATGTCGATGCCGAACTCGAAAAACTCCATCTCGACCGTCGTCGTATAGGGCTCGCTGTCCGTGCCGCGCACGGCCGCGACAAGATGCCACACGCGCTCCTCATCCAGATGCGCCGATTGGATGTGGATGCGCTTGTCGGTCACATAGCTGATGCCGTTGCGAAAGCCGTGTTCGCCGAACTCCTTTTCAAGGTCGATGCGAGCGCTTTGCAAATCGAGCGCGATGCGCTTGGCGCGGGACGGCGTGGTCATGCCTGACTACCTTCGAAACGAATCAATGCGCCTCATCCCAATTTAATCCGACGCCAACTTCCGCGACCAACGGCACACGCAATTGCGCGACGCTGGTCATCTTCGCGGCGAGCGTTGGTTTCACGATGACAAGCTCGCTTTCAGGCACTTCGAGCACTAACTCATCGTGCACTTGCATGATGAGTTTGCTCTTGAGGCCGGACGCGCAGAGCCATGCATCGACCGCGATCATCGCGAGTTTGATGAGATCCGCTGCGGTGCCTTGCATCGGCGCGTTGATCGCGGCGCGCTCTGCGCCCGCACGGCGCGGCCCGTTGCCGCCGTTGATGTCGGTGAGTGTGAGGCGGCGGCCGAACACCGTTTCGACGTAACCATTGGCGCGCGCCGATTCACGCGTTTGTTGCATGTACTCGGCCACGCCGGGATAGCGCGCGAAATATTTGTCGATGAACTGCTGCGCGGCGTTTCGCTCGATGCCAAGCTGTGATGCCAGCCCAAACGCGCCCATGCCGTAAATGAGACCGAAGTTCACGGCCTTTGTGTAGCGGCGCTGCTCGCTGGTGATGTCTTCGATCGGGATGCCGAAAATATCAGCGGCCGTGGCCTTATGAATATCGAGGCCCTTGGCGAAGGCGTCCAAGAGAGACGCATCTTGCGAGATGTGCGCCATGATCCGAAGCTCAATTTGCGAATAGTCAGCGGACACGATCACACTGCCCGGCGGCGCGATGAAGGCCTTGCGAATTTCGCGGCCCTGCGGCGTGCGCACGGGGATATTTTGCAAGTTCGGATCGTTGCTCGACAAACGGCCGGTGATCGCCGTGGCTTGGCCGTAATTCGTGTGCACGCGACCGGTGGTTGCGTTCACCATGCGCGGCAGTTTATCGGTGTACGTGCTCTTTAATTTTGAGAGCGAACGATGCTCCAACAAGAGCTTCGGCAGCGGAAAATCTTCCGCGAGTTCGGTGAGTACTTCTTCGTCGGTCGACGGCTGTCCGGTCGCGGTCTTGCGCTTGACGGGGATACCGAGTTTGCCAAACAAAATTTCGCCGAGCTGTTTCGGTGATCCGAGGTTAAACGGCTGTCCGGCGAGCTCGTATGCCTTTTGCTCCAGTGCGTTAATTTGCAGACCCAATTCGTGCGACTGGCGACCCAGCAACGCCGCGTCGACAAGCACTCCATTTCGCTCGATGCGCACCAACACTTCACGCGTTGGCAGCTCCAACGATTCGTAAACGTACTTGAGCTTCTCGTCGGAGGCAACGTAGGGGTAAATCGCGTGATGCAACCGTAACGTGACGTCCGAGTCCTCGGCGCTGTATTCACTCGCGCGTTCGATGTCCACTTCGTCGAAGCCGATTTGCTTCGCGCCTTTGCCAGCGACGTCCTCAAACTTGATCGTCTTTTCGTCGAGGAAACGAAGCGCCATCGAGTCCATGTCGTGCGGCTTGTGGCTCTCCAACACGTAGTCTTCGAGCAACGTGTCGTGCGCAATCCCACGCACTTGAATGCCGTGGTTCAACAGCACGTGCTCATCGTACTTCGCGTTTTGCGCCAGCTTCTTTTTCGACGCGTCTTCAAACCACGGCTTGAGCTTCGCGAGCGTATCGGCGAGCGGCAACTGCTCGGGCACGCCAGGATACCGATGCGTCAGCGGGATGTAGACCGCCTCAAGCGGCGTCCACGCAAACGACAAGCCAACTATTTGCGCGAGCATTGGTTCTAGCGACGTGGTTTCAGTGTCGAAGCAGGTGAGTTCGGAGGCGTTGATGGCGGTGACAACGGCGTCGAGTTCTTCGTTGGTGAAGATGGTTTTGTAGTGGCGCGGTTTCTTTTCTGCCGCAACTACTGTCGCGAATGCTGTGACCGCTGGGGCAGATGCGGAAGATGGGGCTGAAGCAGTCGGCGTGGCGGCGCCTAGCAAATCGGCCTGTTGCGGCGCCGCACCCTTGTGGTCGTTTGCGGGCGTGGAATTAGCGCCGCGCAACTCATTGGCGAATCCTTTGAATTCGAATCGCTCAAAAAACGCGAGCAACGTTGCCGTTTCCGCTGCGGTGACGGCCAATCGGTCTGGCGCGTACGGCAATTCCAGATCGCACTTAACCGTGAGCAGTTGCTTGCCCTTCGGCAACCATTCGAGCGCGTTGCGCAGGTTCTCACCAACGACGCCCGTGATCTTCGCGGCGTTGGCGACGATCGCGTCGAGTGTGCCGTATTCGGTGAGCCACTTTACGGCGGTCTTCGGTCCGACTTTCGGCACACCGGGCACGTTGTCGACGGTGTCGCCGATCAGCGTGAGGTAATCGAGAATCTGCGTCGGCAACACGCCAAATTTGGCCTGCACGCCGGGGATGTCGAGCAGTTCATTCGACATTGTGTTCTTGAGCGTGATGTGCTCGCTTACGAGCTGCGCGAGGTCCTTGTCGCCCGTGGAGATTACGCATTCAATGTTCGCGGCTTCAGCTTGCCGCGCCAGCGTGCC
>ENA-UOWO01002355-UOWO01002355.1-activated-sludge-metagenome-genome-assembly--contig:-NODE-2355-length-23460-cov-15.652681_pt1 | contig 23460 bp, 16 predicted proteins | sample MGYA00238148_ERZ761564 | MGnify/ENA primary metagenome ERZ761564 (study PRJEB28885, sample SAMN05720194) | activated sludge metagenome | isolation source: Anaerobic digester | place: USA... | reverse complement strand
AAAAAAATATACTTAATTATTTCTACTATTTTTGGTATTAAAAGAAAGATTAATATGACAGAAACGGTAGCAGTAGCGTATACTATATTTAATTATTCCTGAAACAAGTTCAGAATTTCGAGTAAGGTGTAGTTAGAGAAGATTGATTCGTTGAGCTAGAAATGATGTTAATTCAGCTTCACCGGTGCGGTCATGTAAAATTCAGGAATGATGACGTGAAAGAGTTTTCCGTCGTTGCATTTTTCCATCAGAAACGTACCAAACATTTTTCCCATATCGGTTTTTAAATCACAACCGGAAACGTATTCGTATTTCTCGCCGCGTTTAATAACCGGCTGCTCGCCTACCACGCCTTCGCCTTCCACTTCACGGCGTTGTCCAAGTGCATCTACAATATACCAATGCCTGCGCAACAATTGTATGGTATCGTTGCCGTTATTTTCTATAGTGATTCGGTAAGCAAACATAAAATGCTGACTCATCGGATAAGAATAATCCGATTGGTAGAACGTTTCTACGCTTACTTTTACTTTATGTGTGATGGCAGTGACCATATGCTTTTGTTCTGTAGTAAATATAACAATAAAAGGTAAAAAATAGTTTCGTTTGAGAAATAAAACCACTTAAGAAACTTCAGAAACAAAAGAAAAAAGAAGTAGAAACGGTTCGAAAACTTAAGTTTCTTAAGCTTCTTCTGTGGTGTATCTAATGACCGAATTTAAGAAAGTAGTTAACGACTTCTTCGAGTTGTTTTTGTGCCATCGGTAAATCGTCATTGATTATCGTTAAATCAAACTGATTGGCTTCGTTCATTTCCACAGATGCCTTTTCGAGTCGTTTGGTAATTTTTTCATCGGAATCGGTGCCACGCGTTCTTAACCGGTGCTCCAGTATTTCCAGGCTTGGTGCTTGTATAAAAATAGATAGCGGTTTAAATTTCAGATTTTTCATCACATTAATAGCACCAAAAACATCGACCACTAACAATGGAAATTTATTTAATTCATTAATTCTGTCGAGCTCTGACTTCATTGTACCATAGTACATTCCAGCATAAACTTCCTGCCATTCCAGCAGTTCGTCTTCTTTTATTTTGGCTTCAAATTCCTCATTATTCATGAAGTGATAATCGACGCCATGTTGTTCTCCTTTTCGTATGGAACGTGAAGTGGCAGAAACGGAATAGGAAAGTTCGGGAAATTGCAGCAGCAGAAAGTCACCTAAGGTATTTTTGCCTACACCGGACGGACCTGAAAGTATAATGACTTTTTGCATGTGCGAAGATAGGATTTAGTCGTGAGTCGTGAGTCGTGAGTCGATATAATTTTTCAACATTATAAAGACTGTGAATAATCCATTATTATGATTTCTAAATAATTACTTACTACTTTTTGCTCACGACTTACGACTATAATATATTCAACACTTGTTCTTTTATTTTTTCGAGCTCATCTTTCATTTGCACGACAATTTTCTGCATATTCGCATCGTTGGCTTTAGATCCGATTGTATTTATTTCTCTGCCGATTTCTTGTGCAATAAATCCAAGCTTTTTACCTTTTTCCATTGTATCTTCCTGCAGTGTTTCCATGAAATACAAACAATGCGTATCCAAGCGGACTTTTTCTTCGTTGATATCCATTTTTTCCAGGTAAAAAATCAATTCTTCTTCGAACCTGTTTTTATCCATCAATTCTTCCTGCACATGAACGGCAACGTCGTGTTTGAGTTTTTCACGCAGCTTTTCCATTCTATTTTCTTCATGTGGCTGCAGTTCTGCTTTCAGTTGCTCAATTGCACGAATTCTATCCACTAAATCTTTTTCAAGTTGTGTGCCTTCATCTTTTCTGAATTGAATAATATTACTGAGTGCTTCCTTTACACCTTCGTTCAGTGCAAGCATATCATCGTCATTCAATTCTGCCAGTTCTGCTTTGCTGATATCCTGAAAACGTAGAATTGCAGGCACCACATCACCTAAGGGAATATTTTTTTCATCTGAGAATTTTTTCAATTGCAGATAATAATTTTCGATGAGATTAAAATTCAGTCCTCCGGTTATGCCGTTTGCTTTTTCTTCCTGAAAAAATAAATCTACTTTGCCTCTGATTAATTGCGAGCCAATTAATTTGCGTATTTCAATTTCTTTTCCTCTTAATTCTGCTACTGCTTTAAAATTTAAATCCAGTGATTTACTGTTCAGTGATTTTATTTCTATAATGTAGGATTTGTCGCCCAGTTTAATGCTGGATTTTCCGTAGCCGGTCATGGAATATAACATAGATATTTATGATTTATGATTTAAGAATTGAGATTGATATAAAGATTTACTGAAATTTATAATCTGTAACTTTTGCTAAAAATCTTTACTCAGAGAGAAATGCCAGATTGGTTTTTTATTGAATTGCAAACCATCGAAACCGAAGCCCGTGTCTAATCGAATAAAATAACCCAAAATGTTTGTTCTGAAACCACCACCGGTACCAAATACAAACGGATTACGATAATAGTCAACAGTTACCACTATTGGATTGTTATTAGGCTGAGGAGTAACCACTTCGGTACTTTTCGCATTATTTTTATTAAACGGATTTGCAAAATTATATGCTATACCAGCATCAAAAAATCCGACTAACTGGAAGTCTCTGAGGAAAGCAGATTTCAAAGGTTTTTTAGCAAAAAATGAAAATAGCGGAATGCGCAACTCAGAATTCCATAACAAATAATTATTTCCATTTCTGATATTTTGTGGCAATCCACGCATATTCATCACCGGTGCCTGTAAGCCATAATTCTGGTCTGTGGCAATTGGAATATCATTGGCATATTTTGGATTTAGCCAGGTATCCACACCACCTAAGAAGTACAATATTTTTTTAGGTCCAAATGAAGTTGCTCCTGCAAAACGGTTTGCCCAAATAATATTTCTATAGACTTTCTGATAATGACGTATATCAAATCCAATATTTGCGAGGTGCGAATTTTTCTCGTTTGCATTATAAAAATATTCTGCAAAAACTTTATACCGAAATCCGTTGTGAATATTAAACTGAATTTCTTTAGAGTTGTCCTGTACAAATTCCACACGACCAGACACCCAGTTTTCTTTAACATCATCTACTAAAAAGGAAACCTCGTCCGTATAGCTATAATTAAGATTTTCATTTCTGTAAGACACAGACCATCTTAAACTTTTTGTAATATCAAATGGATAGCTAAAAGAGGTTTCAAAAAAATTAGTTCGACTTTTTGCAGAACGTGCATTTATTGATGGTATTACATTTCCGTTTGCATCTATCAATTCATAAAAAACCTTATCAGAACGACGGTAGTATAATATTGTTTTATCAATTCGTTTTTTAAGATTAACATATTTAGCGTATGTTTCAAATCCTCTGAAATCAAATGGAATACGGAAGCCTCCAATTATTTTGTGATCTTCCATTAAATCACTGATTCCAAAGTTTATCATTCCACCCAACGTAGGGAAATTATAACTACCACCGTTTTGATTAAAACTCTGATAATTTTGTGTCATGATGCTATTGTCCAGCTGAGTCACCACGTAATCTGATGTGAATCTTGCACGATACGGCAAAATTCTGATTTTTTGTCCGGTAGTACTTTCCACATTTTCATTGCTGACAACCGGCACCGGTGTGTTTTGTAAAAACGGTGGTGCGTCTTCATCTACGGCAATTGTTTTTACAGTATCATTTATTTCAATAACACCGGCCGTATCTGTTTTTATTGCTTGTGCCACTTGCGTTGTTGTAATAACAGCATCAAAATCAGATTCAAAGGTGTATCTGAAATTTCCATTATACAAACTGTCCATGGTTATCTCTGTTTCTCTTGCAAACTCCGTATTATTTTTAGCAGCACTTGCCGGCTTTTTATAATTAGATGCCATCAACACACTTTCCTTGTAAAACTTTCGAAAGGATGTGTTGCGTAAACCAAACGACTTTTTTTCCGAAAGTGCTTCTTCCTGTAAATTTGGTTTGCTGTAGATAAAAGATTTCCTCTTATTTGCACCAAAAAAGAAATAGCTGTTTTGTCTGGACAATGCGGCTCGTTCTATTCCTTTAGAAAAATTGGTTATTGGAAATGTAACACCTTTCCATTTGTAACTATCTACTTCCAGACGAATGGTTTGCGCTGAATCCGTATCTTCGTTAATTAATTGTTCTACCGTATCTTTTCCTACATAAAAACTATCCAGTGTGCCCACATACTGATTGCTGATTCCATTTTCATCACTCAAAAAAGAATAAAATGCCTCGCTATAATTTCCGATTGGTTTTTCGTTAGCAAATGGTGTTTCCGTTACGCGAGCCAAATCTGTTCCTCGTTTGTTTAAATCATAATAAAATAAATCGAGTGTATGTGTTGGCAAAATGGTATCCACATTTATGAATGCATCTGTTTGTCTGTTGGAAGAAAACAACACTCCATCGTTGCCATTCCAGTTCACGTAAACAGGATTTAAATCGTCTGTTTTATCATTGTTCAGTTGTGTGGCTGTTGAATTACCGGTGTTGTATAAGTACAAATCCGTTTGTCCTTTATTTTGTCCGGAAATGACTAATAAATTTGGATTATTCGTGAAGTCGGCACCATGTATGCGTTGAAACTTGATGATATTGTTCTTTGTCGTTGTCTTTTTATCGAGGTCAATTTGTCGTAATCGAATAACATCTTTCTTTTCAGAAATCACAGCCAGCTTATGACCTGATTTTGTCCATGCTAAAATTGGATAGGATTTATCAAACGGATATTGATCTGAACGGAAGCCACCTTTGCCAACTTGTTTCGTTTTTTTAGTTTGTAAATCCTGTACAAATAGTTTATAAAATCCACCGTCAAAAGCAGCATATGCAGCATATTTTCCATCAAAAGACACTTTCATGTCACCAATTTCGTTATTATTTCTTTTTTTGATTTTGGTTGCCGTAAAACCTGCTGTACTGTCTCTGTCTTTGTTGTCTATTTGATACCTGCTGAGGTAGAATTCTTTCCAGTTGCGCATCAATTCCTCCACCGTAGTGTTCACAGAGTACACAAAACCTTTGTTTATATTGTGGTTGACGCGTGTGATGTATAAAATATTAGGAATTGCATCTCTGCCGTACATTTCATTAATCATGTACCAGAATGACTGACCTGCAAATTCAGGATTGATGCCTATTAATCGGTTGAAATCAGATTTTTTAGCCGTTTGCAGATACAGCTTCAATTTTGCATCCTGTTCCGTGTTCCATGGTTCGCCCATGTATGCTGAAAGTCCGCTTCTGTACCAATCCGGTAAAACCAAAAAAATGGCGTTTTGAATTTTTTGACCAAAGCTATTTCCTGCCATCATCTGACGAATATACAATTCGGATAAACCTTTCATCAAATCGCGCTGTAGATGACGATGGTTGCCATCATAATGCAGAAATAATTTATTATCACGCAATACCGCCGTTCCTCCAATATTATAATCTTCCTGTCCCAATCCGATATTTGTTTGTGCAAGGTCAGTAATGTCATTATACACTAAAATGTCTACTTTAGAACGATAATGAAAATCCATTTGCTTATCCAGCTCTTTCAATTTCATTTCAGCTGTGGTCCAGACAAACTTGCCAATTTCCTGTCCGCCAGGATAAAAATAAATGGTAAAATTATCTGAATTGTAATATTGCCAGTCGAAGGAATGATACTGGACACGATTTTGACCAAATTGTACTTGTGTTGTCTGAGCAAAAATCAATGAAAAATCAGAACTAAACAGCACTAATAAAAAAACAAATTTCAGAATGCTAAAAAACTTTCCGGAATTAATTTGATTAAATATTTGTGTGATTTTATTCATTTTATATTCTCAATACGCTATGCGTTTTACTTATTACTATTTACTACTTTTACAAAGTAAATAAATCTTATGGATAACGCAAAAATAAAGACAGATATTGCTGCATTTTGTTTTAATCCTTTTCAGGAAAACACCTATGTAATATCGGCTGCCAATAAAGAGTGCTGGATAATTGATCCGGGTTGTTATACGCTACAGGATCAGAAAACATTAGTAGGATATATTGAAAAGAACGGATTAAAGCCTGTTAAACTGCTCAATACACATTGTCATTTAGATCATATTTATGGAAATAAGTTTATTTCGGATGAATATCAACTGGAATTAGGCATTCATGAAAAGGAATTACCCATGCTGCAACGTGCTGATGTTGCGGCGCGTATGTATGGAGCAAAAATTCCGGAAAAATGCGAACCAGGTTATTTCATAAATGAAGGCGAGCAGTTAGTGTTAGATGGTGCCGTTTTTGATATCCTGTTCACACCAGGACATTCGCCAGGCAGTATTTGCTTTTCCAATAAGGGTGAAAAATATGCCGTTGTTGGTGATGTACTCTTTCAGGGAAGCATTGGACGAACGGATTTACCTGGTGGTGATTATGCTACTCTGATAACATCCATTCAAACACAATTACTGGTATTGGATGCAGCAACAGAAATTTTCAACGGACATGGACCTAGCACCAAGGTTGGTGCGGAAATTAAATCAAATCCATTTTTAAGCTGATGGTATGTATATCTATAGTGTAACTATAACTATTGAAACAGGAGCAGAACAGGAATGGCTGAAGTTTATGCAGCAAAAGCACATTGCCGACGTGCTGAAAACCGGCTATTTTACTACTGCTTCCATGCGAAAAGCTGTAAATAAAGAAAACGCTGCTTTTGTAACGTATAACATAGAATATACTGCAAATTCAATGGAAGCATATACACAGTATCAGCAACTGGAAGCCGCACGTTTACAAAAAGATGTTGCAGACCGATTTTCGGGTAAGTTTACGGCACAGCGAACAGTATACCAAAAAGTAGTAGAGTTCTAATTTGACTCTATTCAATTCAAAATGAGTATAAAAGAAAAAAGCACAGAATAAATTCTGTGCTTTTTTGTTATGCTTTCAATAACCTAATTTATTTCGTTTTTAATTTCTTGCGGGTAGCTTTATCCACCTTATCTGTTTCGTCATTGATATCATCACCTTCATCATTTGTTTTGTTGCCGCCTAATTTTGCGAAATCAAATTTCAATGTGAATCTGAAGGTATTATCCAATGGATTTCTTGCACCACCGGTTGGAATCAGATAAGAAAAATCTAAGCCAAAAACGCTGTATTTTACGCCAACACCAGCTGATACAAATCGTCTGTTGCCTTTATCTCTTGCTTCCAGAAAATAGCCTAAGCGAGCTGCAAAAATGTGATCGTACCAGTATTCTGTGCCGATGCCCATTGTCCATTCGCGCATTTCTTCTTTAAAGCCACCCGGTGCATCACCTATAGATGTAAATATTCCTTTGAAAGAAGATTGTTCTTTAAAATCCGGTATTCTGTTGCTGTCTGCATCACCTTCTCTTGGTGTTGGCACCAGCAATTTATTGAAGTCTGCATAAATTCCCCATTCGTGGTATTTGTTGGGTTGCAAACGGTATCCTACGCCTAATCCAAAATTGGTTGGAATAAAATCTTTTTCTCTGGCATTAGCTGTATAAGAAATTTTAGTACCCATATTGGTTATAGCAAAACCTGCCATGAAATTTGATTTCATTTTCTTTTTACCAACCGTCATATCTAAGTTATAGGTACCGGATAAATCAGCACCAAAGGCATTTCCAGCTTTGATGGGTTCACTTCCAAGATTTTGTCCTGAAGCCAGATTAGAGTAAATGTAACGAAACGCCACGCCAAGTGCAAAATGCTTTCCTAATTTTCTGGAATAACCTGCATCAAACGATAATTCACGTGGATTACCGCTGCCAAGTGAATTTCCACCGGCATCTGTAAATTCTATATTTCCTAAACTAAAGAACTTGAGAGATGTATGAACCACATCATTTCGGGAAATTTTATAATACCCTGTAAAGTGAGCCATATAAATATCCGTTATACCTAAAGCACGTAACCATGGTGCATATGATAAAGATAAGCCTAATTTCTTTTTTGCAAATGCTAACTTAGATGCATTGTAAAAGGTAGTGTTTGGATCAACAGAAGTTGCTATACCTACATCACCCATTCCACCACCTCTGGCATCTGGCACAATCCGCAAGAAAGGAACTGCAGTATTAACAACTCTTGTTAAATCACTATTAATTGAATTATTTCCTTGTGCTTTAACATCGGTAAAAAAACAAGTTATCAGCAATACAATAAACAGAGTGTTGGGTCTCAAAAAATATCTCATGTAAAAATTATTAAAATTAGATTAGTGTAAATTTACGTCCATATTTGCAGTTTATTCTATTTTATTTCTAAGTGTACTATCAACTAATTTATCTTTCAAAACGTTAAAATGGTAAAATTATTTGAAAAAATCTAATTTAGTATCACTAATTTTTGGTATTGACTAACTTTTTTACCGGTGTCGTCTTTTAATGATATTCTATAAATATATACACCACGTCCAATTTTATCGCCAAAATCGTCTAATCCATCCCAGATTATGTCGTCTACTCTGTAGCCTGTAGTATTTATATTTTTTGTAATTGTTTTTATTACCTTACCTGAAACGGTGAAGATTTCTATTCTCAAATCCAATGGTGCACCTGGTTTATTATGTTCAAACATAAATCGGGTGTTGGTGGTAAACGGATTTGGATAATTCAACACATGTGACAATGCCAGATTTGCTTTTTCCTCTACAATAAATTCCGTGTAACCAACTCCTGAATTATTCAGGACATCCCAGGCTTTCACTTCCAGTGTATGTCTGCCTTTTGACAATTTTGAAAACGGATAATTCACTTCGCCACGTGAAATATCATCCACAGTGGTCTCGTAGAAATCGTTCAGGTTATAAATTTGTTTTGTGTCGTTATCTATAATTGCCGTGATGTCGTGCCCGACACCGTTTCCGGAAGTATTGATTCCATTTTCATCAAATAATTTTGAAAATAATTTTGGTCTTTCGTCTGTAATTCCACCAAAAACAAATTTTTCATCGTTTAAAAACACATCAACATCCGGTCCTTGGTTATCTGTTAAAATGGTATCACTGGCACCACCAATCACGATATCTGTTGTGTAACCGGCTGCATCAGTAGTATCTGAGCTGGCATACATACTTATTTTACCAAAGCCGTAATTATAGTCAATATCTTTCGGTACTAAAAAAGTACATTTAAATTTACCATTGGTAACTTTTGCCTTTCCTTTGTAGATAATATTTTTCTGAAGATCAAAACTAAACGGAAGACTTCCATTTGGATTATTGATGCTGTATGGATCATTCACCAACGTATTTACAGACTTCGTTTTATCATAAATATTGACCGATGCGATACCGTTAAAATCTGACATCAGGAAATTGCTTTTATCTCGAACTTCGCCGTCAATAGTAATTTTTGATAATGCTTTTAAGGTATCATGTGGTGATGAAAAAGGAACATTATTTAAATGCGTGGCGACAACATTATATTTTGGAAATGCCAGCCTTAACGCAGGGTCACCTAAGAGTGTAAACTTTCTGTTTCCATCTAAAGTATTGGTGAATTTCTTTGCTTCCCGAACGATGTCACCCAAAGTAATATTTACATCCGAATAAGCATTCACCATTTGTTCCATGAAATTATCATTCATTGTTTTATTTCTGTTTGCATAGACTACACGTGTTGTAGTAACCAATGCAATACCACCACCATTAGCATTAAACAAAACTCTTTCACCGGCTGTAAACTCGTCTATTTTATCGTATGGAGCAAACTCACAAGTGGCAGTAATTAAGAGCGGTAATTTTGAACTATTTTCCCATTGACCAATATCATCTATTGTTAGTACCCGTTCGGCGGCCAGGCCAATAGGACCACCGTGTCCCATGTAATTCAAAAACAAGGAGCCGGTAAATAATTTCCTGTTGATGGCTTCATTTACGGCAGGATATGTAGTTCCGCCGGCAGCTGATTGTTGTTGATATGCGTCTAAATAGATTTTATCTATATTCGATTTTTTTTCTGCGGTTCCGTAGTAATCTGCTGCTGTATTGGCGTCTGAAATATGCGTATTAAAATCTTCGTCATCTGCAATAAAAGCTCCTTGATTTCTCCAATCGCCGTATGCTTCTTTTGATGCATACATTCTTATTTTATCTACAGCTGTCTGTGCCTGTGTCACATCACCTGCCGGTATTCTGCCTACACCAATATCAATAATTTCAGCAGCAGTATTATTGATATTTGCTCCTTCATTATCATCCATTAGTCCGAAGAAATCATCAGACACATAGGTGTCCAGTGTTTCATAAGATTTTTCACTTTCAAAAGTTGGAATAAGATAGTCACCCAGATTTTTATTATCGTATGTGCCATCTCCGAAAAGCAATAAATATTTAGGCATTTCTGCTGTATTTCCGGCGGCTCTGTCGTAAAACATTTTTGCAAAATCTCTTATTGCGGTTACGTCATTGGTGCCGGAAGAAAATTCGTTATAGACTTGGTTTAACTCGGCTACCGCTACCCGTAGATTTTGTTTTTCTCTGTGAAATTGCGCCAATTGTTCTGCCTGTTGGAGAAATGCAGCACGCGTAACAATCAACATATCCTGTTGTGGCAATGCGTGTAAATTCTGATTATTTATGGTTCCTAAAGCCATTGGTATGTCATTAGCTGTTTCAACAGCTACAAATTCTTTTAAAGAGTCGGTAGCAATATTGAATGATGCAATATTACCCGAAAGATTATAATTTATCTTCTGCACTGAAAACGGGTTTGTGACATCCCAGATTTCGACGTTTGGATTAATGTTCTGAATTTCGAATCTGGAAATATTACCGCTTCCAACAGAAGAAATATTCCTGAAGTATAAGGGTTGACCATTGTATCGAAGTGTGGAAACGGCATTTAGCTGAATAAAATCCAGCCAACCTTTAGTATTAAAATCACCGTTACGATCATAATTTAAATTCACAGAAAAATTTGAAGACAGATTAAACAATGACAACTGTCGTTGCACAAAAACACCTGCATCCGGAATATCGAAGAATGAATTAATGTTAGGAATAAAAATACTATTTACATTTGATGCGTTGTCAGTAGACACGGTAAAAGTGGAGCCGAAAGTATTGGATTTTCCGACCAGAGCAATAGATAATTTAACAGGTTGTGCACTAATTAAATTAGGCAAACTAAAGCTATATGATTTATCAGTGACACCGCCAAACTCATCTCCGATAAACTGCTTTCCCGATTGAGCAATATTTATTTTATCTTCTTCAAAAGAAATATAATCGTCGTAAGTAGTGATTATTTTATTTTCCGGACTACTCATTGAATTTACCGAACCAATTCTTGCACCGGTTCCGGCATCAGCAGTTATAAAAAAGTTTTTAGTATCGCTGTATATATGCTTTTTTGCAAGAAACATTTGCCTGGATATGTTATAGGTCCATTTTTCCGGTCCGGGCAAATAAGCCAGCACATAGTCACCTGCCTGAAATCTATTAGAAACTGCCGTAACCACTTTAATACTGATTTCTTTTACGTCGTCCTCTTTATCAGCTCCGGCAAGTTCCGGCAACATACCGGCACGATGTCCGAATATTCGAATATTGGAAGGTTGAAGTACATCAACATTTAAGCCTAAATTCTTTAAAAAAGTATAATCCAGTTTGTATACACCACCTTTGGTCACTCCCAATTTAAACCATTTGCCACTGTTTAAAACTGAAGATGGCGCATAATTTCTTTCTTCTAACCCTTTTTCTTCTCTAGAATTTACAGTGTTGGCTGGAACGGCTACTAGATTAAATGAAGTTAATATTTCAATTTGCCCGTTATTTTTAATGAATGGTAAAACCGAAATACTTACAATTTTCTTATTTCGCTCAAAACCGGCTGCATTCGAAACCACTAATTGATTGCTTATTAATTTAACCTGATCTGCAGACAAGTTGACATCTTGCAAGGGTTTAAAAACAGGATTTTGAATGGCAAACTCTACTGAGTTATTTTTGAAAGTGGAAGTTGAAAAATGATAAACAGGCAGGCCTGAAAATTCTTTTGGGTATATTGCTTTTGAGAATACGAGTTCTTTATTCGCTATTTTCCAATCAATCGTTACTGAATTATCAGAAATAAAGGCTTCCTGAGCCACTACATTCAGCATTTGAAGCAGCAGAACAATTAAAACTATTTTTTTAGAAATCTTTACCATTTTTGCCTCAAGATTAATTAATTGTTAGATGTTAGATTAACATAAAACGATGCAAACTGTTTTTTATGCAATTTTACGGGAAAAAACAATATTATAAGCTATTTTGCGTTAAATAAAGTTAGTCGAAACATTTTGCAAATTAATTTATTTGCTATATCTTTGAAATAATTTTTTAAAAAGCCGAAATAATGACCTACAAAAGAATGAAAAGATTCTTACACCTAGCTATTGTTGCAGGTGTATTAGCTGTTAGCTGTAAAGGTGGAAACAAAGGAGGAAACTCTTCATCCACTACTGGCTGGAACTACAATGATAAAAAATGGGGTGGATTTGAAAAATCTCCTAACACTCAACAAATCACTGGTCCAAATTTGGTTTTGGTAGAAGGCGGTACCTTTGTTATGGGTGCTACTGAAGATGATTTACTATATGAAAACCAAAACGTACAGCGCAGAACAACTGTTTCTTCCTTTTATATGGACGAAACTGAAGTTACCAATCTGGACTACAATGAGTACGTTTATTGGTTAGAGCGTGTATTTGGTACAGATCATCCTGAGTTTGTTAAAAGTGCAAAACCGGATTCAATGTGCTGGAGAAGAAATCTGGCTTACAACGAACCTTACGTAAAATACTATTTCACGCACCCGGCTTACAATACATATCCTGTAGTTGGTGTTAATTGGTTACAAGCCAGCGAATACTGTAAATGGCGTACTGACCGTGTGAATGAGATGATTTTGGTAAAAGAAGGCTATTTAGACCTGAATGCTAATCAGAAAAATGAAGATAACTTTAACACAGAAGCATATGCAGTTGGTTTATACCAAGGAGCTACTAAAAAACAAAAAGAAGACTTAAACCCTAACGGTTCAGGAAAAAGAAACGTAAATGGAAAAGATGGTATTTTATTACCAGACTACAGACTTCCAACAGAAGCTGAATGGGAATATGCTGCTTTAGGGTTAAGAGGTAACATGCCAATGCCAGGTGAAGAAGTTGTAACAGACAGACGTATCTACGCATGGGATGGAGCAACTTTCCGTTACCAAAGACACAATAAAAACCAAGGAGATTTCATGGCTAACTTTATGAGAGGTCGTGGTGACTACATGGGTGTTGCAGGTGCGTTAAATGACAATGCTGAAATCACTGCTGATGTACATGCAAATTATCCGAATGATTTCGGTTTGTTTAACATGGCTGGTAATGTTAATGAATGGACACAAGACGTATTCAGACCTTTAACTGAAGCTGATGGTGACGACTTAAACACTTATCGTGGTAATATTTTCATGAAACCATCTTATGATGAAGGTTTGGATAGCATGGGAAGAATTAAATATGTTCGTGAAGACGATGCAGACTTAAGCAACAGAAGAAACTACAGAAAATCATATGCATTGGATTACAATGACGGTGATTCATCTTCTCAGGTTGAATATCAATATGGTGTTTCTACATTGATTAACAATAAAGCAAGAGTTTACAAAGGTGGTTCTTGGAGAGACAGAGGTTACTATATGTCACCTGGTACAAGAAGATTCTTAAATGAAGATCAGTCAACTGATGATATAGGTTTCCGTTGTGCAATGGTACGTGTTGGTTCTCCTGACGGAAATATGTTTGGTGGAAAAGGCTTTGGCGAAATGAGCAAAACTATTTCTAAAAACAAAAAAGCAAGAAAATACTAATAGATAACAATCTGTATATAAAAAGTCCCGCGAATACTCGCGGGACTTTTTTATTTTTAGCCTATGGAAATTCACGAATTATACCAACTCTTTTTACAATCTACCGGAATCACAACCGACACCAGAAAAATAGAAAAAGGGCAACTCTATTTTGCACTAAAAGGCGGTAATTTTAACGGCAATACATTTGCATCGAAAGCACTTGAGCAAGGTGCTTCTTACGCTATTATAGATGAAATTGAATTCAAAATAAATGACAATTGCATTTGGGTAGAAAATGTATTAAATACTCTACAACAATTAGGGAATTATCATTTAAATCAAGTAAAGCCAAATGCAGTGATTGGTATCACTGGTTCGAACGGAAAAACTACCACTAAAGAGTTGGTTCATGCCGTTTTAAACACCACATTCAAGACGCATTACACCAAAGGCAATCTGAATAATCATATCGGCATACCTTTAACCCTTTTGGAAATGAAACCGGATACTGAAATTGCAGTTATTGAAATGGGTGCGAATCATCAGAAAGAAATTGAAAGTTATTGTAAATATGTAGAGCCAACACATGGCATTATCACTAACTGTGGCAAAGCGCATTTAGAAGGTTTTGGCGGTGTGGAAGGTATCCGAAAAGGCAAAGGTGAACTATATGATTATTTAAAACAACATCAGGGTTTGGTTTTTGTGAATGGTGACGATGCTATTTTAGTAAACATGCTACAAGAAAGAAGTATGCCTGATTTTATTTCTTACGGAAATAATTCAAGCAACAAATACAACAGTAAAATTTTAATCGAAAATCCGTTTTTAAAAATCCAGTTTGAAGACATAGAAATAGATTCCAACTTATTTGGCAGTTATAATTACAGTAATATTATGTGCGCCATTGCGGTTGGAAAACACTTTGGTGTTTCTAATCAACAAATACAAAATGCTATTTCCAATTATCATCCGGAAAATGCGCGCTCGCAAGTGATAGAAAAGAATGGCTATAAACTGATTTTAGATGCCTATAATGCCAACCCAACCAGCATGCAGCATGCACTGGAAAGTTTTGCTAAATCATCGGATAAAAAGAAGATGGTTATTTTAGGTGATATGTTTGAGTTAGGTGACGATGCACCGAAAGAACATCAGCACATTGCAAATTTATCTGAGCAATTAAAATTCGACAACATCATTTTAGTTGGAAATGAATTTAGTAAAACGCAAACTTCTGATGCAGTTCTGAAATTCAAGACTACCGAAGCAGCACATATCTGGTTTCAACAGCAAGATTTTACCGGCTCAGAAATTTTATTGAAAGGATCACGCAGTATGAAAATGGAAAAAATTTTAGAATGACATAGCTTCCAGCATTTTTTCATAAGCTTCCGGAATTTCGTATCCATTAAAATGATTCGTGAGTGCATACATCAAAAAAGTTGCACTAAAAAATCCAAAAACAATCACAGCATAGGTTTGCAACGTTGAAGCTGTTCTTTTAAAGTGAATACAGGCAACATGTGTAAAAAAGGCAAGCACTGCTAAAAAATAATACGGCACAAAAAAGAAGACTTCCGGAAAATGATTTAAAGCTGCCGCACCGAAATACGTATTGGAATCCATCTTGAATATAATGCGCGCTGCGAAAACTGCGCTTACATGAACCAACAAAAAAAAAGCTAAATATAATCCTGAATAAATATGCAGTTTATCTAAGAAAGAAACGGCATTTTTCCTTGATTGTAGTACTAATTTAATTCCGGAAAACACTTGTAATACGACAGCTACAATCAGGATACTTTCTGCGAATACATTTCTATACACTATCCGAAACGCTTCCATCACTGATAAATGTTTTTCTAAACTAATAATAGCAAATGCATGATTTATCAAATGGAATACGATGAAAACTGTAATAAATAAACCGGAAAAATAATGCGCTTTTTTCATTTGAATAGTTTAACACCATCAAATATACAAACTCATTTTAGAGATTTTACTTTCGAATTAATTTCCAGGTGGTGGACCAGCCGGCATTCCGCCTGGTGGTGGCATCATAAAATCTTTTGGCTTGTCATCGCTTTTTGCAGATCCAATTTTCTTAAGTGTATACGTAACTGTTCCCATAAAATAACGACGCAATGCCGTTGACTGTACATCTTCGGTATAAATTTCCGTTACGTTTCTGGTAATGCTTCTGTTCTGATTTAAAATATCATTTGCACTGAATTTTACTTCGAGACTTTCATCTTTCAGGAATTTGTATGCAAGCGATGCATTCAACAACCAGAAACTCGTATTAAAGGAACTGGAACCACCAGCATTTAATGAATTGCTGACAGCAGTATTGAATACAAATCCTTTCCAGAATTGATAATTAAATCTGACAGCTGCTGTGTGGTTAAAGAAATTATTGTTGTTTTGCTGTTGCAGTGAATTTTTAACGATGGTGTAATTTGCATTATAAGAAATCGTAAAATCAATCTTTTTACTGATGTTACTGCTTATCGAAAAGCCTGAATTAAATGTAAATGTATTTGCCGTGTTTCTAGCATTATTAATCAATGTTGGCGTTCTGAGATATACAAAGCCAGCGTTCACATTCATGTTGCTTTTTAATTTAGTAATTGGAAAACCGTAAGTAATAAATGTTCTTGCATTCCAGTAACCGTTTAAGTTTACAGGTTGTATAAACTGCGTTCCGGCCGTTTTTTTAATATCATTAACAATGGTATCTCGCTGAAAAATAGTAGTGGAATTTGCAATGTAATTAATGGTATTTGTGGCATTGGAAAAAATAAAAAGATTGGTGGCTTTATCTGTGTTCGCTCTGCCGTAACGCAGTCCGATACTTTGCGAAAATGTTTGTTTCAATTCCGGATTACCGGAAGTCAAGATTAAAGAATTGGAATTATCTACTACATTTTGCAGTTGCGAAACAGAAGGCGGATTCGTGAATGAACGATAGAAGAAACGCAGATTTTCAGTTTTTGAAAACCGGTAATTCAGTTCTGCAGATGGCAACAAGGAAAGGAAATTTTTCTTTACATAAACATCTGAAGGAAATAATTGACGACTTTGAAGCAAGGCATCCTGACCTGTTACACCAACATTCCAGCTTAATTTTTTATTGTTGTATCGGTATGCAATTCCAATTTTATTAACCAGATAAGTATTGTTAAACTGATTGCTTAATGCGGTATCAGTGAGTGAATAGCTGTCTGAAATCACATCGTAGTTGTCTGTATTCTTTTCAGCGATGGTGCTGGTAAATAATGGTGAATAGTTAATGGAAATCTGACCATATTTTTTAATTGGTTCTGTATAAGCAATATTTCCGGCAATAGTATAACTTCTGGTTTTATAAGCAGATTGCTGGTCGATGGAATCAATAACAAATATAGAATCTGTTTGAAAATTATTGTACGTAAATAAATTTCCGTTGGTTCTTCTTGTACTTGCTGCTGTAGTCAGATTAACGGAAATCGTTCTGCCTTTTTTATTGAATTTATGCTGATATAAAATATCGTTGGAAAAATTGATGCCGAATTGTTTAGAACGTTGGTTATTCTCTGTGGCACTTTCTATGCTTTCATTATTTCTTGTGTTGGTAGCGTTCAGTATAGAAGAAGAAATGTAGTTCTGGCTACTTATAGATGGTGTTATGGTTAATGAATTCGAAGAATCAATAACATACTCAATTCTCAGGTTTAGCCTGTTGTTAAAATTCTTACTGGTTATTTCTTTCGTTTCGTTGTAAACCAATCCGCTGTCGCTGTTAGAAATATAATTCCTGTTACTCAAACTTATATTTTCATTTTTAGTTCCGTTAAAGAAATAAGAACCGGACAAAGTAACTTTTTTTTCTTTTCCTATCTTATTAGAATAATTCAAACCCAATGCAGTAGTGGTGGCAATACCATTTTGCTGACCCACTAAAAAATTATTCACCGGACTGTTTCTGCCGCCACCGCCTTGTCCGCCTCTGCCACCGCCTTGTCCGCTGTTTGCACTTCCGGAACTTGTTGCTCCTACCAAATCCTGTATATTGAAATTTTGCTGATTGATATTATTGCTCATTGCCAGAATAGAAAAACGTTTATCACCTTTGAATGTATTATAATTCAATCCGATATTAAATCGATTATCAGGACCGCCGTAACCAGCATAAAACCTGCCGAATTTTGAATTATTCATACCGTTTTTAGTAACGATATTAATGGTCTTTTGTGCATTACCATCATCAAAACCGGTAAACAAAGACTGATCGCTGAGTCGGTCAAAAACCTGTACTTTATCTATCACATCAGCAGGTAAATTCTGCATGGTAGTTCTCGGATCATCGCCAAAGAAAGGTTTCCCGTCCACCAAAATCCGCTTCACTTCTTCACCGTTAACTTTCACTGTTCCATTTTCAGATGTCACACCAGGCATCTTTACCAATAAATCTTCTGTGGTAGCATCTTTATTGGTTTTAAATGCATTTGCATTAAATTGTGAAGTATCACCTAATTGCTGCACTCTGATTTGCTTTTCCTCAATTACCACTTCTTTCAGTAATTTACTTTCCTCAGCCATTGCAATGTTCTTCAAATCCAGATTTTCCGTGACTGAAATATATTTGATGATTGTTTTGTAACTGATATAACTGATGTTTAACACATAATCGCCGGCAGGCACATCTGCAATAGAAAAATTACCTTCTAAATCTGTCGACTCACCTTTTGTTTGGGTACTGTCTTTTACATTCGTGATGGTAACATTTACACCAATAAGTTCTGAATTATCTTTAGCATCCGTTATTTTTCCAGATACCGTAAATGTTTGTGCTTTTGTGAGAGAAATACAACTTATAATGACAATGAAAAGTAGCTGTTTAATCATCCTGCAATTTTACCAATATTATTTGCAATAGACTATAAAAATGGCGAATGGTTTAAAAAAGTTAACTTAGTTAACTAAATCTTAACTTATTTTAAGCAAAAATGCACCATTGCTGTATGTTCTAGGATAATCGCATCCATTCGCGCATCCAGCGTTCCGGTATTTCATTATTTAAGGCTGTGAGGTAATCTTTATACGTACAAGGCACGAGTATGTGTTTTTGCAGGTCTTTTTTATCGTAGGTGATTTTCATCCACCAGCGATCGCTTTTTTTACTTTTCATGAAGATGAAATCGTTTTCTGCGTCATCTATCTGTACAATGTAAGTATTGAAATCTTTTTCATCTACAATTGGATAATCATTTCTTCTAAGGCTAACACCTTCCATAAAATACCAAACCATCTGTGCGATTTGCTTGGCGGTAATATTGCTTTTATCCAATTCAGGATTGTAATCATAAAAACCAATACTCATTAATTGGTCGCTCATGCCGGAATACCTTGCCATAGCACACGCTTCATCACCAAATAAACCATTCGGAGACGGATCCGGTTGTCCGGGCGCGTCAGAATAACGGATGGCATTTATGTTATAGGTAACCATTGCTGCTTCCCGTAAGTAGGGCTCTGCTTCAAAAACATGTTCACGAATTTTACCAACCCGTAATACATCATGGTTTTTGCTGCTTAGAAAGGACAATTGCTTTTCCTGAATAAAATAAGACTGATAAGCAACCAGATTATACTTGCGTAAAAAGCTGCTCAAAAAGAAATCTTTCAAGTATGTTTTATGAATGTCTACATCGCTGTTGTCCCAAACTACTTTAGAAGCTATTTGTGCAACGGTAATCTGATTTTCAAAGATTTCATAAGCTTTAAATTGTGCAGAAGACAATGCAGTATCGCCACCAATAATAATCGTGATTACATTATGTTTGAACAATTCATGTAAGGTTTCTACCACTGCGACAAGTGTGTCCACATAGGTGGCTCCTGCTTTTATATTTCCCAAATCCAGCAATTGCATGCCGTTGGTAAAAGCTGCACATTGGTAAAGTTGTTTACGCACTTCATCTGCGGATTTTTCTGTTCCTTTATTGACAATGTAACCACGGTAATCTTCCACACCTAATAATGCAACGGAATATCCTTCCAATGTTTTTGTTTGCTGATACAAATGAATATAATCGGTTGCATATTTGTTTGGTGTATAAAATTCTTCCAGAAGATGGTTATTAACCGGTTGCAAAAAATCGCTGAGCATGATAATAAGTTTGAACAAATGTAAGACTAACTGACTTTTTGCAGATGTTAAATACTCAACGAGTGTTGATTAAAAATCATTGCCGCTTATCTTTACTTTAAAGTCAATGACCAAATGAAACTTCATATTAGGGAACATGAATTAGTTACACATTATTTTTTTAACACATAGACACATAGTTTTAAACTTTGGGTAGATTTCTGAAATAATCATTAATCATTGTCTTTTGACCATATTTAAAAATATTCATACTACTAAAATTCAACAATAATCCTTTAGGTGCTCTTAATAATCTCATATATGTTAGAAGCTGCGCTTCATAGATAGTGTTCATTTCATTCACAGATTTTAGTTCAACGACCAAACAATCTTCTATAAAAAAATCACATCTAAAGTCCGTGTTTAAAGCTTTGTCTTTATATACCAACGGTACTACTAATTCTGATATAAAATTTATTTTTCTATGTTTCATCTCTTCAATCATACAATCATGATATACTTTTTCAAGCAGTCCACTTCCAACTATTTTCTGAACCTCAATTGCAGCACCAATTACATCGTACGTAAGGTTATCAAGAAATTTTTGTGTTATCATATTCATTCTATATGCCTATGTGTTAAAAAAGAGATTATGTTTAAAATACTAAGCAGCCCAGTTTTCTCTATCCAAGCTTCTAAACTGAATGGCTTCTGCTAAATGTTCCATTTGTATATGTTCACTTTTTGCCAAATCTGCAATGGTTCTGGCTACACGAATAATTCTTTCGTATGCACGTGCAGATAATCCCAGCCGTTTCATAGCGGTGTTTAGTAATGTCTGTGAAGTAGCATCCAACGCACACTCATCTCTGGTTTGTTTAGTGCTCATCTGTGCATTGCAATGAATGTCATTTTCTTTGAAACGATTTTCCTGAATCAGCCTTGCATCCATTACGCGCTTTCTGATTTCACTGCTTTTTTCGGAAGTTCTTTTAGAGGATAAGTCTTCCAGATTTACAGGCGTCACTTCCACATGCAAATCAATTCTGTCTAATAAAGGGCCAGAAATTTTATTGAGATATTTGTGTACCACTCCAGGTCCGCAAACACAATCCTTCTCAGGATGATTATAGTAACCACAAGGACATGGATTCATACTGGCTACCAACATAAAATTAGCCGGATAATCAATGGAAAAACGAGTACGGGAAATATTCACTTTTCGTTCTTCCATAGGTTGCCGCATTACTTCCAGCACATCTCTTTTAAATTCCGGCAATTCATCTAAAAACAATACGCCATTATGTGCCAGTGAGATTTCACCTGGTTGCGGATTGCTGCCACCACCAACAAGTGCAGCATTTGAAACCGTATGGTGCGGCGAACGAAATGGACGCTGATACAATAGTGATGAATTTCGTCTTAATTTCCCAGCCACTGAATGAATCTTGGTGGTCTCCAGGGCTTCTTCTAAAGACAGTGGTGGCAAAATGGTAGGAATACGCTTTGCCAGCATGGTTTTTCCAGCGCCGGGTGGTCCAATCAAAATAACATTATGTCCGCCGGCTGCTGCAATCTCAAGCGCTCGTTTAATATTTTCCTGGCCTTTCACATCTGAAAAATCAAAAGCACTATTTTCTATGGTAGTGAAAAAATCTAATTCCGGTTTTACAATCGTTTGTTCTAAAATTATATTACCGGAAAGAAAATCAACTACTTCATCCAAATGCTCCACACCATACACATTCAAACCATCAACGATAGCAGCTTCTTTGGCATTTTGTTTAGGCAAAATAAATCCTTCAAAACCATCTTTTTGAGCTTGAATGGCAATTGGCAAAGCCCCTTTGATGGGTTGCAATTTCCCATCCAATGAAAGTTCGCCCATTATAATATATTTGGATAAATTCTGAGTTTTCAATTGCTCGGATGCTGCTAAGATTCCGATAGCGATGGGCAAATCGTAGGCGGAACCTTCTTTACGAATATCTGCTGGTGCAAGATTCACGATAATGCGAATACGCGGCATATTGTATTTATTGACACGCAAGGCACTTTCCACTCTGCTCCAGCTTTCCTTAACGGCATTATCCGGCAGGCCAACCATAAAATAATGCTGTCCCTGACAAACATTTACTTCTACTGTAATGGTGGCTGCATCTACACCATACACGGCGCTTCCAAACGTTTTTACTAACATAATCTGACTTCTTTACCTATTGAGAGACAAAAAGAGGTTGAATTCCATAAAAAAAATGGAAATTATTTTTGAGTTAGTATATATTTTGGTGAAAATCGATTTTATCTGAAGTAATTCAGTTTTCGATTTTGGACTAAGACCTCTTCATTGGATTTATCATAAAAATCGATGGCAGCGGAAAAAATCAAAATCTTTATGACAAAAGTGATGCTGCAATTTTAACATACATTCCGTATTTTTAAACATGCAACAACAAGAAATACAAAGAATATTTCCTTTTCTGTCAAGTGATGTTTTAGAGGATCTGCTGACAGCATCTGCTATCAAAGAATTTCCTAAACAAACAGAACTGATTCGGGAAGGTCAGTTTATTAAAGTAATTCCGATTGTATTAAAAGGGCTGATTAAGGTTTTTACCAGAAAAGAAGATAAAGAACTTTTACTCTATTATATTCAACCCGGTGAAAGTTGTATCATGTCGTTTTCTGCAGCTTTAAAAAATGATACCAGCAAAATAGTTGCCATCACGGAAGAGGAAACCGAACTTATCTTATTGCCAACCGATAAAATTGCACACTGGCTCGTAGCATATCCATCCATTAATATGTTGTTTTATCAGCAATATGAAATGCGCTATACGGAACTGATTGACACCATTAACCAGCTTTTATATGACAAGCTGGATAAAAGAATTATGACCTACCTGCAGGAAAAATCTGAACTTACCGGAAAAAATCCTATTAAGATTACGCACAAGGAAATAGCGCTGGAACTCGGCACCGCAAGAGAAGTGGTTAGCCGTATTCTTAAAAAACTTGAAAAGCTTGAAAAAGTAAAGCAACACCAAGATTCTATAGAAATAATCCATTGAGGTGACTTTAGTCACTGCATAACAATTTTCACTTACCTAATTTTGATATGCAAATGAAAGAATGGAAGCCAATTTACAAATTTATAGCTATCTGCTTTACGTGTGTACTCATCGTTTCCGTTCTTGTCATTCTTATTCAAATTATTAACCAGTAAAAAATTAGTTATGAAAAAAAACATGGGAAGCGCAGATCGTATTGTACGATTAATTGTTGCTGCAATTTTTGCCGTATTGTATTTTACGAACACCGTTAGCGGTACCTTTGGAATTATCCTCCTGGTTTTAGCAGGCGTTTTTGTATTAACCAGCCTCATCAGCTTTTGTCCGCTGTATGCACCATTTGGCTTTTCAACCTGCAA
>ENA-UOWO01002353-UOWO01002353.1-activated-sludge-metagenome-genome-assembly--contig:-NODE-2353-length-23469-cov-10.023661_pt1 | contig 23469 bp, 18 predicted proteins | sample MGYA00238148_ERZ761564 | MGnify/ENA primary metagenome ERZ761564 (study PRJEB28885, sample SAMN05720194) | activated sludge metagenome | isolation source: Anaerobic digester | place: USA... | reverse complement strand
CCGTCCGATGGCTTGAAGTCGAGCCTGGACGCGCGCCCCTTGAACATCACCGCCTGGAGCGACGCGCCTGCGTCCTTCAGCGTAAAATAGACGTGGCCGGATGAGGCGGGTCGCCAGTTCGATATCTCGCCCTCGACCAGTACGCTCGGTAGCGAGCCCTCGAGGAGTTCCTTGACGATGCCGGTGAGCTCGCTCACGGTCAGCGCTCGGTCGTCGTTCATGCCGACACTCTAGCCCGGCCCGGCTCGGCGGCGCAAGTCCGGCACTGTCGCGCACGTCCGGTGCGGCGGCGCACGTCCAGTGGCAAAAGGGTCGAATATCCTGTATAACGGATGGCATGAGACGTTTCTCGTTCACGTTGACCGTCCTGGCCCTGCTCGGCGTAGCCGTCTTCATGATCGGGTGGATACCGCTACGGCTCCGGCCGGGTAGCTACGCGGTGCTGGTCACCAAGACCGGCGGCGTCGACCCGAAGGTGGTCGCACCCGGACACTTCCGCTGGGCGGCCGAGGCGCTGCTGCCGACCAACCTGGTCCTGCGCCGCTTCTCCCCGGCCGCGGCCGAGCGTAGGCTCGAGGCGTCCGGCGAGCTACCCTCAGCCGAGGTCTACGGCGCTTTCATGGCCGGCGAGCCAGATTTCTCGTATTCGCTCGTCGCCAGCCTGATAGCGGCGCCTAAGCCGGAGGCCCTGCCCGAACTGTACGAGCGCTGGGGCGTCACCGACGACGAGGCTCTGGCCGCCTGGCTCGCCTCCGAGCTCGACCTGGCGACAGCCGACCTGCGCGCCGCCATCCAGGAGGCCCTGCGCTCCGGATCGTCGTCTCCACTCGGCGGCGTCGACGAGCGCGCGCTGGCCCTGGCCCTGTCTCAGTCCCATCCGCTCCTCGACCTGCGAGGCGTCCGTATCATATCGTCGCGCATGCCCGACGCGCGGCTGTACGAGGAGGCCAGGCGGCTGTACGCGCTGTACCTCGAGACCTATCGAGCCGCCGTCGAGCCGGCCCTCGCCGAGTCGTCGGCCGGAGCCGCGGCCGAAAACGTCAGGCTCGAGCGGCTCGAGCGCTACGGCGAGCTTTTGGAGCGCTTCCCAGCCTTGGTCGACTATCTGGCCATCGAGGCCGGCATAGCGCCGCGGCCGAGCTCCGGGAAGTGACGCATGGACTATTTCTTCAACTTCGACAAGATGGAGTACCTGACCGAGAAACGCCCCGACGGCTGCATCCTCTGCCTCGTGCGAGACGCTTCTCCCGAGGTCAAGCGCCTGGTCGTCGCGGAGTCTGAATACTCCATGGCGACGCTCAACCTGTACCCCTACAATCCCGGGCACCTGATGGTCTTCCCGAAGCGGCATCTATCGGACATACGCGAGCTAGGCGACGCCGAGCGGGCCGACCTCGACGCCCTCGTCAGGCGCAGCCTCGACGCGCTCGACTCGACGCATGGGCCGGGCGGCTACAACGTCGGCTGCAACATGGGCCTCGTCGCCGGAGCCAGCATCGAGCACCTGCATGTCCATATCATACCTCGTTACCCGCGCGAGATAGGCATAGCCGAGCTGATGGCCGGTAAGCGCGTGCTGGTCCAGGACCCGCTCGAGACGCAGCGGCTACTCGTCGAGGCGTTCGCGAGGCTTCCGGGCTGACTAGAGGGGCAGCACGACGAAGATCGGGCGTTGGCCGGGGTCTATGGTCACCATGGACGAGACGGCCACGTTCGATACCCCGAACCCGCCCGAACCCCACGACAAGCCATCGAGCGGCCACTTGAGGCCGACGCTACGCATGCCCGAGGCGCCGCCTGATAACGGGAACACCGAGACCGTCGCTCCGACGGCAAGAACGAAGCTACGCTTCTCCTCGAGCCTGACCACGCGCTCCCCGGCGCATAACCACTCGTCGGGGCCGCTCGGCCGCTCGAGCAAGGCCCGGAGCGCCAGGAGGTGGTCGAGCCTGCCGCCGCCGCCGCCGGCCATGGTGATCGGGCCGTAGCCGCGGGCGCGCAGTTCCCTGAGGCCGAGTTCGGTATCCGTATCGTCCTTGTCGCGGTCAAAGGCGAGCACCTCGGCGCAGCCGTCGAGTAGCGATCGATCGGCCAGCGAGTCCATGTCGCCAACGGCCAGGTCGGCCCGCAGACCCCAGGAACGCAGCGTATCGAGGCCCGAGTCGGCGGCGCAAATATAGAGGAATTCCCCGAGGCGGCCGGATAGGGCGGAGAACGGAGGCGCGTCGCCGCCGGTGACGAGCAGGGCGGGCCTATCGGCTATCAATATCCTGCCTCGTCCATCGCCTCGAAGGCGGCCCTGACCTTCGCGAGGCGCTCGAGCTCGCGCTCGATGACGCGGCCGTAGTCCAGGCTACCCTCGGCGATGCGGTACGCTTCGTCCTCCCAGGCCTGTACGTCGGTCAGGTACATGAAGCGTATGCCTGCGGCCTTCTCGGCCCAGGCTTTAGCCGACGGCCAATAGGCGAGGGCCGCCTTATAGGCGGTCTCCGCGGTAGCCAGGCTATCGAGGTTCTCCCGCTTCCAGGGGGCGTTGTAGAAGTACGCGACTCGCTTGTCGAACTTAGCCCCGAGGTACAGGTGCTGCTCTATAATCTTGAGCTCGATGTGCATGTTGAACAGATAGCGGTACTTCTCCCATTGGCGTTCGTCGGCGATCTTGGCCAGGGCGTACAGGGGATTGCAGAAGTCCGCCTTCCTGGCCTGCTCGAGCCAGTAGATGTTCTCGATCGTATCATCGGGATACTGGATGTAGTGGGTATGGTAGAGCCGGTAGTACTGTTCCTTGAAGTATACGGGATACCCCGACAGGGACAGCGACGAGAAGATGAGCACTAGTGCGAGGGCGACCGTTCGTTTCATCCATTACGAGTATCGGCGCGCTCTCGCCATCGATATAGGCTCGATCGCCGACCAGAGCGTTCTCTCGACCTCGTCGGGCGACGCGGCGGCGTCGACTCTGACGACGGCCATGCCGGAGCCCTCGAAGGACGAGACGACCGCGCGGTAGGCGGCGTCGACCCGGCGCTGGAACGCGAGGTTCTCGTAGATCTCCAGGGAGTCTCGTGCGGCCATGCGCTCGGCGGCTATCTCCGGGTCGAGCTCGAAGAATAGGAGTAGTTCGGGTAGCGGGAAGGGAGCGTTGAGCTCGGCCGGCAGGTCCGGCCCGCAGGTCAGACCCTGGTAAGCCAGCGACGAGAAGAGGTAGCGGTCGCTGACGACGAGGCTCCCGGCGGCGGTTCGCTCGAGTATGCCGCCGGGACCGTAGAGGTGCTCGCCGCGATCGGCCGCGAACAGGCGGGCCACCGTCTCGGGCCGCGCGTCGAAGGCGCCCGATAGCGCCTGTCTGATCAGGCGCCCGACGGGGCCGGGAGTCGGCTCGCACTCGGTCGAGAAAGCGACGCCCGCGGCTTCGAGCCTGGCCGAGAGGCGCCGGAGCTGGGTAGTCGTGCCGGCGCCGTCTATGCCCTCGAGCGCGACGAAGCCTTCCAGTATGGTTCTAGTCTGTTGCATCGGAGAGGGAGCATAGCCCCGAGGCGCGATATGGCGCAAGGCCCGGCGCTGTGGTACTGTGGATCCCGTGAAGCTTCGAGCCCCGGCGCCCATCGTCATAGCCGCCATCGTCGTACTCGCCGTGTCAGCGGCCTGGGCCGTCGTCGCGCCGCCGCTGCTCGGGCGCATGGAGTCGGCGGCCGCGGCCCTGATAGAGCGTGAGGCGGCCTACGCCTTTCGGGGACTCGGGCTGTCGGCCTCCTACCGGGCCGCCTCGCGGCGCCTCCTCGGCTCGATAGAGCTACGTGGAGTAGAGCTGCGCGGCGGCGAATCGGTCGTAGCGCGGGTTCGGAGGCTCCAGCTACGTTACGGACTCGGCGCCTTGCTCGGCGGCCGGTTCGAGCTGACGGGCGTACGCGTCGACGGCGTGTCGATGGCGGCCGAGCTCCAAGACGCGAAGGCCCTCGTCGAGCGGCTAGCGTCCGCCCTGCCTGGAACCGGATCCTCGGCGTCCGAGGGGGCGGCTAGCCTCGCGGTCGAGCTACGCAGGCTGACCCTGACCCTCGAGCTGGGCGACGGTGCGACGGCGACCCTGTCGCTGCGGGCCGCCGACCTGCTGCTGGACGGCCCCGGCGGCGTACGGGCGAGCGCCGCCGGGTCGATACGCGCCTCCGATCCGAGCGGTCGATACCTGGCGACCGCCGTCGAGCTGCCGTTCTCGTGCACCGCCTCGGTACGGAGCCCCGGCGGGCAGGGCTCCGGGCTGGAGGCGAGCATCGCCGCGGTAATCGCCGGCGATAGCGACTTGGGCCGGCTATCGCGCGCGCGGATTGACGCGACGCTCGACGATACCGGCCTGAGCGCGAGCGTCGAACCCGGCGCGGGGATTGAGCGGCTACGCTTCGACTGGAACCCTTCCACGGGGCTGGCTAAGCTCGACCTGGCCGTCACGCGCTGGTCCCCGGCTTCGCTGTTCTATCCCGCGGGTCGCCTGTCCGGCGCACGGCCCTGGCTCGAGTCGTCGTACTCGGGCTCGCTCCGCGTCTCGAGCGACCTGAGCGCCGAGGGCACGAGCGTCGCGGCAGACCTGAGCGGCGTCATCCCGCTCGCGTTGCCAGGCGGTAGGCCGCGGGCCACGTTGTCGGCCTCGGGCGGCTGGGACACCCTGCGCGTGCGTTCGGCCACCCTGCGTAACGGCTCGCTCGGCGCCGAATTCTCCGGAGAGCTGTCGCTCGGGCGGCTAAGCGCCGACGGGCGGCTATCGGCTTCCTACGCGCTCGGTCCGGGCCTCGAGGCGTCGGCCGATTTCCAGCTGTCCGGGGCCGGGCGGTCGTGGTTCGCCTACGCCCCGGCCATACGCGCCGCGGACGCGACCTTAGGCGACGCGATCGTATCGCTCGAGCTGTCCTCGTCATCCGGAGCGCTTGACCAGGCCTCGTTCTACCTCGACGCGTCGCTACCGACTATCGCCGACGCTGATGGTGATCCGGCTGTCGAGCCGGTCGACAGCCCGGGCATCGTAGAGGCCTCGTCGGCGAGAGCCGCCTCGAGGCTGACCATCGAGGGCTCCGCCTCGCTCGGAGAAGAGCCCTACCTCGAGGCGGTCGCCCGCGTCGGCACCCTGTCGCTCGAGGCTTTTCCCGGGCTCCTGACCGCCTTGGTCGGCGCCGGCGCCGCGGACGCGTTGGCGCCGCTCAGCGTCGGGGGCGAGCTGTCGCTGTTCAGCGACCTCTCCGGGCTGTCCTACAACTCGTCGGGCCTGCTCGTCGTTTACGACGGCGCGATCAAGGGCTTCGGCATGCTCGGCTTCTCCGGAGGGCTTGACCGACTGCGGATATCGTCGATCGACGCGACGATCGGCGGCTACTCGGTCAAGGGCTCGGCCTCGCTCGAGTACGGTGCCTCGTCCGGCCCGTCGTTCGCCGCCGATCTACGCGTGGAGGACGTACCCTACGGGCTATCTGGCGCCATGGCAGACGGGGCCGTCTTCGTCTCCGGGGACTACGGCTTGCGCTTCGTCGGTAGCGGACGCGACGACGAGTACGTCGCCAGCCTCGATATAGACCAGATGCCCATACCGTTGTTCGGGTCAGTATCCTTCCTGTCGGCCGCCGCCGACGGCCGCTTCTCCTCGACCGACGACTGGAACCTCGTCTTCGAGTCGCTGGCGCTCGAGCAACCCTACGGCTCCGCCTCGCGCCTGCCGTCGGTCTCCCTAGCGGGCGCTTTCGACGAATCCGGCGGCCGCGTCGGTTCGCTCGGCTATCGGGACGCCGTATCGTCGCTCAACGGATCGGCTACCGTAACCTGGACCCTGTCAGGCGGTTTTCGAGTGTCGGGCAACGCGAGGATGGCCGGCCCCGCCGGCGAGTATTACGCGCTCGACGGCGAGTACGCTAGCGACGGGACCATGGACGCGGCGCTATCGACGAGGAAGGCGCCGCTCGCCAGGCTGTACCTACCCTGGCTACGCGGCGTCGTCGATGCCGACGCCAGGATAGGCGGCTCGATACGGGATCCATCCGCCCGCTTCAGTTTCACCGTGAACGGCGGTCAACGCGCCGACAACCTGCCGTTCGCGGCCGGCGCCGGGACCTTCGAGAGGGGAGTGCTCAGCTTGGTCGATTCTCGCGTCCGCTTGGGCGATCAAGCGGTCTCCGGACTAACGCTCAGCTACGGCGTCGGCGACGCCGCGGCCTCGCTGGCGGCGAACGTCGAACTGGCCATGGGCCGGAACCGACTGACCGGTAGGCTGGTCGCCGTAGGCGCCTCCAACGGCGCCGGGCCGTCACCGTTCGGCGACTACCTAGTCGCGGGCGAGCTGTCCGGGGCTTCGTGGACCGGCGGCGAGCTGGGCGACATACCGTTCTCCCTCGGGCTAGCCGATGGCGACGCGAGCCTGTCGATGGGCCCGTCCGGCGAGCTCGAGGCCTCGCTCGGAGCCGCCGGCGAGCTCAGGGCGAGCCTCGATCGTTCCATGCCGATATCGCTCGAAGCCCAAGGCGTGCTCGCCGACGGCGTGATCAACGTCGACGTTCGCGACGCCGTCGTCGACCTTCCCTTCCTGTTCAAGCTGATAGGCTTGCCGATGCTCGGCGCCGACTCCGGCGTCGGCCGGGGGGCCGTCACCATACGCGGCAAGGCCGTCGATCCGTCGGTCGAGGGCTCCTTCGAGCTCGAGGGCTTCTACCTGTCGCTCCCGGACTACGTATCCGAGCCGATCGGCCCGCTCGAGGCGCCGCTGTTCTTCACCGGCCGGACCATGGAGACGCTGCAGACTGACGTGCCATGCGGGGACGCGGTCCTGACCGTCGCGCTCGAGGGCGTCTTGAACCAGGGCATACCCGACGACGTTCACCTGACCGTCTCTACCTCGGGGCTAGGGCTCGTGCCCGTGTCCACCAGGCTGCTCGGGCTCGACATCGACGGCCTCGCGAGGCCGGAGCTGGTCATCGACGCCAACCGCGACCGATCGCGCATGACCGGCTCGATCATGCTGGCTTCCGGCGACGTCGTGATCACGCCCGGGGTCGTCAGCGGACGGATGCAGGCGAGCCGTGGTGCCGGGATCCTCGAGCCCGTGGAGTTTACCGGAGCCCTCGATATATCGTTCGGCAAGGCGGTCCGCGTCTACTTCCCCGATAAGCGCCTGCCCGTCATCTATGGCCTGACCGACCCGTCGAGTCGGCTCTCGGTCGATTTCGACGCAGCCCTCGGCGAGTTCAACCTCGATGGGCAGGCCGTGCTACGCGGCGGCTCGGTCTTCTACATCCAGCGTAACTTCTACCTCAAGCACGCGACGATAGACTTCGACGAGGACGCCGAGCAGTTCGACCCGTTGATCAACGCGGAGGCCGAGACGAGGACCAGCTCGGAGTCGGGCCCTGTCGTCGTAACGCTCCGCGCGGTCGACAGCAGGCTATCGAGCCTATCCTTCTCGCTCGAGTCGTCGCCGAGCATGGCCGAGGACACGATATTGCAGATGCTCGGGCAGAACCTCATCGGCGCCCAGGGCGGCTCCGCCGATCTCGGCCGCTTCGTCTTCGAGAATAGCGACCTCATACCCCAGCTGAACGTCATGTCGGTGCTCGAGCGTAACCTACACGGCCTCCTCGGCCTCGACCTGTTCGTCGTGCGCTCGCAGGTCTTCCAGCGCTGGCTCTACGACGTATCGGGGCTTTCCGGCTCGTCTGGCGCCTCGAGCCTGGCCGACTACCTCGACGAGACGGCCATCGTCGGCGGAAAGTACATAGGCGACAAGCTGTTCGCCCAGCTGGCCCTGTCCCTCGTCGCCGATCCGCTTGCATCGAGCGCCGCCTTGAGTCTAGACTCCGAGTTCAGCCTCGAGTGGAAGGCTCCGCATTTTACGCTGAACTGGAGTATCGAACCGGAGCACCCGGACTCGCTGTTCATAGAGGATCAATCATTTTCGTTCCTTTGGAGAATCCCCCTACAATGAGGAAGGCCATCGATATGAAGCGATTTGTAGCTTCTCTCGCGCTGCTAGCGCTCGGCGCCGTAGCGTTCGCCCAGGCGGAACCGGACTGGTACGTCGGCAAGACGATCAAGGATATCAGGTTCGACGGGCTCGTCGTCGTCCCGATGAAGGATCTCGAGCCCATCGTCAAGGAATTCAGGGGCAAGCCGTTCGACGACCAGCTCTGGATGAACCTCTTGGCCAGGGTCTACGAGACCGACTATTTCGACGCGGTGGCCCCCGAGGCCGTGCCGTCCGACCAGGCAGCGACGGCCGTCATCATCCTGTTCAAGGTCAAGGAAAAGCCCGCCGTGACGAGCGTGGCGATCGTCGGCAACTCCGGTATACGTACCCAGGAGATTCTGGACGCCCTGTCGGTCAAGGAGCGGACCATCTTCAACCCGTCGCGGATGCGGCTCGACGAGATATCGCTGCGAAGGCTGTATCAGGAGAAGGGCTTCCCCGAGATCAAGGTGACGGCGGCCAGCTCGACGCTGGCAGACGGCGGCGTCGCGGTTACCTTCACCGTCGCCGAGGGTGTCCAGAATATCGTCGAGTCCATCAGGTTCGAGGGCCTCGAGTCCGTCTCCGAGTCGTCGCTCAAGGGCGAGATCAAGCTCAAGGAGAAGGGGCTGTTCCAGAGCGGCCAGTTCAGCGAAGGCAAGCTCGACGAGAGCCGGAGGGCGATCGAGGCCTTCTATAAGAAGCGCGGCTACGTCGACGCCAAGGTCTCCGACGTGCGTCGCGAGTCGGCGGCGAGCGACAAGGGCGCGATGCGCCTGACCCTGATCTTCGTGATCGACGAGGGCCGACGCTATACCTACGGCGGTATGGGCTTCGCCGGCAACTCGCTGTACACGAGCGAGCAGCTCGGCGCCCTCGTCCGGCAGCAGCCAGGCGCCGTGCTCAACTACGAGCGCCTGCTCCAGGACCAGTCGCGCGCAGCCGACCTCTACTTCGAGAATGGCTATATTTTCAACGGCTTCAGGCTCGCTGAGACCCGCGACGAGGAACTCGGCTCCATCGCGTACACGCTCGTGATCGACGAGAAACCGCAGGCCCACATCGAGGACGTGATCTTCCGCGGCAACGTGAAGACGAAGGAATTCGTGCTACGCCGGCTCGTGCCTCTCGAGTCGGGCGACGTGTTCTCCAAGGCCAAGGTGCTCGAGAGTCTGCGCAACCTGTACAATACCCAGTACTTCTCTTCGATAGTGCCTGAATACGAGCAGGGTAGCCAGGATCTCTTCGTCGACCTTATCATCAGCGTCGAGGAGCAGAGCACCGCGTCGATCCAGTTCGGCATGACCTACTCGCCAGGCACGAGCGCAGGCGAGTTCCCGATCATCGGCCTGGTCAACTGGAGCGACATCAATTTCCTCGGTAACGGGCAGACCGTTGCGCTCAAGACCAACCTGGCGGTCGACTCGCAGGACCTGACCTTCTCGTTCAGCGACGACTGGCTGTTCGGCAAGCGCCTGTCCGGATCGCTCGAGTTCGCGTTCGAGCACGAGTACCTGGAGGCCGCCCAGGACTCGACCGGCGTCATCTTCCCCTACGGCGACCCGACGAGGGTACCCGACCCGTACAACAGCTACGAAGAATACGTGGCGGCGGGCAAGCTCGTGCCGGACGGGTACAAGATGACCTACGATACCTGGACCTTCAGCCTCGGCTACTCGGGCGGCTACCGCTGGAATACCAAGCTGGGTACCGCCGGCGTCGTGCCCGGGGTTACCCACGAGCTGGGGATGAAGACCTACGATTCCGATCTGTACCGGCCCTACGACTCGACTATCTCGGAGAACCTGGACACCTGGCTGTTCTCCAACACGGTCTACGCCCGCGCCTACCTGAATAAGCTCGACCTATGGTACGACCCGTCGAGAGGCTACTACGCCAGCCAGCGCCTCGGCCTGACCGGTTGGTTCGACGGGGAGATCAACCACTTCCTGCGTAGCGATACCCGGGCGGACGCCTTCGTCACGTTGTTCGACCTGCCCATCACCGAAAGCTATTCCTTCAAGGGCGTACTCGGCGCCCATTCGAAGTTCTCGGCGCTGATCGCCCAGCCCTGGTACGACGACGGCCTCGTCGCCTCGGACTCTAAGAAACTCAACATCGACGGTACCTTCGTCGGCCGCGGCTGGTCGTCGCTCGGCTCGTACTACGGCACCGCCCTCTGGGACAACTGGCTCGAGTTCCGTATGCCGATCGTGCCGAGCGTGCTATCGCTCGATGGCTTCCTGAGCGCGGCGATGCTGTCGACCGAGAGCGGCCTCCTCGACGTTGCTGGTGTCGACTCGGGCTCCACGGCCTACGGCGGGACCCTGTCGGAGCTCGGTCTCAACAACTTCGCGTTCAGCGCCGGCGTCGGCCTGCGCTTCATCATCCTGCAGTTCCCGTTCAGGATCTACTTCGCCAAGAAATTTATCTACGACGACGGCTTCGCCTGGTCGTCCGACGACGACTGGCAGTTCGTCCTCAGCGTGACGACGAGCCTCGATTGACGCGCATAGCGGGGGGTACGATATGAAGAAGACGGCGATCATCGGCCTGGCGCTATTCGCGCTCTGCGCCCAGGCCTTCGGCCAGCAGATCACGCGCGTGGGCGTGATAGACCTTCAGAAGGTCTATACGACCTACTATAAGGACTCGCAGGCGGTACGCGCGCTGGAGGAGGAGAAGGCCAGGGTCAACGAGGAGATCAAGCGCCTGAGCGAGGAGATCAAGGAGCTGCAGAAGCGTAGGCTCGGGCTCCTGTCGTCCGCCGACGCGGCCGCGCTCAAGACCTTCGACGAGGAGCTGTACCGCAAGGCCCAGTTCCTGTCTGACTTCGTCAAGATCAAGCAAGCTGACCTCGACGCCAAGGCCGAGAGCATGACCAAGGGCGACGCGTTCGTGCAGATGCTCTATAGGACCGTGCAGGCCATCTCGGAGGCCGAGGGTTTCTCGCTGGTCATTAGCTCAAGGAACGCGTCCGACGTCGGCTCGTCGGTGATCTGGTTCAGCCCTATGATAGACATCACCGACAAGGTGATACAGGCGCTCCTAGGCGCTTGAGCGGCGGCCTTCAGTCCTGATCCGCCCCCGCGACGCCCTTGAGCGCGTCGCGGAGCGCGGAGAATCGGCGCTCGTTCTCCTCGGATAGCTCAATCAGCTCCTCGTGGGCCCTGAGCACGAGGCCGGCGCCCGCCTTGGCCTCGGCGCCAAGCCTCTCGAGCGGCTCGGGGAAGGCCGGCGGCTCCTTCTCTATCGTCACGAGCCTGACGATGCCTATCGTCTTGAGTAGCTTCATGCAGGTCTCGCTCAGGCCCGCGAGCCGTATCGGCCGCCCCGAGAAGCGCATGAAGCGCTTATTGAAGCCGACGATCAGTCCCATAAAGGTCGAGTCCATGTACTCGCACGACGAAAGGTCGATGATCACATCCTCGACCGCCGGCTTGGCGTCGAGCCGGTCGAACACGCGCGCCTTGAGCTCCGGGCAGGCGTTGGCCGTTATGTGGCCCTGAGCGCGAATATAGACGCGGTTGTTCGTCTCCTTGATGTAAAGGACCTCTTCCACGACGACCTCGCAACGATGAAGATGGCGCTGCCTCTCGCCTAACAGAATCGCCTCGATTGTATCCTAGTCCAAGTTACCCTATAATGCAACGCCATGGCCGAACAGGTACCGCTCCTCGAGCAATACGATCGCATCAAGGCCCTCCATAGGGACGAGATACTCTTCTTCAGGCTGGGCGACTTCTACGAGATGTTCTACGGCGACGCGGTCGAGGCGAGCTCCCTGCTCGGGCTGACGCTGACGCATCGTCAGGAAGCCCCGATGTGCGGGATACCTCATCACGCGGCTCGCGGCTATATAGCCAGGCTGCTACGGGCCGGCAAGAAGATAGCCGTCTGCGAGCAGCTATCGGCTCCCGGCAGGGGCAAGGGCGTCATCGAGCGCGGCGTCGTCGAGGTGGTCACGCCGGGTAGCGTGGTCGAGGACGACTATCTGGAGTCGGGGGCGAATAACTACATCGTCGCCATAGGGGCCTTCGGCGACGATATGGCCATCGCCTGGGCCGACGCTTCGACCGGCGAGTTCAAGGCAGGCTCGTTCGGGCGCGGCGATCCTGAGCGGCTGCGCAGGGAGCTGTTCAGGCTGTCGCCGCGCGAGGCCCTCGTCCGGGAGTCGACCCTCGACGACGACGGCGTGGCGCGCGCCCTATCCGAGCGACCGGCTATCGTGCTGAACCGATTCCCGGACTGGACCTTCTCGCTCGAGCAGGGCAGGTCGACCCTGCTCGGCCACTTCGGCACGAGCAGCATGAAGGGCTTCGGCTTCGACGACGGCGACCCGGCGCTGGCCGCGGCTGGCGCCCTGCTCGAGTACCTGCGCGATTCGGTCAAGGCGCGTCTGTCGCAGTTCAGGACCCTCGGCGGTTGCGACGACGCCGAGTTCGTGTCGATCGACGAGTCGAGCCAGAAGAACCTCGAGTTAGACCGTAACCTGCGCGACGGGGGGGCGGCGTTCACGCTGTACGGCGTCGTCAACCACACGAAGACGGCTATGGGCGCTCGGGCGCTCCGCTCGAGGCTGCAGCGCCCGCTCCGGTCGGCCGCCGCGGTCAACGGGCGGCTCGACGCCGTCGACGCGCTGTATCGCGACCAGCGATCGCTCGAGCGCGTACGCGCGATACTCGGTTCGTGCCGCGACCTCGAACGCCTGGCCTCGAGGCTGGCGATGGACCGCGCCTCGCCCAAGGATCTCGTCGCTCTACGGGACACGATCCGGGCCACGCTGTCGCTGGGTCCGGCCCTGCCGATAGCCGCGCCGACCGCCCTGTCGACGCTCGCCGAACCAGGCGATAGAGACGCGGCCCTGGCCTTCGCCGACGTCATAGCGCGGGCCGTGGTCGACGACCCGGCCATGTCCCCCGCCGACGGCTCCGTGATACGGGAGGGCTGGAGCTCCGAGCTCGACGGTCTACGGTCGTTGCGGTCGGACGCCCACGGCGTGCTCGAGGCCTACCTCGAGGAAGAGCGGCGGTCCTCGGGGCTTTCGGGGCTGCGGGTCAGGTACAACAAGATCATAGGCTACTACCTGGAACTGTCCAAAGGCGCTGCCCAGTCGGCTCCGGCGCACTTCATCCGACGTCAGTCGACGACGAACACCGAGCGCTTCACGACCGAGCGGCTCGGCCAGCTGGAGTCGGATATCCACGGCGCGGCCGAGCGTATCGTCGAGCTGGAGAGATCGCTCTTCTCCGCTCTGTGCGAGGAGCTCAAGCCGTCCGCGCCGCTGTTATTCGAGACGGCCGCCGAGCTGGCCGAGCTGGACTGCGCCGCGTCGTTCGCCTGGGTCGCTACGGCCCGAGGCTACGTCCGCCCTACCGTCGACGAATCGCTGGTTCTCGAGGTCCGGGGAGGGCGGCATCCCGTCGTCGAGGCGTACCTGCCCTCGGGCGAGTTCGTACCGAACGACCTACTCCTCGATGGCGACGGAACAGGCTTCGCCCTAATCACCGGCCCGAACATGGCCGGTAAGTCGACGTTCCTCAGGCAGAACGCGCTCATCGCGCTACTCGCGCAGGCGGGCTCCTTCGTGCCCGCCTCGTCTGCCAGGATAGGCGTCGTCGACAGGATCTTCTGCCGCGTCGGCGCCCAGGACAACCTGGCCAGGGGCGAGTCTACCTTCCTTCTCGAGATGCACGAGACGGCGAGCATTCTGAACAACGCCGGCGCGCGTAGCCTCGTCGTGATGGACGAGGTGGGGCGCGGCACCGGCACGCTGGACGGCCTGTCGATAGCCTGGGCCGTCAGCGAGCACGTCCTCGACGCGTGCCGTTCGAGGACCCTGTTCGCCACGCACTATCACGAGTTGACGGCGCTCAGGCACGAGCGGCTCGTCGATCTGTCGATGGCCGTGGAGGAGCGCGAGGGCGAGGTGGTCTTCCTCAAGCGGATCCGGCCCGGCGCGGCGACCGGGTCATACGGCATCCACGTGGCCAGGCTGGCCGGGGTGCCGCTCGCGGTCGTCGCCCGGGCCATGGAGATCAAGGCGACGCTCGAAGCCGGCGAGGCCAGGCTCGCCGTCGACGATATACCCGAGGTCGGCGGCGCTACGCTCCCGAGGGAACCGGAGGCCGGCGGGCTTTTCTCGGTCGAGGAACTCGTACTCGATGAGTTGCGATCGCTGGACCTGGACCGTATCACGCCGATCGAGGCCCTTTCCAGGCTGGCGGCCGCCCAGAAAGCCTTGCGGGGGCGCTGAAGCGGATGCATGAGGGAACCGGAACGAGAGCCGTAACGGGGCCGGAAGGGGAACCGTAACGGGTGAATGCGCCGTGAACCTTCGCGGCGTACAATAGGCATGGTACGACCTGATCGAGTTGGGTACGCGTCCCTCCGAGCGCTCCGGCGAGCCGTCTCGACGTTCGCGCCGATGCGTTGCGTCGTCTGCGGCTTGCCTGCCGACCCCGATAGCCGCTATCCGCTGTGCGCCCGATGCGCGGGGCGGCTACTCGACGAAGCGCTCGAGTCGGCGGAGCTTTCACGGCCAGCCGCCCGAGATCCTTCGCGCTGCCCCGTCTGCGGCAAGCTCGCCGTATCGGAGCTCGGCCCTTGCATGCGCTGCCGGTCGGCTGGCTACCGATTCGACTCGGCCCTGCCGCTCCTGCGCTATTCCGGAGATGCGCGGGCCGCGCTCCTGTCGTATAAAGCTGGACGCACGAGCCTCGCCTCGTTCTTCGCCGACGCCTTGGCCGTGGCCCTATCGGGGCATTACTCAGAGAGAACGGTCGTACCCGTGCCGCCTCGGCCCGGCAAGATACGACGTTACGGCTGGGATCAGGTCGAACGCATCGCCCGTATACTGGAGAGACGCCACGGGATCGCCGTAGCCAGGGTGCTCAAGCGCGCGGGCGGCCACCAGCAGAAGAGCCTTGGCCTCGAGGCTCGCGCGGTGAACATGCGCGGCGCCATATCGCTACGGCGCGGAGCGGAAGCGCCTCTCGCGCCAGTCCTGCTCGACGACGTGATGACGACCGGCGCGACCCTGTCCGCCTGCGCCGACGCGCTCAAGGGCGCCGGCGCGGGGCGTGTCGACGCCATCGTCATAGCGGCCGACTGATAGATGGCCATGGCGAGGGGCCTGCGGCGTATTGACTTAGCGTGACGCGAAGGCTATGATGGCGACAGACATGGTTTTTCTTAGTTTGAATGTAAGAAGAGTCGTTCCCACGGCTCTTTTTTTATAGGTGTATGACGGAGTCAATAGAACTCTACAATGATATAGCCTCTCTCCTCTCGGGGATTGGCGTCGAGCTGGTCGAGTTGCACCTGAGCGGTACGCACGGCGGTACGAAGGCGTCCGCCGTCGTCTACAAGCCGGGCGGCACGGGCATCGACGAGTGCTCCGCGGCGTACCGTCTCATTCAGGCTCGTCTGGAAGTCCTGCTCGGGAACGACGACTTCCAGCTGGAGACCGCCTCCCCAGGCGTCGACCGCGTAATCCGCTCTCCGGCCGAGTATGCCATCTTCGTCGGCCGTGGCGTTCGTCTATTCCTCGACGATGAGGACGTCGTCGAGGGGCGTATCGCGTCTTCGGACGGCGAGGCAGTCGTCGTCTCGACCGCGGGCGGAGACCGTTCAGTCGCTATCGCAAGCATTCGAAAAGGTAAGCTCGATTATTCCCAGGAGGGTAGGTAAGCCATGGCCTCAGATTTGGCAGAAGCGATTCGCCAGCTCATATATGAAAAGGGTATCTCGGAGGATCTAGTCCTCAAGACGATCGAGGACGCGTTGCTGGCGGCGTACAAGAAGCGCTATGGCACCGCGGAGAACGCCGTCGTCCGCTTCACCGGCGAGTACGAGGGCGTCGAGATTCTCGCCAAGCGCACCATCGTCGACGAACTGGACGATCCGGTACTCGAGATATCGCTGGACGAGGCCAAGGAGCTGGTCGACGGCGCCGAACTCGGGGATATCCTCGAGATTCCGATCGACCCGAGGGAGTTCGACCTGCAGGAGGTGATGCTCGCCAAGCAGACGACCCGTCAGTCGCTCCGCGAGATATCCCGCGACACTCTGTACGCCGAGTACAAGGCCAAGCAGGGCGAGATCATCATCGGCTACTACCAGCGCGAGAAGGGCGGGAACATCTTCGTCGACCTCGGCAGGGTCGAGGGCTTCTTTCCGAAGAAATTCCAGTCTCCGCGCGAGACCTACCAGCCAGGAGAGCGCATCAAGGCCCTCATCGCCGAGGTCAGCAAGAACGGCCCTCAGATCGTGCTGTCCCGTACTCATCCCGAGTTCGTCCAAAAAATACTCGAGCTCGAAGTGCCTGAGGTCTACGACAAGACCATAGAGGTCTTCAAGATAGTGCGCGAGCCAGGCTATCGTACCAAGATAGCCGTGTACTCGAAGCGGGATGACGTCGACCCCGTCGGCGCCTGCGTCGGCCTCAAGGGCATACGCATCCAAAGCATCATACGCGAGCTCGAGGGCGAGAAGATCGACGTGCTCAAGTACGAGATCGATCCGCGCCGCTTCATCAAGAACGCGCTGTCCCCCGCGGACGTGCGTGAGGTCTACATCATCGACGAGGCTAGGCATACCGCCCTCGCCGTCGTCGACGAGAGCCAGTTGTCTGTCGCCATCGGCAAGCAGGGCCTGAATGTACGCCTTGCCAACCGGCTCTGCGACTGGAGCATCGACGTCAAGACCGAGGAGCAGTTCAGGGAGCTCGACCTCTCGAGCGAGGCCAGGCGTGCCGCCTCGAGCCTGTTCGGCGACGAGGAGGAGATCCTCAGGCTGGACGAACTGCCGGGTCTCGACCCGGGCTTGGTCGCAGCCCTCGCTGGCGCCGGAATCGAGATGATAGAGGACTTCCTAGCCAGGTCGGAAGACGAGCTGCTCGCCATCGAGGGCGTCGCAGAAGACGCCCTCTCGAGCCTGCGGGCGGTCATCGACGAGAACGTCGAGGTCATCGAAGAGGAGATCGAGGAGAATGCCGTACCGGCGGAGGCGATGGAACCGCCTCCGGTCGAGCAGGAGGACGTCGAGCAGGAGACGTACGAGTGCCCGGATTGCCACGCGGTCATAACGCCGGATATGACCCATTGCCCGCAATGCGGCGTAGCCCTCTCGTTCGAATACGAGGACGCGGAAGCGGAAGCGGAAGACCAGGAATCTTGAAGGTGAGCTATGTCCGATAATAACGAGAATAAACCCAAGCCCGTCCTCATCAAGCAGGCAAAACCCAGACCCGCGGAGGAGACGGCCGAGTCGAATCCCGCGGCGCCGATCGAAAAGCGCAAGGTGGTCGTCGTAAAGAAGAAGCCACCCGTCCCGGCGGCGCCTTCCGCTCCCCTTGCCGCGCCGTCCGTCGGCCAGGCTCCCGCGAGGAAGCCGGCCGCCAGGGTCGTAGCCCATCATCAGGAAAGGGCCGACGACCAGGCTCATCCGGCCGCCCCGACCTCGGCGCCGTCCCCCCAGCCATCCACTGAGGCTCCTCGCCCCGCCGCGCCGCAGGATAGACCGAGGCCGTCCGACTCCTCGTCGACGAATCTGCGGACTACGAGGCCCGCGGGCACGGGCCCTCGCGTCGTAGGCAGGGTCGGAGGCTATCGAGGCTCATCCGGCGGCTACCAGGGCGGCGGCTCGTCCGGCGGCTACCAGGGCGGCGGCTCATCCGGCGGCTACCAGGGCCAGAGGCCCGGCGGCTACCAGGGCCAGAGGCCCGGCGGCTACCAGGGCGGCGGTTCGTCCGGCGGCTACCAGGGCCAGAGGCCCGGCGGCTACCAGGGCGGCGGTTCGTCCGGCGGCTACCAAGGCCAGAGACCCGGTGCCCCGTCCGGCGGCTACGGTTCGAGGCCGGGTGGATACCAGGGATCCAGGCCGGGCTACGGCCCGAGGCCGGGCGGACCGGGCGGCCCCGGCAGGCCGGGCGGACCCGGTAGGCCGGGCGGACCCGGTAGGCCGGGATCCGGCGGCCCCGGTTCCTCTCCCCTCGGAGCGGACAAGAAGCCCACCTCCAAGCGCTTTATAAAGGCCAAGAAGCCTTCCTACCAGCGCAAGGAAGAGAGCCACGAGCAGAAGCTCCATGCCCAGCGTAAGAAGGCAGACGCCCCGAAGGCGAATCCGATCCCGAAGTCCATCGATATTATGGAGACGGTCTCGGTATCGGAGCTCGCCAAGAAGATGAACCTCAAGCCGGCCGAGCTCATAGGTAAGCTGATGAGCCTCGGGTTCATGGCGACCATCAACCAGCAGATCGACTCCGACACGGCCACCATCCTGGCCAACGAGTACGGTTGCGAGGTTAATATCGTATCGCTGTACGACGAGACCATCATCGAGAAAGAAACCGACAAGCCTGAGGATCTGGCCCATAGGCCGCCCATCGTCACGATCATGGGCCACGTCGACCACGGTAAGACCAAGCTCCTTGACGCGATACGCAAGACTAACGTGATAGCCAGCGAGTTCGGCGGCATCACGCAGCATATCGGAGCCTATCAGGTCGAGACGCCAAAAGGCAGGATTACCTTCCTCGACACCCCCGGACACGAGGCGTTCACCAAGATGCGCGCCAGGGGTTCGCAGGTAACGGATATCGTCATCCTCGTCGTCGCCGCGAACGACGGCGTGATGCCCCAGACCCTCGAGGCCATCGACCATGCCAAGGCGGCCAAGGTGCCGATCATCGTCGCCATCAACAAGATTGACCTCCCCGAGGCGAACCCGGACCGCGTCAAGACGCAGCTGTCGGAGCTGCAGCTAGTTCCCGAGGACTGGGGCGGCCAGACGATGTTCTGTGAGATCTCGGCACTGCAGAAGAAGGGTATCGACGAGTTGCTCGACGGTATACTCCTGACGGCCGAGGTGCTCGAGCTCAACGCCAACTACGACTGCCGCGCCGAGGGCAAGGTCATCGAGTCGCGGATAGATCATGGCCGCGGCATCGTGTCGACGATCATCATCGAGCGCGGCACGTTGCGCGTCGGCGACAGCTTCGTGGCCGGCGTCTTCCCGGGCAAGGTCCGAGCCATGTTCGACGACAAGGGCCGCAAGATCGATGAGGCCACCCCGTCGACGCCGGTAGAGGTGATTGGCTTCGAGGGCGTCCCGAGCGCCGGCGACCCCTTCGAGGCGGTGGCCGACGAGAAGATCGCCCGTTCCTTCTCCGACAAGCGTCAGGAACTGAAACGCTTCGAAGAGGCCAAGACTATCAAGAAGGTCACGCTCGACAATCTGTACGACACCATCAACGAGGGCGCCGTGCAGGAGCTCAAGGTACTTATCAAGGGCGACGTCCATGGCTCCGTCGAGGCGCTCAAGTCTTCGCTCGAGAAGCTGTCGACCAACGAGGTGCGCCTCGTCGCCATCCGGGCCGCGGCCGGCGCCATCAACGAGAGCGATGTCGACCTGGCTAGCGCCTCGTCGGCGATCATCATCGGCTTCAACGTCAGGCCGACGCCCAAGGCCAAGGCCCTGGCCGACCAGGAAAAGGTCGAGATTCGCAAGTACAACGTCATCTACAAGGCAGTCGAGGAAATACAGCAGGCCATGGAGGGCATGCTGGCTCCGGAGATCAAGGAGTCCGACATCGCCGAGGCGGAGGTCCGCGAGGTCTTCAAGGTACCGAAGATCGGCGCCGTCGCAGGCTGTTTCGTGCTCTCGGGCACCGTCAAGCGGAACGCCAGCGTCAGGGTCATACGCGATGGCGTCGAGCTGCACGCGTGCAAGATCTCTACCCTCAAGCGCTTCAAGGACGACGCCAAGGAAGTGGCCGCCGGCTACGAGTGCGGCATCGGCCTGACCGATTGGACCGACATCAAGGTAGGCGACGTGCTTGAGGTCTTCGAGCTGATCAAGATCTCCAGGAAGCTGGGCGATACGGTACATGGATGAGATAAGGCGTAAGCGCGTCGAGGAGACCCTGCGAACCGAGGTCTCGGCCTTGCTGATGCGAGGCGAGATCAAGGATCCCAGGGTCGATACCTTCCTCTCCATCACCCGGGTCGAGGTCGCGCGGGACGGCTCGCACGCCAAGTTGTATGTGTCGACCTTCAGGGAGTCGGGCGCCCTCGACGAAGGCGTCGCCGGGCTCAATAACGCGGCGGGCTTCATCCAGGCCGGCATATCGAAGCGGCTCAGGATACGTCTGACGCCGAGGCTGGTATTCATCCCCGATACGGGTATTAAAGAAGGCTTCGAGCTGGGCGAGAAGATCAAGGGCTTGTTCAAGTGACAGACGAGCCCTGGTCGCCGGGCTCGGGCTTCGCCGTTGTCGACAAGCCCGAGGGCGTTACCTCGTACAAGCTCATAGCCTCCCTGGGCCGCCGGCTCGGCGACCGGGTCAAGTGCGGCCATGCCGGAACGCTCGACTCGTTCGCCTCGGGCGTGCTCGTCTGCCTGTTCGGCCGTTACACCAGGCTATCGGATTACTTCATGGGCGCCGGCAAGGGCTACGAAGCGAGCGTGCGCTTCGGCGAGGAGACCGACACCCTCGATCCGGAGGGCTCCGTCGTCGCCACGGCACCGGTACCGAGCCTCGAAGCCCTCGAGGCGGCCCTGCCGGCCTTCAGGGGAGACATACTACAGGCTCCTCCGGCTTACTCGGCCGTCCACGTCGACGGAGAGCGCGCCTATGAGCGCGCCCTGCGGGGCGAGGACGTGAAGCCGGCGCTGCGACCCGTGACGATACGCTCCCTCGAGCTGTTATCCTACGAAGGCGGCGTGGCCAGGCTGCGCGTCTCGTGCACCAAGGGTACCTATATTCGCTCGTTAGCCAGGGACCTGGCGCTGGCTTGCGGCTCGCGTGGTAGGCTTTCGGCGCTCCGGCGCACCTTTTCGGGGCCGTTCACCGCGGAGGCGGCCGTACGCGCCGATGCCTTTGGGCCCGATAGTCTGCGCTTCCTGTCCGAACCTGACGCTCGAGGCCTTAACCTCGGCGTCGTCCGCCTGGCGGGCGAAGAGGCCCACGCGTTCTCGAACGGACTGCCCTTGTTCAGGCTGTCTACCTTCGCGGGCCTGGCAGGGCAGGGACCGGTCGTCGCGTTCGACGAGGCTGGCCGGCTCCTTGGCGTCGTCTCTCGCGCGAGCGGCGCATGGCGCTACTCCTTCGTGCTCGGGGGCGAGGTGTGAGGGTCGTAGATTGGGCCGAAGCGGTCTCGGGCCGTGCGCCCATGCCCGAGCGCTCGGCCGCCACGATAGGCGTCTTCGATGGCTTGCACCTCGGGCATCGGGCGCTCATCGAGCGTGTCCTTGCCAAGGGGCCCGCCCTGGCGCCGGTCATAGTCACCTTCAGGGACAACCCGAAACGGATAACGAGGCCGCATCGCTTCTCTGGAAGCCTCTTTACCCTCGAGCAGAAGATGGCCGCCCTCGAGGAAGCGGGTGCGGAGGTCTGCGTCCTGATTGACTTTTCCGGGAATTTCAGTAAACTGGCCGGGAGCGAATTCGTTTCGGCCCTAGGGTCCATCGGCGTTCGTTCGTTCGTCATCGGTAGCGACTTCAAGTGCGGGCACCGACTATCCACCGACGCCGAGGGTCTCAAGGCCGTAGCGGCCTCCTTCGGCGCGGATACGGAGATCGTCGGCCCTGTCACGCTTGGCGGGGAGCCAGTCAGCTCGAGCCGGATACGCGCGGCTATCGCGAACGGAAGGACGGACCTGGCACTCGCCATGCTCGGTCGCCCCTACACCTTGGATCTAAGGCGGCTCGAAATCGGATATGAACGAGGCTCCGCGGCGTTCTCGTTCAAGGGTAGCGGTTTGGTGGAGCCCGCGCCCGGCAGGTACGAGGCGACGGAGATATGCGTCGCCGGTAGCGGCGCCGTGGAGGCGACTCTGCGGCGGGACGGCACGGTACACTGGGCGAGGACGGCGTTATGCGCCGATCACGAGCCCGCCTTCCTCGCGTTCGGCTCGAGGATCGCATGATAACGGCAATAAGGAGTTTATAGACATGGCAGTGACGAAAGAGGATAAGGCCAGGCTCGTCAAGGAGTATGGTACCAGCGAGAAGGACACCGGCGCGACCAAGGTCCAGATCGCGTTGCTCACCGAGCGCATCAGCGGTCTCACCGAGCACTTCAAGGTTAACAAGAAGGACACCAACTCCAAGCGCGGGCTGATGATCCTCATCGGCCAGCGGAGGCGCTTGCTCAAGTACCTGCAGCGCAAGGACCTGAACACGTATCGCGACATCTGCGACAAGCTAGGCATCCGTAAATAATCGTCTTATCGGAGCCCGAACGACGGTTCGGGCTCTTTCGTCATTAGGCCGAACGCGGCCCATGGAGACCCATCGCATATGGCACATACCAGCACGTATAGAATTAACGGCGAAGACCTCGTGTTCGAGACCGGGCGCATGGCCAAACAGGCCAACGGCTCGGTCTTCGCCCGTTTCGGCGGCTCCGCGGTCATAGCCACCGCCTGCTGCTCCGACAAGGTAACCGAGGGCCTCGACTTCGTACCGCTTACCGTCGAGTACAACGAGAAGTACTACGCCGCCGGAAAGATCCCCGGCGGGTTCATCAAGCGCGAGGCCAGGCCCAAGGACAGGGAGATCCTCGTCTCCAGGCTCATCGATAGGCCGATGCGCCCGCTGTTCGACAAGGCCTTCGGACGCGAGATCCAGGTTGTGCCGACGACCGTCTCCGCCGACCTCGTCAACCCCCCCGACATTATTGCCATCAACGCGGCCAGCGCCGCCGTTCATATCAGCGACATCCCGTTCAACGGACCCATAGCCGCCGTGCGCGTCTGCTACGTCGGCGGCACCTACGTCATCAATCCGACCTACGACCAGATCGAGAAGTCGGCCCTGGAGATCGTCGTCGCCGGTTCCGAGGAAGGCATCACGATGGTTGAGGGCGGCGCCGACGAGGTGTCCGAGGAACTGATGATCGGGGCTATCGAGGCCGCCAAGAAACCTATCGCCGACATCTGCGGCGTCATCCGCGCCATGCGCGACGCCGTCGGTAAGCCCAAGCTGGCGCTCGCGCCGCTTAAGGCCGAGCTCGCCCGCAAGGCCGAGATCGAGGCCTTCGGCAAGGAGCGCATCGGCAAGGCTATTTTCACCAAGGTCAAGCATGAGCGTTACGCCGCGGTCGCCAAGGCCATCGCCGAGACCAAGGCAACTTTCGCCGACTCGCTCGGCGACGACGAAGTCCAGCTCAAGCTGTTCGCCGCTCTGATGGAGGACATCCAGTATAACCTACTGCGCTCCGGTATCCTCGACCGCGGACAGCGCGTCGACGGCCGCGGCACCGAGGACATACGTCCGATCACCTGCGAGATCGGCGTGCTGGCCAGGGCCCACGGCTCCGCGCTGTTCACGCGCGGCGAGACCCAGGCCCTCGCGACGACTACCCTCGGTACGACCTTCGACGAGCAGGTGCTCGACGACATCGAGGGCGACCGGCGCGAACGCTTTATGCTGCACTATAACTTCCCTCCGTTCTCGGTCGGCGAGGTAGGGCGCCTCGGCACCGGCCGCCG